>OLRX01000614.1_pt1 | contig 31068 bp, 25 predicted proteins | sample 1672991 | NCBI WGS metagenome assembly OLRX01 (sample SAMEA3136744, study PRJEB25190) | human gut metagenome | biome: human gut; feature: human-associated habitat; material: faeces | place: Austria | collected 2013
GCTGGGCAGCCGCCCCAAACAGGAACAGCACCGGCTGGCTTAAAAGCGGCCCAAAATCAATCATGGCCCCGATTCCGATAAACAGAAGGATCGGCATTGCCTCGGACGCCTCAATCCCGGTCTTAAACAGCCACTCAATGATGCCGGCCGCAGGCACCTTTCCCTGCACCATCTGGTCAATCACACCGGAATAAGGCAGATTCACAAGAATCGCGCCAAATCCCAACGGAAGCAGCAGGGACGGCTCATACTCCTTTTTTACCGCCAGCCAGATAAGGCCGATCCCTATAGCATACATAATCATCTTCTGCCATGTAACTGCCATGATTCCGTCCAACAAAAAGCCCATAATCATTTCCTCCTTGCCGTATACAGCTATACTTCCTCAGCTGCCTCCTCTTTCTTTGTCTCCTTTAAGGTCATTTTCACATAACTGATGCCCCTTTCATCCATGCCCTCCACTTCAAAGTCCGCCTCCGCTGTCACAACCGTGATGGGAAGTCCGGTCTGGCCAGGTATGTAGCCCAGCTGTTCCATGAGATAACCGGATAAGGTATCGTATACGCTGTCCACATCCAGATGGAATTCTTCTTTCAGATCCGATAATGCTATACTTCCAGAAAGGCTGTATACATGTCCCGGTTCCTGTTCGATGATCTCAGGTTCTACTTCTTCATATTCTTCGTGGATGTCCCCGACGATCACCTCGATCAGATCTTCCAGAGTGACCATGCCGGATACTCCGCCGTATTCATCGATCAGTATGGCCAGTTTTTCCTTCTTCTGCTGCATTTCCCTGAAAAGAGCATCTGTACGCCTGTTTTCCGGAACAAAATAGGCAGGTGTTAAAAGAGAGCGGATATCCAGATCTTCGAAAGATTTCTTTCTTGCTTCGATCGTCAGCGCTTTCGTAGAAAGAATACCGATGATATTATCAATATCTTCCTGATATACCGGAATTTTGGAGTGCATGGACTGGAGGATATCATCCAGATAAGAATCCACCGGTTCATCAATGTTAATGGCTACCATATCCTGTCTTGGCACCATAACTTCTTTTGCTTTTTTATCATCAAAAGAGAAAATCGAAGTGATCATCTCTTTCTCGATCTCATTAAATACACCAGTCTCGCTTCCTGTTTCCAGAAGGGATTTGATCTCCTCCTCTGAAACATCACTTTCCAGATTTTCATGATGCATGCCGAAAAGCTTTAAGATCCCGCTGGTGGAAACATTTAAAAGACCTACAAAAGGCTTTACCACACAGGATGCAAAATAGACCAGGCCAATGCAGGATAAGCTGAATTTTTCTGCATTCTGCAATGCCATTCTCTTAGGGATCAGTTCTCCGAATACCAGATTTACATAAACAAGGATAATGGTAACAAATACCAGTGCAACGATCCTGCTGCCAGGTATGCCCCATTGGTTCATCTTTACAGCTAATATTTCTGAAATTCCTGTTGCTGCTGCCGCACTGGAAAGAAAACCGGCCAGTGTGACTATTAACTGGATCGCAGATAAAAATGCCGTTGAGCCTTCCATCAGGCGTTCGATCAGGGCTGCTTTTGTATTTCCCTGTTCCTTTAACCTGTGGATCTTGTTTTTGTTTACAGATGCCACAGCCATCTCTGCTCCTGCAAAATATCCCCTTATAAGAGTAAGTACCAGAAGAATAAGAAGATGTGTGAAAATACTGTCCGATTGCGGATCGGTTTCCATAATAAAAATTCCTCCTTTGGGATGTGGATCATCATCCGTATTATTATCATTTAGACTTTATTATACAGACAGTCACGAAAAAAGTCAGCCCCTATTTTCTCAAAAAGGGACTGGCTTTATAAGTTTCTTTATAAATTTAACATTTCTTTTATCCTACAGCTGTAAACTGGCTGTTATAGATCTCAGCATAAAAGCCGTTCTTTGCCAGCAGCTCTTCGTGCTTTCCTTTTTCTACAATATGCCCGTCGCGCATAACAAGGATCATATCTGCCTCGCGGATAGTAGAAAGACGATGGGCAACAATAAAGCTGGTCCTTCCTTCCATCATCTTGGCAAAGGCTTTCTGAACACGGATCTCAGTACGGGTATCAATAGAGGATGTTGCCTCATCTAAGATCAGCATCGGCGGCAGGCAGAGCATAACTCTGGCTATGCACAAAAGCTGCTTCTGGCCCTGGGACAGGTTTCCGCCGTCCTCACTGATCACAGTATCATAGCCCTGAGGCATTCGCATGATAAAGCTGTGGGCATGAGCTTCCTTTGCTGCACTTACGATCTCTTCTTCTGTTGCTTCCGGTCTTCCGTATGCAATGTTGTCACGGATAGTTCCAGATTTCAGCCAGGTCTCCTGAAGCACCATGCCATAGCTGGTGCGAAGACTTTTTCTGGTAACGTCACGGATATCTTTTCCCTCTACCTTAATAGAACCAGAATTTACATCATAGAACCGCATAAGGAGGTTGATCACTGTGGTCTTTCCACAGCCAGTAGGCCCTACAATGGCTACTCTCTCACCAGGCTTTACAGAAAGGTTCAGATCTTCGATCAAAGGTCTGTCCGGTGTATAAGAGAAATTTACATGTTCGATCTCCACCTGTCCCTTTACATTTTCAAGGACTGTGGCATCTTTCTTATCTTCCAGAATAGTCTTTTCATCGATCAGTTCAAATACTCTGGCTGCAGATGCAAGGGCATTCTGAAGTTCTGTTACAACGCCGGAGATCTCGTTAAATGGCTTTGTGTACTGGTTTGCATAGCTTAAAAAGCTGGTAAGCTGTCCAACGGTCATAAAACCCCTGATAACTGCATAAGCACCAGTAATACCAACAGCTGCATAGACCAGGCTGTTTACAAAACGGGTAGCCGGGTTGGTAATGGATGAAAAGAAAGTAGCACGCAGACTGTATCCGGCCAGCTTGTTGTTGATCTTATGGAAACGTTCTTGCGCTTCTTTCTGATATCCAAAAGCCTGGACCACCTTCATATTTCCAAGCATTTCATCAGTCAGTGTAGTCAGCTCACCTCTTGTTTCAGACTGATGTTTAAACATAACATATGTCTTTTTGGCAATAAAGCTTGCAACAAACAGGGAAACAGGCGTTAAAACTACAACTACCAGTGTGATCAGCGGGTTAATGGAAACCATAAAAAGCAAGGTTCCAAGAATGGTCATCACTCCTGTAAAAAACTGGGTAAAACCCATTAGCAGGCCTTCAGAAAACTGATCGATATCTGCAATAATACGGCTGATGATATCACCGGAAGGATGGGAGTCAATATAACTTAAAGGAAGGACTTCCAGATGTCCGAAGGCTTTTGTACGGATATCTTTTACCACTCTGTAGGTGATAATGTTGTTGATATGGTTCATAAGCCACTGGCTGATGGCGGTAGCTGCCATTGCCATGATGATCTTTTTAATAATGTTTATCAGGGCTGCAAAATCCACATTTCCCTGACTTACGATCTCATCCACTGCTTTACCTGTAAGGATCGGGATATAAAGGGTAAATGCAACTGTTACTAATGCCAACAAAAGGGATAAACATACTGCCCATCTGTAAGCAGCAATATAATCAAGGACTCTTTTTAATGTCTCTATGCTCTTATCCCGGCTCATTTTCGGCTTTTTACTGCTCATCCCGTTCCACCTCCTCTTTTGACAGCTGTGACAGGCAGATCTCCCTGTAAACATCGCATTCCTTTAAGAGCTGCTTATGACTGCCCATACCTGCCAGCTTTCCATCATCCAGCACCAGAATAGTATCTGCATTGCGGATGGTAGTTGCTCTCTGGGAAACGATAAATACAGTCATATCCTTTGTATTTTCCCGGATGGCCTTTCTCAGTCTTGCATCTGTTGCAAAGTCAAGAGCAGATGCGCTGTCGTCCATGATCAGGATCTGCGGATTTCTCACCAGTGCCCTTGCAATAGTAAGACGCTGGCGCTGGCCACCGGATAAGTTATGGCCGCCCTGGTCGATCACCAGGTCAAGTCCTTCTCCTTTTGCTTCAACAAAATCTCTTGCCTGGGCAACATCCAGTGCATGCCAGATTTCTTCATCAGAAGCATCTTCCTTGCCCCAGCGCATGTTATCACGGAGCGTGCCTTTAAAGAGGACAGCTCTCTGGGGTACCATGCCAATAGCATGTCTTAGATCTGTAAGGGATAAGTCTCTTACATCTTTTCCATCAATAAGAACAGTTCCTTCTCTTACGTCATAAAATCTTGGGATCAGATTTACCAGCGTAGACTTGCCGGAACCTGTACCGCCGATCACGCCGATCGTCTGTCCTTTCATTGCCTTAAAGGAAATATCTGTAAGGGAATCAGATTTTGCACCTGCATAAGCAAAGTTTACATGGTCAAATTCCACTTTTGCAGTTTCAGCACTGACTTTTTCTGTGGTATCTTCCATGCTTTTTGCGCCACGGGTTTTTATCTCATGAGTTTTTTCCTCAATGCTGCTCTTGATCTCAAATACGCTGTCCACACGTCTCATACAGGCAACTGCCTTGGAGATCAGGATGATCAGGTTTGCCATTTTGATCAGTTCTACCAGGATCTGGGCCATATAATTTACAAGAGCAATGACTTTACCCTGACTGATGATACCGGCATCTACTCTTGTGGCACCTACCCAGATCACAGCTACAGTAGCAATATTAATGATCACATACGTAACAGGGTTTAACATTGCAGATATCTTTCCTACAAATACCTGCATTTTTACCAGGCTGCCGTTTTCTTCTTCAAACTTCTCACGCTCATTTTCCTGGCGGTTAAAAGCACGGATCACACGTACGCCCATGAGATTTTCCCTTGTAGTCAGAAGCACTTTATCCAGCTGCCTCTGCACAGACTGGTATAACGGCATACTTACAAGCATGATGCCAAATACTACAACGCACAATACAGGAATAGTCACTGCAAATACCATAGCTGTATGAGCATCTACGGTAAATGCCATGATCATGGAGCCAAATACCACAAATGGGGAACGAAGCAGCAGGCGCAAGGTCATATTAATGCCGTTCTGCACCTGGTTGATGTCACTGGTCATCCGTGTGATCAGCGTAGAGGTTCCTATGGTATCGATCTCCGTATAAGACAGAGTCCCAATATGGGAAAACAGGTTATTCCGCAATGCAGTGGCTGTTCCCGTGGCTGCCTTGGCTGCAAAATACTGGGCTGTCAGGGAACAGGTCAGTCCAATAGCTGCAAGGAGCAAAAGAAGACCTCCCATGCGCACCACATAAGTTACACTTCTGTTTGCAATACCTACGTCTACCATACTTGCCACTACTAAAGGCACAAACAGCTCGAAGCTGGCCTCCAGCATCTTAAACAGCGGCCCCAGTATGCTCTCCTTCTTGTAGGCACCCATATAACTGAGTAATCGCTTCATAATGCATTTCTCCTAAAAATATTGTATTTTATTTAACTGTCTGGTATTATAGCACATGAAAACCTATATTTAAAATATTGATTTAATATGGAAATTATATGTTTATCCTATAGATATTTTTTATAAACATTTTGCAGAATTTGTAAAAAAAAGGGGGGGCTGTTATGAACCTGAAACAAATGGAATATTTTATAGCTATTGTAAATGAGGGAAATATTTCCGCGGCTGCCAAATCCCTGCATATCTCCCAGCCGCCTTTAAGTGCCCAGATGAAGCTGTTAGAAGATGAACTAGGTGTGGTGCTTTTTGAGCGGGGTTCCCGGAGCATTTTTCTCACGGAAGCCGGAAAAGTTTTCTATGAAAAGGCTTTGCACATCCTGCATCTGACTACCGCGGTTTCTGATGAACTGCAGCAGATGGGCCAGGGATTAAGAGGACCGCTGCATATGGGTATGATCTCCTCTGTGCAGACTCCCAGACTGATCCGGGCGCTCTCCTCTTTTGTCAGTCTCCACCCGGAGGTGACTTTACGCATCAGCGAAGGAAATACATACGAGCTGATGGACCAGATTAATTCCGGTCTTATTGAAGTTGCAGTAGTAAGGACTCCTCTTCCTACAGAATCTTATCAGTGCCACTTTTTAGAGGCAGAACCAATGATGGCAGTGGGAAAACCTGAATTTTTCCCAGACCCGGCAGCTGCTTCCATCTCTGTAGCTTCCCTGGCTTCCTGTCCCCTTATTGTATACCGCAGATGGGAACCTTTTATCAGTCACTGTTTTCCCGGTACTGCTCCTGATTACCTTTGTATCAATGATGATGCCAGGACCAGCATGACCTGGGCCCAGTGCGGCGCAGGGATCGCTCTTGTACCTTCTTCTATGGCAAGATCAGGAGGTGAGGACTTATTAAAAATTCCCCTGTCAGACCAGGGGGTCATCAGCCAGATCGCACTCATTGCCAGAAAACATGGCATGGTCAGCCGTGTATCCAAAGAGTTTTTCCATTTTTTCCCGGAATACTTTGCAAACAAGGATTTTTGACCTTGAAACCCGCAAAAACATGAGTAAGCAGCCATTTTTCAAAGAAAAATGAGCGGATTACGAATGTTTTTAGGATTGCGAGAGTGCAAAGCACGTAGCAATCCGATGTGCAAGGACCCCCACTATAGTTCATCCCAAAACCAGTTAATTTCCGCTCCCATAAACAGGATGCATATGCAGATATAAAGCCACAAAAATGACAACGCAATAGCTGCAAGACTGCCGTACATATATGAATAGTTTTTCCCACCTGTAAAATTGAAATACATGGAAAATGCAAGAGAAAAAAGCATCCAGCCAGCTGTGGAAAATACAGCCCCCGGCAAAGCAGCTTTGACGTTTTCTTTCCGGTCCGGGACCAGACAATAGATCCCCAGAAAGAAAACAAGAAGCATGCCAAAGCCCCACAGCTGGCGCATCTGGATCACATATCTGGTAATAGGTGCGATCAGCGGAAAATGACTCTGGATAAAGCTTTGAAGCGTTCGTCCAAACACAAGAAGGCCCATAGACAGAATGCACACTGCAATAAAAAGAATGGTGTAACCACAGCAGATCAGGCGGTTAAACACATACCAGTGTTTTTTCCCTCTTCCATTGACCCGGTTTAAACCTCTGGCTACACTGAACATACCTCTTCCTGCAGACCAGAGGGCTGTTACAGCCGTGGCAGAGATCATAGTTGCCGGTGATTTTAGCATCAGGTCATTTACTGCACGAAATGCCAGAGATCTGTAATCAGCCGGTACAATGTCCATGGCAATCTCCAAAAAGTCTGCCTTTGAGATCCCCGGTATCATCTGGACCGCTGTAAGCAGCAGCATCAGAAACGGAACGACAGAAAGGATCACAAAAAAAGAGACCTGAGCCGCGTACACTGTCATCTCATCTTCTGAAAATTTATTATAAATACGTTTTCCAATAAGAATGAGACGTACCATGAGCCAGAACCTCCTATTTTTAAACATGTTCTCTCGGAATCTTTCTGTGCCTGATTTTGTGAAAAGATTTTTTGTCAGTTGTGCCCAAATTTCTGGAAATCCATGGCTTTTACCATGTTTTTAGCGGGTCACAGGTTCAAAAATGCAGGCACAAAATACACATGCCTGCATTTTAACATAAATATCCTTCAAGTTCAACGCCCTATCCGGCGCCTTTCTGACTCCCAAATCCCTATCCATAATCCTATTGTGTGATTCCCATAACTGCCCATCCATAAGTATCTGCTGCCTGAGTAAATGCCAGATCCGCTGCTTTATAGGCTGCTGTCTGGGAAATATAGTTCATTTCTTCTGTAAGATACTCTTCCTGGCTTAATAAACCAGCTTTATATTTAATATCTGCATTCTGTTTCTGGCCCTGCGCTTTTTGGAAAGCTGTCCAGGCTGCCTGAAGCTCACTTTTTTTCAGCAATACATCCTCATAAAGCTGTTTCATCTGAATGGTCAGGTTCTGCTCTCCTTCTTCCACTGTGGCATTTCTGTTATTTTTTGCTGCTGTAGAAGTCGCCTTTGTACTTCGGCTGCTGATCAGAGAGCTGTTGTTTCCAATGGCTTTTTTTGTATCCGCTTCCAGATCCATATTATCTGCCCGCGAAAGATCTGCTGACGGGATCTCACAGATCACCAGTCCACTATCTGTATCCTTTCCCACCGTCAGGCACAGACTGCTGTAGGTGCTGTTTAAACTTTCTTCCAAAGAAGAAAGGCTGCTTTTTGCGCTTAACAGCTGATTTTCTTTTTCCAGCACATCTGCAGCTGTAGACATTCCTGCCGCCTGCTTTGTCTTTTCCAGGTTCAAAGCCCTTTCATATACCTCCACCTGCTTTGTCAGAGTATCTTTCTGGAGGCTTAAGGTCTCATATGACATCATCATAGACTGGGCTGCCACTGTCAGCTGGGGGTCATAGTCCTTATGCTTTTATCGCTGGCCTTTTTCATGTTGTCATACATCTTTTTGTACATGCTGGAAGCACTTTTATAAATAGCCTTTTCCTGTCTGTAGTAGGCATAATTTTCACTGTCTCCATCTCTTTTTGCAGTCTGCAGATCGGTAGATGCACTTGACTGGCCAAACTTTAATTCATCCCATGCATTAGCATACTCCTCTAAGGACTGGTTAAAACTGGTCAGAGACTGCTCTATAGTAGGATTATACCGTGAGATCAGGGTATACAGCTCACTGTATTCCAGTCGGTTATCCTGCAGCTTGGTCTCATCAGTTTCTACCTGTCCCATCCACTGGGCAGTATCAGAGCCTTTAGTATCTTCTTTTTCAGAATCCGAACCATCTGCATTTCCTGTCTGTATCTGAGAACCGCCTTCCACTGCTTCCGGACGGTCAGCAAATTCATCTGCATATGCAGTGAGCAGTCCCATACAGGACAGACCAGCACCAAAAGCCCCAGAAGCTCCCATAACACCTGTACCGGTGCCTGTTAAAGACACACACAACATACTTGTCCCCAAAACCTTTGCCGCCTGCAGTTTCCATTTTTTTCCATATTTATTTTTAAAAAACATACAAGCTGCCTCCTTCCTACTGGGCTGCTGCCAGGCCCTTTAGAGCCCATTTATAATTCTCTACTGCGCTTAGCAGGCTGATCTGGGCTGCTTTCACTGAATTTTCACTTGTTTTCGCAGTCCGTTCCTGGGCATCGTAATCACTTTTTGTCATCATTCCTGCTGCCAGCTTTAAAGCTGCGTTGGAAAGATTGGTCTGTTCTAACTGGGCTTTTGTCTGTGCCTGTGATAAAGAAAGCTGGGCAGAAAGCACCTTTTTATAAGCACTGGATAAAGAAGCACTTATCTGCTTCTTGTTGTTAGCAATAGCTGTGGACAGCTGGTTCTTTACTGTGTCATTTTTCGCATTTTCCAGCTTCCTCTCATTGATCTTTAAAGTATAGTTATTTTCAATGGCCTGGGCCAGATCTGTATCCGGGTTCATAGCCCCAATCTCATTTTCATCCACATCTGGAAGATCCCCTATCTCAGGAGAATCATTATAGCTCCACCCTAAAAGCACCTGGAAATTCTCTTTTAAGTTCTTAATTGTATTTTCCAGCTGGGTCAGGTTATTCTCTGCCGTCTGCACATTTTCCTGTGCACTCAGCAGATCCAGCTGGGTAATAGTACCTGCCGAAAGCCTTGTCTGTGCCAGAGCCAGATTTTCCTTTGCCTCTGCAAGGGTTGCCTCTGCCTGCTCCTTCTGGATCAGGTTCTCATAATAAGAGATCATATCCGACTGGGCAGTAACTGCCAGGTTCTTTTCTGCCTGTTCATAAGTAAGAAGATAGATCTTGCTGTCTTCCAGTGTCTGATCGCCCTGTTTTTGCATGTTGTCTCCCTGGATCTGTAAATTTAGGTCTGACATACGGGATGAGGCATCATCATCCCCAGACATATCACTGTAATAATCCTGGGCCAGCTTATAATATTCCTGAGCCACTTCCTCATTAGTATCCCCATAATCCTGGCGGAATTTCTGGTAGGTATACTGGTTATTCTGCACCGTAGCGTTGTACTCATGGATCAGATCTTCCAGTTCATCGTATTCGATCACATTGTCCTTTAATTTTGCCCATTCCTCTTCGGTCCTGGCAAAAGAGGGACTTGCTGCATAGGCGCTGTATACAGGTATAGTCCCCGCTGCCACAGCCGCCACAAAAGCGGCTGCCAGCACACGGCTGAATGATCTGGAAAATGTACCATATGTACCATATTTATTTTTCCTCATGGTCATCCTTCTTTCTATCCTTTGATCCATTGCTATCTTTATTACTGATCATCCTTTTTGTTCCCTTTTTTGCTAAATCCTGCAAATAATCCCTTTATTTTGTTCATAATATTCTCTCTGGTACGTTTACGCTTCTTTGCCGGTGCCTCAAGGTCTCCTGGTTTTTCCCTGCCGCTCATGAGGCGGTAATATACAGGAAGCATCAAAAGACACAGGATGGTGGAAGCTGTCAGACCACCAATATCTACAATAGCAAGACTCTTTGTAGTGGTTCCGCTAAATGCCATAGGGATCATGGAAACAACTGTTGTCAGTGTTGTCATCAAAATTGGACGGATACGGGTAGCTCCTGCTTCAATAAGGGCTGTATCCCGTTCCATAGTGCCACGATACTGGTTTGCTGTATCCACAAATAAAATACCATTATTTACAACAGTACCAATAAGCATCAGGAAACCGATCAGGGAAACCATGCTGATGGAGCAGTCAGTGAGCCACAACAGTCCAAATGCACCGATCAGGCTGAATGGGATAGTGGTCATGACCATTCCAGAAAATTTAATGGACTCAAACTGGGCTGCCATAACAACAAAGATCAAAAATACCGCAATGGCAAGTGCCTTAAATAAGGATGAAAACTCCTCGTTCCTGGACTGATCCCTGGAATTTAAACCAATACTTACTGTACTGGTCAGATGAGGCTTTACTACTTCCTCCTGGATCTGGTTTCTGGTATTCTGGGTAGCCTTATCTGTATATTCTGCAGAGATGGTCACTGTATATTCCTTATTTTCTCTTGCTACAGAAGAAGGGCTGTCTACGAATTTTACATCTGCCACATCAGAAAGTGCTACAGAACCACCTTTTCCGGTAGAAAGGACAATCCCCCGTACCTGGTCGATACTCTTGTACTCATCCTCTGCATACTGTACTTTTACATCAACATCTTCACCGTCCACCTGAATGGTTGTTGCCTCTACGCCATCAATGCAGTTGCTCACTGCAGAAGCGATCTGGGATGGGGTAAGGCCTTCTGCTTTCGCCTTTAAGGCATCTACTCTTACTTCTACTACAGGAGATGAGTTTTCCACATCAGAGTGGATCTTTGTCACATCATCCCTTGTTTTTAACTCTTCTACAATGGAATTGGTCACTTCTTTTACTTTATCATAATCCGTTCCCTTTAAGATCACCTCGTAGCTCTGTCTGGTAGCAGACATCATGCTCATGGAGGAACCAGCCTCTGCAGTAATATCACAGTTTGTAATGCCAGAAAGCTCCTGCTGCCATTTAGATGCCACATCTGCTGTTGCCATGGTACGGTCGTCCTTCAGATAGCCTGTAACTGTAGCAGAACTGCCGCCTCTCCTGGAACTTCCATAGGATGTCATATAAGAATCCAGGTTTTCATCCTGACTGATAATGGCTTCTACCTGCTTTAATATCTCATCTACCTTTTTCGACTGAAGTCCCGGTCTTGTATCTACAGTTACTGTGATCTCACCTTCATCATCTGCAGCCATCAGCTCCATTTTCAGGGATTTTCCAATAAAAAGGGCTAAAACCAAAAGGGCAATGGAAGTAAGCATAACTGTTTTTGACTTATAAAGAAGGGTACTCATCAGCTTTCTGTAACCTTCCTGCAGCCTCTTTACTGGTCTGGAAAGAGGTGCGCTTGTCTTCTCTGTTGGTTTATAAGCCATATAGCACAACGGTACAATGGTAATAGATGAGATCAGGGATGCTGCCATACAGAATACAATGGTAAAGCCTAAAGGCTTAAACATCTGTCCTGTCATACCCTCTAAAAATGCCAGTGGCAGGAATACAACACAGGTAGTAGCTGTACCGCCAAGTACTGACTCCCATACCAGACTGGTGCCTTCTAAGGCATCCTGCATATATTCCACAAATCCTCCCCGCCGTTTTGCTGTCATACGGAAACAGCTTTCCAGAACAACGATAGAGTTATCTACCATCATACCAACGCCAAGTGTCAAGGCACTCATGGTAATGGTATTTAATGTAAAGCCCATTAAACTCATTAAGATCAACGCCGACAAAATGGAAATAGGAATGGATGTCCCTACGATCAGGGATGCCTTTAAATCACCAAAGAACAGCCAGATGATGATCATGGAGATTATGATCGCCAGGACCAATGTCTGGGCTACATCCTTTAAAGAGCTTATAATGCTGTCTGCGTCATCACGCACTGTGATGATATGCAGGTTTTCATCAGCCCCTTCCAGGTTTGCAATGGTCTTTTTCACTGCATTTGAAACAGAAACTGCTGTTTCGCTCTGCTGCTTGGTAATAGACAGCGATACTGTATCATTTCCATTGTAACGGGCAATACCGTCATTTTCCTCCTGCGCAGTGTATACATCTGCTACATCCTCCAGATAAACGGTGCTTCCATCTGCACTGGTCAAGGGGATCTCTTTTAACAGTTCTACTGTATCATAGGTGGTACGGGTAGAAACAGAAAGCTTTAAGCTTCCCACCTGGGTATCACCGGAAGGATAGGAAATATCCGCTGCTGCAATATCTGCTGCAACAGAAGACATGGTCATTTTATACTGGCTTAATTTTTCCGGAATGATCTGGATCTTAATATATTCATCAGAGCCACCGCGGACACTTACATCTGCTACTTGGGCGATTTTTTCAAACTCCGGCTGGATCTTGTCTTCCACATAAGAATACAGGTTTTCCTGAGAGGTATTATCAATAGATAAAGTAACACATGGCATGGAGTTCATATCCATTTCCATGATCATAGGATCGCCTGCACTGTCAGGAAGACTGTTTTTCACCAGATCTACCTTCTTTTTCAGATCATCATACGCCTCGTCTGTATCTGTGCCATATTCATATTCCAGCATAACCATGGAACTGCCTTCGCTGGAATTAGATGTAACGGATTTAAGGCCGCTTAAGGTTCCCACCTGATCCTCAATGGGCTTTGTAATGATCTCATTTACGTCCTCAGGGCTTGCACCGGAATAAGTGGTCATAACCATAAGTACAGGCATTTCCATATCCGGGATATTTTCCAGGCTCATGCCGGTTACAGAAGTGTAGCCGAAAACGATCAGACAGAGCACTGCCATTAATGTGGTAATAGGCCGTTTGAGGACAAATCTTGTTAAACCATTCATTCTGTCATCCTCCTTACTGTGCCTTATTTCCTGTCACCGGGGCTCCTGTCCCCCCTGGTGCATTGCCTTCCGGTCCCCCTGCTGATGCTCCCGCCGGATCACCGGTACTGTCATCCTGTGTGCTTTCCCCTTTCAGTTTTACATCTGCCCCGTCATATAACTCAGAACTCCATGTAGTAACTACCATATCGTCCATAGCAAGACCGGATCTTACTTCTAAAACATCTGCATCAAAGATGCCTTCTTCAATGAATTTCTGCCATACTTTTCCGTCTGAATATGTATATACATAAGGTTCACCATTTTCATAATAAACAGAATCTACAGGAATAGTCATAACTCCCTCTGCCTTTTCAGAAGTTACATACAGTTTTACCTCCGAACCAGTTGGCAGGATCACATCTGCATCCACAGAAGCCTTTACCTTGTAAAGTCCCGTAGTCTCATCTGCCATGGTACTTATTTCATAAACAGTACCTTCATAGGTCTGGCCATCCTTTTCTACGTCAATGGTATCTCCTTCTTTCAGGTATCCTCTGATGCGCTCTGTAGTGGAGAAAGATACCACTCTGCTTCCCTGACCGGAAATAACAAAGATCAGGTTGCTCTGGGAAACATTGTCATAATTTTCCACATTACAGATTTCTACCAGCCCTTCCATAGGTGCTGTGATCTGGCTGTATTCCAGCTGCGTTTCATAGTTGTATTTTGCCTGGTCATAATTTATCTGGGCGCTGGATACTGCATTCTGATACTGGCTGAACTGCTGGTCAGAAAGTCCGCCGCCTGCATATAAAAGCTGCTGGCGTGAAAGTTCTTCCTGTGCCTGGCGTAATGTTAATGCCGCTGAATCCATGGTATTTTTCGCTGATTCTACCTGTTTGGTATCAATGTTGCAAAGCACCTGTCCCTTGGTCACTACATCACCGGCCTTTACATTTACCTCTGTTACATCACCGGCTGCTTTTGGATAAATATAAACCACGTCAGAAGGTTCGATCTTACCGATCACACTGGTAGTCAGCCGGATATCTCCAGTCTGCGGCTTTTGGGCATCCATGACCGGAAGAGCCACTGCCTGGGCAAACTGTTTCGGCCTGGTAAATTTAGGTACGATGACAGCACACAATGCAACAATACAGATTCCTGCAATTATGATCTTTTTCTTCATCTTTTCTCTTATCCTTTCCTCACACAGCGAAAATGCTGCTTTTCTCATTAACATTTTTCCTAAGGATACCATTGCTTAATGAACCGATTCTTAATCAAAGATGAACTGAAGATGAAATCACATATTTTTCACATTTTCATTCAGGATCCTATTTTGATTTTTTTATTATTTTATTTTGTTTCCTATATTTCACCTGCTGTTCATAAAAGTATGCTATGCTGAATGTATTGATGTACCTGACCTGGGAACACAGGTCAAAATATGACAAATATAATGAATATACCAAAGAAAGGCAGATATACCCATGCAGATATTGACCATTCTTGTAATAGAAGATGAAGACTCCCTGCTGCAGCTCTACAGCATTGTACTGGAAAAAGAAGGTTTTAAGGTTTTAACTGTACACAATGGACAGGAAGCCTGGGATGTGATTGAGAACAAATATGTAGACCTGGTGATCACTGATATTTTAATGCCTGTTATGGACGGCTATGAATTTACTGAATTGCTGCGCCGTTCCAACTCCGGCATGCCGGTACTGATGATCACCGCAAAAGATGATTTTCCTTCTAAAAATAAAGGATTTTCCCTGGGAACAGACGATTATATGACAAAACCGGTAAATTTAGATGAAATGGTATTGAGAGTGCGGGCACTGCTTCGCCGTTCACACATTGCCAGCAATAAACAGCTCTCTCTGCCTCATACTATCTTAGACTACGATGCACTGACTGTGACCTGGGGAGATGATCCCCAGATGCTTCCCCAGAAGGAATTTTTCCTGCTATTTAAGCTGATCTCCTATCCAAATAAGATCTTTACCCGTATGCAGTTAATGGATGAAATCTGGGGGCGGAACAGCGAATCAGACTTGCAGACCATTGATGTACATATCAACCGGCTACGCAGACGTTTTGAGAATAATCCGGATTTTGAGATCATAACAGTCCATGGACTTGGATATAAGGCGGTGATGAAAGAATGAAAGATCTGAAATTATGGGGGATTTTTATCAGTGTGATCATTGCAGTGCAGGCACTGGGCTTTTTCGCATTTTCCGGCATCACCTGGTGTTTATTCCGCGCAGGCATATTAAGCCCAGATCATCCCCCTATGGGCTGGTTTCCTTTTCTCACCAACACCTTCAGTTCCGCACTGATCTCCCTGTGCATTACCACGGTCATCTCCCACCACTTTTTCCGCCCTATCCAGGACCTGGTCCGTGCTTTAGAACAGGTATCTGCAGGAAATTTTGATGTGCGGTTAAAAGAAAATGACATCTGGTATGAAGTCAGGGAGATGAATTTAAACTTCAATAAAATGGTAAAGGAGTTAAATTCCATTGAAACTCTGCAGTCTGATTTTATCCAGAATGTATCCCATGAGATAAAAACCCCTCTTGCTGCCATTGAAGGCTACGCTGCCCTTCTGTCTGCTTCTACCAGGGATGAACAGAATAAGCTGTACGCAGAACAGATCTTAAAAAGCTCAAGGCAGCTTTCTACGCTCACCGGCAACATTTTAAAATTATCCAAACTGGAAAATCAGTCTATTATCTCTGAGAAAAAAACATTTTCCCTGGATGAGCAGATCCGCCAGGCTGTCCTTTCTTTAGAGCCTATCTGGTCCGGCAAAAATATTGACATTGATCTGGAGCTTCCTGAAATATCTTTCTACGGAAATGAAGACCTGCTCTTCCAGATCTGGACCAATCTTCTTTCCAACGGGATCAAATTCACCCCTTCCGGCGGTCTTGTGTCTGTAAAAATGAGCCAGAATGAGGATACTGTCAGCGTCACAATAACAGATACCGGCATTGGCATGACTGAAGAGGTGCAAAAACATATGTTTGACAAATTTTACCAGGCCGAAGGCAGCCGCAGTATGGAAGGCAACGGCCTTGGTCTGGCATTAGTAAAAAAGATCCTCAGTCTCTGTGACGGCACCATTAAAGTGACCAGCACACCAGACCTTGGATCTTCCTTTACAGTCAGGCTTCCTGTAAACCTGTAAATTTTAAAGTTCTTTAATAGCAGCTATGGTACGTGCATATTCTTCATCTACTGCAGGCATCAGTTCAGCTGCTTTTTCCATATCACCGGAACTGTTTTCAGACGGCCTTAAAACCTCTGTCACCTGTGCAGCCGCCTTGTAAAGGGGGCCAAATCCCAGATTCTGTGCCACACCTTTTAATGTATGGGCGCCGCGGAATGCTTCCGGGGCGTTTCCGGCGGCCATGGCATCTTTTAAAGCTACATAGCTGTCATCATCCAGAAACTTAACAGCAAACTTGCGTACCAGCCCTTCACTTCTTAACCTGGATAATACATCCTCATAATCGGCTCCCATTTTCTCATAACACTCTTTTAAACTCATGACTTCTCTCCTCTTTCGTAAACAGATGCACTGTTTTTTATCCATTTGTATGTTTTATGCTCCCAAACCGGAATACAAAAAACACTGCTCCCCTTCTGGTAAACGAAGCCTAGATACAGGCATTCTTTCATAACCATGAGAAAAGCAGTGTTTTGAATTACCAAAATCACTTATTATTATAATGGATAATGTAATTTAAAACAACATCAATCCACCAACTTATCCAACTCTTTTACATATTCTGTTTCATGACAGTTTTTATGGTTTGCCTTGGAAGCGTAAATATTGACAGCTGCCTGGGATTTCTTTACAGGCTGCATGGTTCCTGCGCCGGCTACACAACCGCCTGGACATGCCATTCCCTCTAACAGATAACCGTCATATTTGCCTAAGGTTGCAAGCTTTAACAGCTGACGGCACTCTTTTAAGCCTTCTGCATTGGCGATCTTGACTTCCATATCCGGTCTAAGTTCTTTTAAAACATCCTTAACAGAGGTTGCTACACCACCTGCAACAGCGAAGTTTCTTCCGTCTGCGGAAGCATCATTAACACCGTTTGGATCTTCTTCAATATTTTCAATATCCACATGCTTTGCATCAAAAATTCCGGCCATTTCCTCAAAGGTCAGTACGAAATCCACGTCGCTTCGGATACTGGTGCGCATTGCTTCCAGTTTCTTTGCTGCACATGGTCCGATAAATACAACCTTTGCGGATTCATGCTGCTTCTTGATCAGTCTTGCAGTCAGTGTCATAGGAGTCAGTGCCATGGAGATGCAGTTTGCATACTTTGGATATACCTTCTTTGCCATTACAGACCATGCAGGACAGCAGGAGGTTGCCATAAATGGAATCTTCTCCGGTACTTCATCTAAGAAGTCCTGTGCTTCCTGGGCTGCACAAAGGTCAGCACCGATCGCTACTTCAAAGACATCGGCAAATCCTAATTTCTTCATAGCTGCTCTCAGTTTTCCAGGAGTTACCTTTGGTCCGAACTGGCCTACGAATGCAGGAGCTACTGCTGCATATACACGTTCACCGGACTGGATAGCACGGATGGTCTGGAAGATCTGTGACTTATCTGCAATAGCGCCAAATGGGCAGTTTACAAGACACTGTCCGCAGGATACGCACTTATCATAGTCAATATCTGCTTTTCCATTTTCATCAGAAGAAATAGCATCCATACCGCAGGCTGCTGCACACGGTCTCTGCTGAACGATAATGGCATTGTAGGAACATACAGTTGCACACTTACCGCACTTGATACATTTATCTTCATCAATGTGGGAGCGTCCTGTAGTACGGTCCAGGGAAACAGCTCCCTTTGGACAGACTTCCACACAAGGATGGGCTAAACATCCCTGACATCCATCTGTTACAAGGACTCTTTTCTCCCTGCAGGCATTACAGGCAAATTTAATAACATTGATCAGAGGTGGTGTATAGTAGGTCTCTGCTTTGTCTGCTGCTTCGATATTATCAGAAACTGGCGCATGCTCAGATGCATTACGGCACGGAAGTCCCATTGCCAGGCGCAGTCTCTCTCCTACAATAGCTCTCTCTAAGAATACATCATTACGGAAGTTTCCAACTTCTCCCGGAATGATCTTATATGGAAGTTCCTCAATACGCTTGTCTACAGGCCATTCAGTATGATAAGCCATACGGGCTACTTCTCTGAAGATTCTGTGACGGATCTCCTGAATACGGGTTTCTACTCCTCTCATTGGTTTTCTCCTCTTTGTTGTGATTTTTTTAACAGTTGCATATAGATCAAAAAAGTTTTATTAACATAACAGAAACAGCTCATTCGGGCTGTTTCTGTTTTTATTATACGCATATACGAAATACATTGCAAGTGATTTTCTTTCTCAATAGCTTATGTTTCTGTTAAAAAACAAACGAATTGCAGGCTATTGACCATTTAAACGTCCATATCTGCGGGTCATACCACGGATCTCTGCTTTTAACTGATCCGTCAGATCTCCTTTTTTCAGACGCCATTTCCAGTTTTCTCCTACAGTAGAAGGCTTGTTCATACGATAACGGTTATCCAGCCCCAGATGATCCTGCATGGGGATCACGCAAAGAGCTGCCTTGGAACGCATCACCAGACTGTTTAAAGACCTGTATAAATATTTCTTCGGTGTGTAATGATCGCACAGATAATCTCGTACCAGTTCCTGCTCTTCTTTTGTAATGCTGTCAAACCAGCCTGCCAGCGTTTCATTATCATGGGTTCCTGTATAAGCCACGGAATTCTCCGGATAGTTATGGGGCAGGTAATCACTGGCACAGCCGGAATCCCTGGAATCAAAGGCAAATTCCAGTACCTTCATTCCCGGAAATCCGCTGTCATGGACCAGTTTTCTCACAGAATCCGTTACATAGCCAAGATCTTCTGCAATGACTTCTTTTTCTCCCAGCACCTGGCGCACCCGGTTAAAAAGATCGATCCCCGGTCCCTGTTCCCAGTGGCCTGTGATGGCAGTTTCCGCTCCATATGGAATGGAATAATACTGGTCAAAACCTCTGAAATGGTCGATGCGCACTGCATCATACAACTTAAAGCAATGAGAAAGACGCTGCAGCCACCATTCATAACCTGTCTGCCTGTGATATTCCCAGCGGTAGAGAGGATTTCCCCAAAGCTGGCCTGTAGCAGAGAATCCATCCGGCGGACAGCCTGCTACTGCATATGATACATTCTTTTCATCTAACTGGAATAAAGAAGGATTTGCCCAGGCATCTGCGCTGTCCATAGCCACATAAATTGGAATATCCCCGATCATACGGATCCCCAGACTGTTTACATAAGCCTTTAATTTATTCCACTGTTTATAAAATGTAAACTGCAGGTATTTCTGGAATTCTATATCGAAATACAGTTCTTTCCGGTAATAATCCATAGCATAACCATAGCGAAGGCGGATATCTTCTGCCCACTCAGTCCATGGTCTACCCTCAAACCTGTCTTTCACCGCCATAAAGAGCGCATAGTCAGAAAGCCACCATTCATTTTCTGCGAGGAACTGCTGATAATCCGGGTTTTTGCTGATGTTGCTGCGTTCATAGGCCTTTCGTAAAATAGGATACCTGTCCTCATACAGTTTTTTATAGTCGATCGTCCCCTCTTTAGACTCTGTTTCCAGCTTTTCACATTCCTTTTCTGTTAAAACGCCTTCTTCGATCAGATCTTCTAAACTGATAAAATAAGGATTTCCTGCATAGGTGGAAAATGACTGATAAGGGGAATCCCCATAACTGGTCGGTCCTAAAGGAAGGATCTGCCAGTAACTTTGTCCTGCCTCTTTTAGCCAATCGGCAAATTCATAGGCGCTTTTTGAAAAACAGCCGATGCCGTATTTTGACGGCAGACTGGATATGGATAAAAGTATTCCTGCTGTTCTCTTCACTGTATTTACACTCTCTTTCAAATAATTATTTAGCACCTGCATCATCAATATTTACCGGATTATTTACCGGTTTCTATCATAACTGCATAATGATCTGAAACCACCGGTTCTCTTTTTCCGTTACATAAAATGCGTGATTCTTCTATATTAATATCTCCCCAATGCCAGATGTAGTCGATGCGCATTCCCTGCTTAGGCGATGTTTTGTCTGCTTCCTTCCAGCCATCGATCTTTGGCGGTGCTGTAAAGCCTTCCTCTTTCTTTTTTGCAAGCTTCCATGTATCTTTCCAGCCACTTCCACTTACAAGATCGTAGCCTTCTCCCCTTACAGAAGCAGGACTGTTAAAATCTCCCATGACCCACAGGGATGTCTCTTTTTTATCTGTTAATTTCCGGATATTTTCTGAAAAAGATTCCCACTGGGCCTTAAAAGGTTCTTCTTCATCTTTCCACCAGCCCATATGTACTGTAAAAAACCAACCCTTTTCTGTGTGTATGCCTAAAGCTTTTCTGGTTTTCCAGTTATGGTAATCATTTGTATTACTTAAATTAAATACACAGGAAGAATGAATGGGATTTTTGGAAAATATTGCCATTCCTTCATCATATTTATCATATCCCACTTTTACCGGGATCCATGTCCAGTAATAAAAAAGGCCTTTTTTTCTTAACTCATCTACCAGAGAAGCTGCATAGTTATCCCGGCGCATTTTCCCTTCATGACCATTTACCGGCTGATAACCAGAGACTTCTTTTTCATCTATAAATGGTTCTGCCATGGTCTGGTTTACTTCCTGAAATGCCATGATCTCCGGCTGTTCCTGTTCTATGATACCGGAAAACAGCTGCATTTTTTCTGCAGCATTTTCTTCTGCCAGACTGTGTGTATTTAACGTAAGGATTTTCATTTTTCTGCCTTTCTATATCAGAGCAATTCCAAAAAACATTTATAAGATGTCATTAATATCTGATTTCAGCACATCTGCCTTTGGTCCATAAACTGCCTGGATCCCTTTATCCTTCTTTAAAAGCCCTAAAGCTCCCTCTGCTTTCCATGCCGGAAGCTCCGCAACCTTATCTACATCTTTTACTGTTACACGAAGTCTTGTCATGCAGGCATCTACTAAAACAATATTTTCCCTGCCGCCTAAAAGAGCGATGATCCGTTCTGCCTGGGAATCCTTCTTTGGGCTGCCGCCTTTTCCTGTGCTGTTATTTTCTTCCTCTTCTGCCCCGTCATCTGTATAATTTCCAAGACGTCCCGGTGTTGCAAAATGGAACTTGCCGATCATAAAATAAGCAACTGCATATCCGATCACAAAAAATGCGATCACACAGATCACGAAATTGATCAGATCCCCTGTCAGCCCTGCTTTCACAGACATTGGGATACGGGTGAAAAATTCCAGATTTCCAAAAGAGTGAAGACGCAGATGGATGATACCGGCCATTGCAAATGCACAGCCCTGAAGTACTGCATAAACCAGATACAATGGCAGTGCACAGAACATGAACATGAATTCCAGCGGTTCTGTTACACCTGTTAAAAATACAGCAAGTACCGTGGATAAAAACATGGATCTGTATTTATCTCTTTTATCTGGATCTACTCTCTTATACATTGCAAGGGCAAAACCTGAGATCAGTCCAGTAGCGCCGATCATCTGTCCAACTTTAAAACGGGCCGGTGTAACTGTTGTAAGAAGATTTGTATATGCAGCCATGTCTCCTGCATTTTTGAAGTTGATCAGATCATTCACCCATGCAAGCCATAAAGGATCCTGTCCAAACACCTTGCTTCCTGCATTTACACCTGTCATGATCTCATAAGTACCGCCAAAGGAGGTATAATTCATAGGAATAGTCAGCATATGATGAAGTCCGAATGGCAGGAGCAGACGTTCCAAAGTACCATAGATAAATGGTGCCAGCACCGGTGATGTTGTGGAAGAACCTGCGATCCATACGCCAAATGCATTGATACCGCCCTGGATCACCGGCCATACAACAGCTAAAACAGCGGAAATGATCACAGACCAGAGGATCACTACCATAGGTACAAAACGTTTTCCATTGAAAAATGCCAGTGCATCTGGAAGTTTTCTGTAGTTATAATACTTATTATAAATAATGCCTCCTACAAAACCGGATATGATACCTACAAATACACCCATATTTAATGCAGGTGCACCTAAAACAGATGTGAAGTAACCATTTACAAGGATTTCTTTTCCAAACAGTGTATGGGTAACTGCCTCCGGATCTGCCAGCATGTCAGAAGTAATGCCAAACAACGCTCCTGTGATTACATTGATCAGGATAAATGCGATCACAGCTGCAAAGGCACCGCCGGCCCGCTCCTTTGCCCAGGAACCACCGATAGCTACTGCAAAAAGAATATGCAGGTTATTGATGATGGCCCAGCCAATGCTCTCCATGGTGCTTCCCACCGTGAAGATCATACTCATATCGGCTCCTGCCATCTGGACCAGCTTTCCAACACTGATCATCAGACCTGCTGCAGGCATAACTGCGATAACTGCCATCAGTACTTTTCCCAGCTTCTGTAAAAAGTCAAAGTTGATGGACAGCTTTTTCTTTTCCTGCTTTGGCTCTGATGCTGCTTCCTGGTTTTCTTCTGTTATTTCTGCCTCTGTTCCTTCTGCCTTCTGCACTTTTGCTTCTTCTGGCTTTGCTGCCACTGCCAAAAGTTCACTCTTTCCGGCTTCTACCTGTCCTGGCTGGCTCTTTACCAGTATTTTTCCTTCCATTCCGCCACAGATCAGAACCGGTGTAATGGGGTTAAGCTTTCTTTCTTCCAGGAATTTGAGATCCATCTCTGCAAGCACATCTCCTGCTTTTACAGTGTCTCCCTGCTTTACATGTACCTTAAAACACTCCCCTTTTAATGATACTGTTTCAAGACCTGCATGGATCAGAAGTTCTATACCATCTTCTGTTTTCAAACCATACGCGTGAGCTGTGTCTGCTACAGATACTACCTGTGCATCCACCGGACTTACGATTCTGCCATCTGATGGAATGACAGCCATTCCGTCTCCTATGATCTTCTGTGAAAAGACCGGATCTGGAACTTCTTCCAACGATACTGACCTTCCTGTCAGCGGTGACAGGAACAGGATTTTCTTACCTTCTTCATTTCTGCTCATAAACTGCAACCTCCTTTTATATCGATGTTCTCCCGGAATCTTTCTGTGTCTGATTTTGTGAGAAGATTTTTTGTCAGTTGTGCCCAAATTTCTGAGACGTTGGCGTTGCGTCCGCCTCTGAAATTCGGGTGCGACTGGCGGAAAATCGGCCACAAAGGCAGGTGCATGGAAGACTCCGAGAGGACATTTTATAGTTTAAAACCGGTTCCAGATTTTCTCGATCCGGCTTAAAAACTCATCAGAAAGATATACTTCCAGCTTATCAAAGGTCGACTGGTTGAATATTTCTTTATCTGGCTGCTGATACTGTACCCATGCCATAGCACACCAGGTGATCCCACGCAGGCAGGTGACCGGAATATAAATGTAAGTCCGTTTCTTTAAGCCTGTGGTATCAAAGCGGCCATTTACTTTTTCTATATATGTATCTAAAAAGGCATCCATCTGCTCCTGATCCAGGATCACATCTGTTTTCCAGAAAGTAGTTGTAGGTGCCAGGAAATGTCCCAGATCCTGGGCCGGATCTCCATATAATGGCTTTTCCCAATCTACCAGATACGCCTCTTTTTCATTATCATCTCTGTCATTAACAAGAAAATTGGTAGAATTTAACTCTGTATTGATACAGCAGTGATAAGGAATATCTGACTTCAAACTTTTCACTGCCTTCCACCCCTGATCCAGCAAGCTGCGGATCCTGCGCTTTTTCTGCTCATCCCCCAGGTCTGACTCCATATAGGTCTTTACCATGGCCTCACACTCTTCCAGTATGGCTTTTAAAGGTTCTTCTGGCCGGACCAGGGAATGGGCTTCCGGCATTCTTACACTGTGTATATCCGCCAGACAGCCTGCAGCTGACAACAGTTCTGTTTTATAATCCAGACTGTGTCCAGGCAGAAATTCCATGACCATGACACCATAGGGAAGATATTGGCAGCTTCCGTCTGCATAAATGGCTTTTGGCGTACGCCCGGAATTTTCCAACAACTTCAATGCCTTGTATTCATAAAGGATCTGGTCTTTTAAATGCATCTGGCTGCCAAAATTGATCCTCAATACCAGCTTTTTTCCAGTTATGGGATGAATAAAGGTATAATTGCGGTTGTATTCTCCCTGAGCCAGCATGGTATAGTTTTCTGTCACCTGTCCAGGCAGTCCCATTCTCTCCCGGTACTCTTTTGTTTGAACGTATTCTTTTAATCCTTTTGTCCGTTTCATGACCTGCAGCTCACCTACCTTACATCCCGGTATAACCGGTCGATCTTCTCTATGGGAACATGATCCCGGTACATTTTCCTTAACCGGTTCATTTTCCACATTAATTTTAATTTAGGTATCGTACCTTTTGGAAAACGGCGGTCCGATGTATAGATCCGCCTTTTTGCCATTCCCAGCCGTACTCCCATTTCTTTTAATGTCAATGAAAACTGATAATCTTCCATGACCGGAATCACCGGGAATTTTCCCGCCTGAAAAAACAGCTCCCTGTCAATGAATATTCCCTGATCTCCAAACATCACCTTCCGGTCTTTTATCCTATGATTGGAAATGACCCGACAGGTAAACATAAAGAAATTCCTGGAATGAAAGGCGATCCCAAAACAGCCTGCGCGGTGGTCTTTCATCACCCGGCAGATCTCTTCTAATGGCCCTGGCGGCAGTTCACTGTCGCAGTGGAGAAAAAGCAGGATATCTCCATGGCTTTTCTCTGCCCCCAGGTTCATCTGATTGGCCCGCCCCTTTTCAGAAAGAAGCAATTTAAAATCCGGCCCGACCATTTTCGGTGTTCCGTCTGTGCTTCCTCCGTCTACAAAAAGGATCTCACACTGGGAGCGGTAAGGATACAGCTGCTTTTTCATAGCTTCTATGGTCTTTGCCTCGTTGTAGACCGGAATGATCACAGATATTTTTACATTTGCAGCCAGATACCGGCCTGTATGACTGTGCTGAAGCCGTTTGTCCTGACGCATCCGCTGTCTGTAACATCGAAGATTCCCCGGCGTATCCATGTCCTGATGTTTCGTTGTAAATCCAACATTTATCCCCACATCTGAAAGCTCTTTTAAAGTATCTTCAAATACATGGTTGTGGCCATAATTTTTTAACCCAAAGGCTTCCGGAACAGGCCGTTTCATGCCCACCAGATAGTAACCGCCGTCTGCCGTCTTTCCAAAAACAGTATCTTTTTCTTTCAACACCTGAAAAGCTTTTTTAAGGTCTCTGCTGCTGATCTCCGGAATATCCGTTCCCATAAGAAGACAGGCATCATATCCCAGCCCCAGAACATGTTCCAGGCTGTGATACATCCTCTGCCCCAGGGACCCTCCTGTCTGGGGGAAATATTCTTTCTGCTTTCCCAGGATATCCTGAAGCTCCTTCACATCCCCGTTTTCAGCTGCATAGCACACGAAGCAGTCTGCTTTTACTTTCCTGCATTGATCACTGATATCTTTCAGAAAACAGGTATGCAGCTTCGCACACTGCTTTGGTGAAAAATAAGGCATCAACCGGGTTTTCGTCTTTCCCGGTACTGGGATCCTTGTAAATAGGATCAGCGCCTGTTTCATTTAAACCAGCTCCTCTAAAATAGACAGCACATCAATGACAATCTGTGGACAGAGATCAAACATAAGGCCTTTTTCTAACACTTTATCCATTTCATCTGGCTTTGAAATATCGTGTCCCAGGATCTCACGGCACATATCGGAAGGATATTTTTCCAGAAAACACTTCTTAAATTCAGCCACTTTTCCTGCCATGATGCCTTTCTGGTCACCGTCATTTTCTTCACTGTGTCCAAATACCATTCCAAGGACTATTAACGCGCCGGTCACAGCGCCGCAGGTCTCCCCGCACATCATTCCGCCCCCGAAACAGGCTGACATTTTTCTGGCCTGTTCCCTGGTCATTCCCATTTTTTCTGCACATGCGCCGGTCACTACCTGGGAACAGTCGATCCCGGCCATAAATAACTGACAGACTTCTTCTTTTGTCATGTTCTTATCCTCTTTTCTTTTTCATATGTTCCATATGGATGCTGCGCATCATAAAGATCAGCGCGGACAGGGCAAAAATGATGAGAAGCCCTGTAACAAATAACTTAGCTCCGCCGGTAAGCATGCCGCCTACATAGGAATAAACAATGGTCGCTGGCAGCTGTCCGATCCCAGTGGCAATAAAGAAGGAGGAAAAGGACATAGATGTAAGTCCTGCTGCGTAGCTTACAATATCAAAAGACACGAAAGGCAACAGACGGCAGATCAGGATTGTATTTTTTCCGTATTTTTCAAAAAATGTATCAATCTGTGCCAGACCGGAACGACTGGTCAGCTTTTCTGCCACATCACGGCCTAAGATCCTGGCAATGTAAAAGCAAATCGCTGCGCCTGCCATAGCGCTGGACCAGGATAAAATAGCGCCTTTCCACCAGCCAAATAAGTTTGCATTAGCAAAGGTGATGAGAAATGCAGGCAATGGCGCGATAATGGACTGCAGGATCATTAACAGGAAAGACAATGCCGCTGCATAAGCCCCATATGATGCTACAAAATCGCGAAGCACTGTAAAATCACCTGTTGCGAACATGGCAAAGACCCTGTTTATGCCCTGATGTACAGACGGCACTGCCATGTATACGGCTACTGCTGCTACAGCACAAATGATCAGTATTATCTTTTCGATCCATTTATTTTTATTCTTCATACTTTTCCCCTTTTCTACCTTCCTGCGCGGATCCGGTTCCACAGAGAATGACCCACATCCGGCGTCTCTTCTCTTCCCAGGATCTGAACCAGCAGATGTTTTATGTTTTTTCCACCGGCTCTTGTAAGATTTCCGGCACAGGAGGCACAGTACACACTTGCATTTTGTATACTACATGCTGATTTTGCCATTTGACCGGCAATCTCCGGTTCTTTCACTGCTGCACAGCCCCCTAGCCCGCAGCAGTTTGCATCTGAAAGAATCTTTGGATCTGCTCCCAGAAATGGCCGGATCTGTCTTAAAAGTTCTTTCTTTTCCCGGTCTGGACATGGAAGGAAAATATTCTGTTCTTCCATGATCACAGCCCCAAGCCCCAGTTCCTGCAATTTTTCATAAATGCTGATCACCGGGATAGAAAGTCTGCCTTTCAAAAAGGCATAACAGTTTGGACAGACCATAACCACTTCTCTTGCCCCTGCTGCCAGAAGTTTTTTATTTAAGCGTTCCAGGATCACTTTTTCCTTTTCTTCCAGCCCCAGCTCCGCTACCGGCTTTCCGCAGCAGTCAAATACAGAAAACGCGTCTGCTTTTTCTGCCAGCAGTTTATCCAGATAACGGGTGGTCTCCGGATAAAAAGAAGAAAAGTTGCAGCCGAAAAATAATGCTGTTTTTCCGGTTCCTGTGTATCTGCGGAATTTATAATCCTCTTTCTCCCAAAGAAGCATTCCATAGCCCTTTTCAGGCATCCTGCCGCCTGCTTCTTTTACCTGCTGCCTGCGGATCTGAAGAACTGCTTCCCGCCCATCAATTCCCTGTGGACAGACTTTGGAACATTTTCCACAGAGAAAACAATGATATGCCAGCCTGGAAAGCTTTTCTATATCCCCGATGGTCAGGTCATATTTCTTTAAAAATCCACAGTTTTCTGTGCATATGCCGCAATGGGCACAACCTGTGACCAGCTCTTTCATCACACCTCATCTCCGTTTTTCAGACCTGTTTTTTCCTGTTCTGCAAGGACTTTTTTCTTTAACAGGACGCCTGCTGTTGTTACTGCCACCGCTAATATAGCAGCTCCAAGGAAACAGACTTTTCTTATACCTGGATATGCCAGACCTGCTGTTCCAAATGTATACATGGCAGTTCCCGGAAGCATAAAAAGAAAAGATCCGGCCGCATAGGTTTTAAGGGGCATATCTGTTACCCCATAGGCAAAGTTTTGCAGATTATAGGGAAACAAAGGCACTAACCGGGTGATCATCAGGATCCAGATCTGTTTTTTCCCTGTTTCATCAAACAGCAAGCGGCGCAGATACGGATTTTTTCTGGCAGCTGCTCCTACTGTATCTTTCAGAAAATACCTGCCTAAGAGAAAAGCGGCAACTGCTCCCAAAGTAGCGGCAACTGTACAGCAGATAGTCCCCAGCACCGGACCAAATAACAATCCCGCAAGGATCGCAAAACCGATTCCTGGCAAAGCAAAAGCTACACTTCCGATTGCAGTAGCCACTAGATATATGAAGATGGCCATAAGAAGATTTTCTTCTGTCATACGCTGTAATGCCTGACTAAGATTCCCATTCAAAAGCCACCCGGACCAGCCAGAATATTTTCCAACCAGAAACAGTAAGGTCATTCCCACTGCAAATACACATATTTTTCTTTTACCTGAGTTTTGTTTCTGCACTGTATTTCTCCTGTATACAACGTACAACTATTCTACCATTATTTCTCACGAATGTCCTATTGATATATTTAGTGAATATATGCTATTTATTGATATTTTCTATAAATATACCTATGATCAGGCAACAAAAAACGCGCCATCGGCGCGCTCTTTGAAACATACGATCACTCTTTAATTTTTCCTGTACCGGTTATGGTTGTACATCAGGTGGAAATACATTTCCTGTCTTGCATCTTCTCCCCGTCCATCCCGGATGGCTTCAAAAATACGCCGGTGGGATAATAAAGTCTGCTCATATTCTGTTTCTTCTACAGAATCTGCAAAAACACGCACACCTTCTGTGATCACCGGAATCAGATTGGTCATGACCCGGTTGTGGGAGCAGGTAGCGATCTGGGCATGGAACTGGGAATCTTTTTCGGAATAGTCTTTTTTATCCCGGATCAGTTTTTCCAGCTCTTCTAAAATGCGCTCCAGGTCTTTTATCTCTTCCTCTGAACCATTTTGCGCAGCAAGTGCAGCAAGTGCCGGTTCCAGGATCAGTCTTGCCTGAATCAGATCTTCTGTAAGCTGGCGCCTGTCATCCATCATAAAAAAGCCAAGTGGATCGTCTGCCACTCCATTTTTCTCGGAAATAAAGGTTCCTGATCCCTGACGGATAGTAACGATATTCCGGGACATAAGGATGCGAAGTGCCTCTCTTACTGTATTGCGGCCAACTCCCAGCGTTTCCACCAGTTCTGCCTCTGTAGGCAGCTTGTCTCCTGGAGCATATTCCTTCTGCTGGATCATTTCAAGGAGATTCTGGGCTGTTTTTTCTCCTAAGGTCTGTTTTTCTGTTTGTTTCATACTCCGTTAACAACCCCGCTTTCTATGCTGTAACCCCTTTGATACAGGAATGCTGTGTTCCATTATACTTTATAGATCTGATATCCCGCTGCTTTTGACAGACGGTTCATAATGGCCTGTCCCAAATGATCCTGGGTAAAGCTTTCAGAAAAGATATAGTCTACTTTTAAATCATCAAATTCGCGAAGCAGTGCATACAGGTTATGTGCTACAGACTCCTGGCTCTTTCTGGCGCCAATACTGCGCACCTCACCCTGGGGATAACGTGATCTTGACTCATCGGTGCAGATGATACCAACTTTACAGCCTGCATCGATTTTTTCTTTTGCCAGCTTCCACACAGTTTTCACCATTTGTTCCACCTGTTCCTGTGTCATGGCAACGGCTTCCCCTGTTTTTCTGGCATCTGCCACATTTGCAGGCTCTACTAAGGTCAGATCTGCCTTTGGAGCATAATGTTTATACTTCATACCAGGTGCTTTTGGACGCACGCCTTCTGCCATCGGTCCTAAAATAGCCGGGTCAATGGTAACTTCCCCTAAAACATCTTTTAACATTTCCATGGTAATAGCGCCTGGACGCAGAACTGCGGGAACATCACCGGATACATCTACAATCGTGGATTCCACACCGATCCCTACAGGGCCTCCATCAATGATCATCTCGATCTTGCCGTTTAAATCCTGCCATACATGGTCTGCTGTTGTAGGGCTTGGACGGCCGGAGGTATTGGCGCTTGGTGCTGCTACCGGTACACCCGCCAGTGCGATCAGGCGGTTTGCAACCGGGTCTACCGGCATACGGACCGCTACTGTATCAAGACCACCAGTGGTTCCATAAGGTACAATATCACTTTTAGGGAAAATAATAGTCAGCGGGCCTGGCCAGAAAGCATCCATTAATTTCTTTCCTGCTTCCGGGATATATTTTACCAACGGTGTGACTTCTGCAGCACAGGATACATGGGCGATCAAAGGATTATCTGAAGGCCTGCCTTTAGCCGCATATATCTTTCCTGCTGCTTTTTCATCTAAGGCATTTCCCCCCAAACCGTATACAGTTTCTGTTGGAAATGCAACAAGACCGCCGTCACGTAAAATCTGGGCGGCTTCTTTTAATTCTTCATCGTTTATATTTTTTGTGTCATTTATTTTGATTCGTTTGGTTTCCATGGTGATTTTCTCCGTTTATATATGCTTGTAGGCTCAGGTTTCCTGTGCGGATGCGCTCCACTGCCTGCTGGTAGACTCAGGTTCCCCGCGCTGACGCGCTCTACTGCCTGCTAACGCAGGCGGAACCTTCGTTAATGGTCCAAGAAAAACAAATGCCACCTTCGGTGTC
>OLRX01000625.1_pt1 | contig 30763 bp, 35 predicted proteins | sample 1672991 | NCBI WGS metagenome assembly OLRX01 (sample SAMEA3136744, study PRJEB25190) | human gut metagenome | biome: human gut; feature: human-associated habitat; material: faeces | place: Austria | collected 2013
TATAAATATGGCCTTTTGTTTCAAAAAGAGTATAATGCATTAGCTCATGGACAGCAGATGAAAATCCTGGATGTACGGAAAATAGAACCGGAAAATCCAGATGGAATGTATTATGAAAACAGGAAAGCAATCAGCCAGATTATGGGTGCCAGAGAAGTAGCTGAAGTGTGTGCGTACGTGCAGACGGATGAACAGATTCAGGAACTGCATTTTTCGTTGGCTCGATACAAAAAGTACTGGAAGATGATTTTATGTAATGATCTGGAAAAATGGCATGATCCGAAGCCGGCAATATTGCTGGTAGAAGAAAAGAGTGATTTTGACGCCGCAGGAGTTGCATTGGATGGTATGGATGAAATCATTCTGCCTCCAAATTACTATATCCTGACACCGCAGAAAGCAGATACAAAAGAAATACTGGCATCCGATTTTTTCCTTTATCTGCAGAGAGGTGATACATTGTCTGCAATTTCTTTTTTTTATCATCCCGGGGAAACAGATGCGGTTTCTGTACTGGAAACATTAAGATTGCAGAAGGAAGCAGCAATCAGGCTGCAGAAAATGTATTATGGAATGTTGCTGTATGATCAGCAGACTGTGGAATGGGCCGAAAGACACTATAGTGATGAGCCGGATGCGATTCCCAAACTTCTTGATACCAAAAATATGATTTTTTCAAGTTATAGTGGAGTGGATAATCTGATAGAAGATGGCAATTATTCAGCAATAAAAATAAATTATGGATATGCGGATCAGTGGTATAGTGTGATTTTAAATCTGATAAATAGAGATGGTTGGTACATAGATTCATTCAGTTCACAAGAATGAAAAAAGTGTGTCAAGCATCAATGAAAAAAGTATTGACAACCGACTTCATGTTTGGTATCATATTGGAGTCGGTTGAAAAACCGGAATATATATGGCGAGATAGCTCAGTTGGCTAGAGCACACGGTTCATACCCGTGGTGTCGAGGGTTCGAATCCCCCTCTCGCTATGAATGAAGAGGCAATCTGTGAAAGCAGGTTGCTTTTTTGCAATATAAATTAGATAAAACGGAAAATGATCATGTAAAATAAAATATATATTGGAAAAGCAGGTGTTTTATGAAAAATACAGTGAGAAAACATATTTATTTCTCCGGCAGGGTCCAGGGAGTAGGATTCCGCTATCGTTCTTATTATATTGCTCAGTCACTGGGGCTGACTGGATGGGTGACGAATCTCTGGGATGGCCGGGTGGAAATGGAAGTGCAGGGACAGACGTTTGATATCCAGGAACTTTTAAAACGTATCCAGGAACAAAACTGGATCGAAGTATCAGATATGGAAATCACAGATATCCCCTGTGAACAGGAAAACAGCTTTCATATATACTGAGAAGTTAATGACCGTAACGGCTATAGGGCATTTTTAATAGAAATTTTCGATGTGTTTTATATGTTTTTCAACAGTGGTATGGTATAATGTAATAAGCGCAGAAAAAAACAAGCGCCGCCAAGGGCGGCATTTGTTTTTTGCAAGCTTATTAACGAAGGTCCCGTCTGCGTCAGCAGACAGATGAGCGCGTCAGCGCGTGGACCTGAGTCTACGCAGAAAGAGGAACAAGCGCCGGCAGCGCATGGAACTGAGTTTATACAGAAACGAGAAAGGACACCCGTTTGCCTATGTACCATTTTATCATCAATCCAAATGCAGGCTCAGGCAGAGGATGGAAGGTATGGAGAGCCATCGCCGGTTATATGGACCGGCACAATATTGAATACGAAGCGGTTCTGACAAACGGGACCGGTGAAGCCAGAGAAGCGTCCAGGGAATTGACCAAGGAAGCAGGAAAGCCTTGCTTCCTTATTGTTGTTGGTGGAGACGGCACCATGAATGAAGTTTTAGATGGAGCTTCCTTCCATGGTCCTTTAAATCTGGGCTATATCCCGGCAGGAACAGGAAATGACTTATGGCGAAGTCTTCATATGCCGGCAAATCCTGTGCGGTGTCTGAAAAAGCAGCTTTACCCAAGGCACTTCTCCGTGATCGATTACGGTGTTCTTTCTTATGGAAAAGGAGAACCATTTCACAGGCGGTTTTTAGTTAGTGCCGGAATTGGTTTTGACGCAGCTGTCTGTCAGGCGGCCCGCGATTCCAGACTTCGCAGCCGCTTAGGCCACATGGGTTTTCGCAGGCTTTCTTATCTGCTTCTTGGTATCAGCCAGTTTTTTAAATGCCGTTCTTCCAGGGGATATATTGTTTTGGATGGTGTAAAAAGGGTAGAATTTAATAATATCCTGTTTATATCTTGTCATATCCAGCCTTCAGAAGGCGGCGGCTTTGTTTTTGCGCCAAAGGCAGATGGAAAAGACGGGCTGATGAACATTTGTGTAGTCAGCTATGCCAACCGGTTGAAGCTGATCCCGCTTCTTTTAAGCGCTATGACAGGCAGAAGAAAACGTTATAAAGGGCTCAGGACCTACGAATGCCGGGAAGTGAGAATACATACAGATGCCTCTTTTCCGGTTCATGTAGACGGAGAAGTATGCGGCAATGTAAATGATATACAGGCTGAATGTATACCACGGAAAGTGCGGATGATGTTCTGATAACGTGGTTCGCCTGATAAAAAGTATTTTATACAGATCAGATGTCCTCTCGGAGTCTTTCCTGTACCTGCCTTTGTGGCCGGTTTTTTGCCAGTCGCACCCGGATTTCATCACCGTACGCACCGCATACGCCTCAGAAATTTGGGTACAACTGACAAAAAAACTTCTCACAAAATCAGGCACAGAAAGATTCCGAGAGAACATATCAGTTATAAAGGAGACATGAAATAAATGAGGATTGGACAGGGATATGATGTACACAAACTGGTAGAGGGAAGAAAACTGATCCTTGGCGGTGTAGAGATCCCATATGAGAAAGGACTTTTAGGACATTCCGATGCGGATGTCCTTGTTCATGCAGTTATGGATGCTCTGCTGGGAGCAGCAGCCTTAGGGGATATCGGACAGCATTTTCCGGATACAGATCCAGAATATGAAGGCATTTCCAGTATTGAACTGCTGAAAAAAGTAGGAGAACTGTTAGAAGAAAAGGGTTATATAGTGGAAAATATTGATGCCACTATTATTGCCCAGCGCCCTAAATTGTTAAATTACCGTCCGGCAATGGCTGAAAACATTGCAGAGGCTCTTCATCTGGATGTATCCAGAGTCAGCGTAAAAGCTACCACAGAAGAGGGCCTTGGCTTTACAGGGACAGGCGAAGGAATCTCATCCCAGGCAATTACATTATTGACGGAAGTAGCTGATTACTGCTATGATAATAAAATAATAAATGAAGGCTGTGGGGGCTGTGGAGGCTGCTGTGGTCCTCAAAAGTAAAGCTTAAGTGATAAAAGGGATAGCATAAATAAATGTGCGTATGAAAAAGCGCGGAAATGAGGAGAAATTATGAAGATTTTTAATACTCTCACAAGAAGAAAAGAAGAATTTGTCCCATTAACACCGGGACAGGTGAAAATGTATGTATGCGGACCTACGGTTTACAATCTGATCCACATTGGAAATGCAAGACCGATGATCGTATTCGATACAGTACGCCGCTATTTTGAGTACAAGGGATATGATGTACAGTATGTATCCAACTTCACCGATGTAGATGACAAGATCATCAAGAAGGCAAATGAAGAAGGCGTAGATGCAGAAGTTATCTCCAAACGCTATATTGAAGAGTGCAAAAAGGATATGGCAGCATTAAATGTAAAGCCTGCTACTGTAAATCCACAGGCAACCCAGGAGATCCAGGGCATGCTCACCATGATCCAGACACTGATCGATAAGGGACATGCTTACGTTGCAGATGACGGAACTGTATATTTTAAGGTAAAATCCTTTAAAGAATACGGCAAATTATCCCATAAGAATTTAGATGAACTTCAGTCCGGCTTCCGTGAATTAAAGGTAAGTGGTGAAGAAGTAAAGGAAGACCCAAACGATTTCGTTCTTTGGAAGCCGAAAAAAGAAGGAGAGCCTTACTGGGAGTCTCCATGGTGCCAGGGACGTCCAGGCTGGCATATTGAGTGTTCTGTTATGGCAAAGCATTATCTTGGAGACCAGATCGATATCCATGCAGGCGGTGAAGATCTGATCTTCCCACATCATGAAAATGAGATCGCACAGAGTGAATGCGCAAATGATAAGACCTTTGCAAACTACTGGATGCACAATGGTTTCTTAAATATTGATAATAAGAAGATGTCTAAATCACTGGGCAACTTCTTTACTGTTCGTGATATTGCTGAGAAATATGACCTGCAGGTACTGCGTTTCTTTATGTTAAGCGCACATTACAGAAGCCCGATCAACTTCAGCGCAGAACTGATGGAGGCTTCTAAGAACGGATTAGAGCGTATCATTACGGCAGTAGACCGCTTAAAAGAACTGGATGCAAAGGCAGAAGGTGCTGCTGAGACCTGTGCAGAGCAGGAAAAGATGGTGGAAGTACAGAAGCTGCGTGAAAAATATGAGGCAGCTATGGAGGATGATTTTAACACAGCAGATGCTGTTTCCGCTATTTTCGAGTTGGTAAAACTTGCTAACTCCACAGCAGATGCTTCCAGCACCAAATACTATATTTCCTGCCTGTTAAAGGAAATCGAACAGTTATGTGATGTTTTAGGCATCATCACAGAAAGAAAGGCAGAAGTCCTTGACAGCGAGATCGAGGAAATGATCGCAGCAAGACAGCAGGCAAGAAAAGACAGAAACTTTGCTCTTGCAGACGAGATCAGAGGAAAACTTCTGGATATGGGTATTGTCCTGGAAGATACCAGAGAGGGCGTAAAGTGGAAGAGAGCATAACTTTAAAGGCCTTTCTGGAATTTTATAAAAAGACAATGGAAATGGGCCCTGTAGATGCAGGGACCTATTCTCCTTTGGTACTGGCATATATTGGAGATGCAGTTTATGAAGTAATGATCCGTGCCAAAGTAGTGAACAAAGGCAGTATCCAGGTGAACAAGCTTCACAAAAAAAGTGCAGAGCTGGTCAAAGCAGGTACACAGGCTGCCATGATCCATCTTTTAGAAGAAGATCTGACAGCACAGGAACATGCAGTATATAAAAGAGGACGTAATGCTAAATCCTTTACTATGGCAAAACATGCTACTATGGCAGATTACCGTACAGCAACTGGTTTTGAGGCACTGGTTGGCTGGCTGTTCCTTGAAGAACGATTTGAACGTCTTACACAGCTTGTGAGCACAGGGCTTGAAAGAATTGGTGCATTGGAAATGAAAACAGGATCACCAGAACAAAAAGGAGAGTCATAAATGAGATACGAAGAACTGACTATAGAAGGCCGCAATGCCGTATTAGAGGCATTTCGTTCCGGCAAGACCATTGACAAGCTGTTTGTATTAGACGGCTGCCAGGACGGCCCTGTAAGAACCATTGTCAGAGAAGCTAAAAAGTACGATACTATTATCAATTATGTTGCAAAAGAACGCTTGGACCAGATGTCTGAGACAGGAAAACACCAGGGTGTCATTGCCTATGCTGCTGCTTATGAATACGCAGAAGTAGAAGATATGTTAAAGCTGGCAGAAGAAAAGGGAGAACCGCCTTTTTTATTCCTGCTTGACGGGATTGAAGATCCCCACAATCTGGGTGCTATCATCCGTACTGCCAATCTGGCTGGCGCACATGGGGTTATTATTCCAAAGCGTCGTGCAGTAGGCCTGACAGCTACCGTTGCAAAGACATCGGCCGGCGCGTTAAATTATACTCCGGTTGCAAAAGTTACAAACCTGACCGCTACAATGGAAGATTTAAAAAAGAGAGGTCTCTGGTTTGTATGTGCTGATATGGGCGGCGATGTGATGTACAAAATGAACCTTACCGGTCCTATGGGACTTGTGATCGGAAATGAGGGGGAAGGCGTCAGCAAACTTGTAAAGGAACACTGCGATATGGTAGCATCCATTCCTATGAAGGGAGATATTGATTCCCTGAATGCTTCTGTTGCAGCAGGTGTACTGGCTTATGAGATCGTGCGCCAGCGTCTGGCTAAATAGTAGCACGGATCGCTTTTGCGTACGGCAGAACAAGGAGTTGAGCAGCTTTGGAAAGAACAAGAAAGATAACAGCTGTCTTACTGGCAGCGGCAACAGTAATAACATCAGGTCAGGCATTTCTTATGACCGGTCTGGCAGCACAGCAGAATTCCCGGACTACCATTGAAGATGCACAGGTGCCTTTGTATAGCAAACCGGCAGGAAGCCATGTGCTGACACCTATTGCTTCCGGTGTGACAGTATATAAAAATGATAAAGCCACTTTGGATGCATCGAATACAGCTTCTGGCTACATTATGGTGAAATATACCGGCAGTGTTGGCAAGATTAAGGTACAGGTATCAAAAAGTGGTTCAGAGACTTATACTTACGATTTAAACAGCAGCGGCACCTATGAGGTATTTCCTTTATCTGAAGGAAATGGCTCTTACCAGGTAAAGGTGTTTGAAAATATACAGGGAACACAGTATTCCCAGGCATTCAGCCAGAGTCTGGATGTAAATATCACAGATACCTTTGGACCGTTTTTATATCCCAATCAGTATGTAAACTTTAATCCTGCCAGTGCGGCTGTGCAGAAGGGAGCAGAACTTTCATCTGGAGTTACAGACCAGATCGGAGTAGTTACCGCCATTTATAATTATGTTATTAACAATCTGACCTATGATACAGCAAAAGCACAGTCTGTACAATCCGGATACCTGCCTAATGTAGATGTGGTCCTTGCGCAGAAAAAAGGCATCTGCTTTGATTATGCGGCTTTGATGACAGCTATGCTGCGGTCACAGGATATCCCGACCAAGCTGGTAGTAGGATATACAGGAAGCCTTTATCACGCATGGATCAATGTATTCCTGGAAGGTCAGGGATGGGTGGATAATGTGATCTATTTTGATGGCCATGACTGGAAATTGATGGATCCTACATTTGCTTCCTCTGGAAAGCAGAGCAAGGAGATCATGCAGTATATTGGAAATGGTGCCAATTATAAGGCAAAGTACAGTTATTAAAAGCTGCAAAAGTATACATGTAAAAATGCATACGGTGTGGAATGTAAAATTACAGGTTACAGGGGGAAATGAAATGGCAGATCTAGAAAAAAAAGATGAGAAGACCAGACAGTGGCGCCCCTATTCCTGCAGCCAGCTGTCTGCGTTCTGCCTGCAGATCTCTCTGCTTCTGGAAGCGGCAGTGCCTTTAGATGAGGGATTTTCTATTATGGCAGAGGATGCTGCAGATGAAAATGAAAAGAAAATGCTTCTTTATATGGCAGAGGGGGCAGAACTGGGAGATCCTTGTTTTAAGGTATTGGAAGATACAGGCGTATTTCCTGCCTATGTGGTCCGCATGGCAAAGCTGGGACAGGAAACAGGTACTCTGGATCAGATGATGAAATCTCTTTCTGACTATTATGAGAAAGAAGACCGTCTGATCAAGGCAGTGAAAAATGCTGTGACTTATCCGGCTATGATGATCCTTATGCTTCTTGTAGTCTTATTTGTCCTGTTTGTAAAGGTAATGCCTATTTTTTCAAAGGTCTATGAACAGCTGGGGGCAGAAATGTCACCTGTGTCACAGTCCGCTATCCGGTTGGGTGGGATTTTCAGCGGAGTGGCTCTTGTTTTAGTGGCACTGATCGCAGTGGTGGTTGCGGGAATGAGTATTGCAGCGAAAATGGGTATTCATGTGAACTTTATCCAGAATGTGATCCGCCAGATAAAGAATCGCAGCAAGATCGCCCAGGCCATTGCAAAAAGACGTTTCACAGCTGTTCTTTCCCTGACATTAAGAAGCGGACTGGAATTTGAAAAAGGCCTTGAACTGGCAGGCGGGCTGGCTGAAAATGATGTGATATCAGAGCAGCTGAAAAAATGCTCTGAAAAGCTGGAGCTGGGTGAAAGCTATTATGATGCATTAAAAGAAACGGGTATGTTCTCTGGCTTTTATATCCAGATGATAAAAGTAGGTACCAGAAGCGGCCATCTTGACAGTGTAATGGAAGAGATATCTAATGACTATGAAGAAATAACGGACACAGCCATTGACAATATGATCGCAAGATTTGAACCCACGATCGTGGCAGTGCTGGCAGTATCTGTAGGTCTGGTGCTTCTTTCTGTTATGCTTCCTTTAGCTGGAGTACTTTCAGCTATCTGATGCACTCTGGCAGACTGGAGGAACCTATGAAAATAAGAGTGAGTAAAGTAAAAGAGGATAAAGGGGAGCTTAGAGGGCTTCTGTTATCCTTTTTGCTGCTTTTAGCAGCAGTTGTGGCTTTTGGAACTGGTTCTCTGGTTTTTTTAAACAGAACTGGTGAAAGAAGCCAGGAGACACTGCGTAAAGCCATTGCAAGGGGCTGCGTACAGTGTTATGCCATTGAAGGAAGATATCCGCCAAGTGTGGAATATCTGGAAGAAAATTACGGGGTCCAGATCGACCATGATAAATACAATGTGTTTTATGACGGATTTGCTTCCAATATCATGCCGGAGATCACTGTGATCCTGGCAGAACAGGAGGACGCTGTAAAATGAAAGAAAAGACACAGACAAAGGGATCGGCCATAAGCGGTCTTTTTACCATGCTTCTGTTTCTTGTATTCGTTTTATGCGCCCTTTTTTCTGTTCTTATGGGAAGCAGGGTGTATGAAAATATCATAAAACGAAGTGATGCCAATTTTTCAGGCACCACTGCAATAAGCTATATAGCGAATAAAATACGTCAGAGTGACAAAGAAAACAGTGTGGATATAATAGAAGTAGACGGTACTTCCGTTTTACAGCTAAAACAGCAGGTTGGGGAAGAAAAATACCACACCTGGATCTACTGGAAAGACGACAGCATCTGGGAACTGTTTACAGATGAGAACAGCGGTCTGGGTCTGGATGACGGCCTTGAGATACTGGAATGCGCCGGCCTTTCTATGGAAAAAGAGAAAAATACCATCACACTGCAGACATTAGGCGAAGGCGCAGCGGGCTTAAAACTTTCATTAAGAAGCGGAGGAAAGGATGCCAATGAGCAGAAATAGAGGGTCTGGTTCCGGACCGTTTTTAATGGAAATGGTGATAGCTGCAGGATTTTTTATGCTTTGTGTGGCAATGTGTCTGTCTGCTTTTGTGCAGGCAGATCGTCTTAGCAAAAACGGACGGGATCTTAATCGCGCAGTTCTGGCAGCTGAAAGTCTGGTAGAAGAGGTAAAGGCGGGAAATACAGAAAATTTTGGTAATTCCGTGCCTGATGGCAATTTTCAGAAGATATTTGAAAAATGGAAAACTGGAGATCCGGATGCAAATGCAATGTATCAGTCCATAGAAAGCAGCGAAGATATCCATACATACCAGGTAGTATGGGATAAAGAGTGGAACTGTTATCCTGATACGGGAGAATTGGAAAAAAATGGTAAAAAACTGGCTTATGCCGGAGAGATCATGACAGGCATGAAAGACCAGATGAAAGAGATTGCAGTGGTCATTTTTGATTATGGAACTTCAACTGACCATGGAAGTGAAATTTTCCATATTTTTACAGAACAATATGTAAAACCGTAGTTTTTTGCCTTTCTGAAAAGAAAAGATATAATGTGAGTGTCAAAAGTAAATTTTGCCACTCACTGATGTAACCAGATTGCTCCATTGCTATGCAATTCCCACAATCCTCGAACACCTCAAACTCCCATAAAATGGCGTGTTCACACCATTTTATTTCGTTTTCGGTGTTCGGCGTGTCAATAAGTATAAATTGCTTATTTGTGCGAGCACAAACGCAATTTATACTTTTGACACTTACATCAAGATATCGAAGTTTATCATAGAAAGCAGGTGGGAGAATGACCGGACAGGCAGTTAAACATAAAGTAAATATCGGTCTGACATCACTGATACTCATTTTTATCATCCTGTGTCTGGCTACCTTTAGTCTACTGTCTTTAAGCAGTGCCAGAGGAGACCAGAGTCTGGCGGTCAGAAGCGCCCAGGCTGTGACAGAGTATTACCGGTCAGATGCACAGGGGGAAAAATGGTTAAAGCAGGCCGATGCCATTTTGCAGAAAGAAACCATAGGAGTTATGTCCCAGGACGAGATAAAAACCCTGGCCGGGAACGTAGCTTTGGAACTTGGCTGTAATGTGGATGAGAAAACAGGGTACATCAGTACAGACATTTCCATGGAACGAGGACAGGCGCTGCACATTGATCTGGCTCTTACAGGGAATGAAAACAGGTACGAAGTAAAGTCCTGGTATGTATATGACAGCGGTAATTATGAGATTGACGATTCTATGCCTGTATGGGGTGGAAATTAGCCCTTTTGCAGGTCAAAAAGTTTAAAATAAAGAAAAGTGGGAATGATAACGGGAGGAAGAGTAATGGAGGTAATGGAGCTTCTTACACAGGCTGTGGAACAGAATGCAGCGGATATCTTCCTGGTTCCCGGTATGCCTTTTTCTTACAAGATCGGCGGACGTATCATCTGCCAGGGCGAAGAAAAGATCATGCCGGATGAGATGGACCAGATGATAACAAGAATATATGAGATTGCAAAAAACAGGAGCATGGAGCGGATATTAGCCCATGGGGATGATGATTTTTCTTTTGCGATCCCTGGTGTTTCCAGGTTCAGGGCAAATATTTTCAGACAGAGAGGTTCTCTAGCAGCAGTCATCCGTGTAGTACGGTTTGAACTGCCGGATGCAGGCCAGTTAAATCTGCCGGATGTGATCATGGGAATAGCAAAGCTTACCAGAGGCATGGTGCTTGTAACTGGACCTGCAGGAAGCGGTAAAAGCACTACACTTGCATGTATCATTGATGAGATCAATAAAAACCGCAATGCCCATGTTATTACGTTGGAAGATCCTATTGAGTATCTTCACAGGCACAAAAAGAGTGTTGTTACCCAGAGAGAGATCGCAACGGATACGGACAGCTATGTTTCAGGCCTTCGGGCTTCCCTGCGCCAGGCACCGGATGTGATCCTGCTTGGGGAAATGCGTGATCATGAAACTATCAGTATTGCCATGACTGCAGCAGAAACAGGTCATCTGATCCTGTCAACACTGCATACACTGGGAGCGGCCAATACCATTGACCGTGTGATCGATGCATTTCCGCCAAACCAGCAACAGCAGATCCGCACCCAGCTTTCTATGGTATTGGATGCAGTGATCTGTCAGCAGCTGGTGCCTGCACTGGACGGTGGGGAACACCCTGTTTTTGAGATCATGTTCTTAAATAATGCTATCCGGAATATGATACGTGAGTCAAAGACCCACCAGATCGACGGCATTATTTCTACATCCCAGGAAGAGGGGATGGTATCCATGGACAACAGCCTCCTTGCTCTTTACAGACAAAATGTGATCAGCAAGGATACAGCCATTATCTACAGCAGCAATGCAGAACTGATGGAGAAGAAGATGGCAAGAATATAAAAATTGTAAAAATCTGGAAAAACTGGTAAAAATTTGAAACTGCCCCGGAAATTTCTGGAAACTCCTTGCTGGATAGAGTGTGTTTGTTCAGGAAGGAGTTTTTATGAAAACAGATAAAAGAAAGATAGTTATTGTAGGCACGGGAATGGTAGGCATGAGCTATGCATACTGCCTGCTAAACCAGTCAGTGTGTGATGAACTGGTATTGATAGATGTGGATAAAAAACGGGCAGAAGGCGAAGCTATGGATTTAAATCATGGACTTGCATTTGCCGGTTCCAGCATGAAGATCTATGCCGGGGAATATAAGGACTGTCAGGACGCAGATCTGGTGGTCATAGCAGCGGGAGTAGCCCAGAAACAGGAGGAGACCCGCCTGGATCTTTTAAAGAGAAATACCCAGGTGTTCCGTTCTGTTATCGAACCGGTGACAGCTTCTGGCTTTAACGGCATATTTCTGGTAGCTACTAATCCGGTGGATATTATGACCCGCATTACATGCACATTGTCTGGTTTTAATCCCCGCCGGGTTTTAGGAAGCGGTACTGCCCTGGATACAGCAAGACTCCGGTATCTTTTAGGAGAGTTTTTACAGGTTGATCCCAGAAATATACATGCCTATGTGATGGGAGAGCATGGAGACAGCGAATTTGTTCCCTGGAGCCAGGCATTTCTGGCAACCAAGTCCATTTTAGAACTTGACCGGGAACTGGAATCTTCCCTGACTACCCATTTATTCCGTATTGAAGAAGAGGTGCGCACGGCAGCCTACAAGATCATTGAGGCAAAGAAAGCAACTTACTATGGCATCGGTATGGCACTGACCCGCATTACCAAAGCTATTTTAGGGGATGAGCGCAGCGTTCTTACGGTATCTGCCATGCTCAGAGGCGAATATGACCAAAGAGATGTATTTACCGGTGTTCCTTGTATCCTGAATCAGAACGGGGTACAGAGGATATTGCCGTTGTCATTAACGAAAGAAGAAAAAGAGAAATTTGACGCATCCTGTGATATACTAAGAGAAGGCTACGAAGGTATCTTATAGCACATTTATTTATGAAATTGATCCTGTTGTCCGCCTGCGCGGGCTGGCTCAGGATGAATAGATATACATGAGGAGAAAATGAAAATGAAGGTTTTATTATTAAACGGAAGTCCAAGAAAGAACGGTTGCACCTACACAGCACTGAATGTAGTTGCAGATGCATTAAAGGCAGAAGGAATTGAAACAGAAGTATTCCAGGCCGGTGATCCGGATATGGAAAATGTAAAGGCAGCAGCAGCTAAATTAAAAGAATCTGACGCATTAGTAGTAGGTTCTCCTGTTTACTGGGCATCCCCAAGCGGCCAGATCATCGAATTTATGGACCGTCTGGCATCAGTAGCAGGAAAAGATATGCTCTATAAACCGGCAGCTGCCGTAGCTTCCGCCAGAAGGGCCGGAACTACTGCTACTTTAGATGTGCTTACCAAATATTTTTCCTATCACCAGATGCCGGTCGTATCTTCCTGTTACTGGAACATGGTACACGGAAATGCACCAGAAGAAGTAATGAGAGACGAAGAAGGAGTCCAGATCATGCGTGTCCTTGGAAAGAACATGGCATGGCTGTTAAAATGCATCGAAGCAGGAAAGAAAGCTGGTGTGGCTGTTCCAGTGGCAGAGGATAAGGTCAAAACTAATTTTATCCGGTAATTGAATAAAATATGCAAAATAAGATCAGGGAGATGAACCAAATATGGTGTACATCCCTGATCTTTTATTTTCCGATCTTTAATCTTTATGAACATCTATTGATCCATATTCTGGTGGTTATGAAGGCGGTACTCCCGGGGCGTCATTCCGGTATACTCCTTAAAAGTACGATTGAAATAAGAAATATTAGAAAATCCCACATAATAACAGATCTTATTGACACTGAGGCTGGAAGTGGCAAGGAGACGTTTGGCATGTTCCATACGGATATTGATCAGCGCCTTTGTTGGGGTGACTCCATATGCCTTTTTCAGACATCGTATGATATAAGCTGGATGGAAGTTAAAGTAGTCAGCGATATCCTGAAGGGAAAGGGGAAGTGTAAAATTCCTTGATATGTATTCCAGGATATCAGCAGCCAAGACTTCCGATGAAGATGAATGAGGAGCCGCGATCTGAAGGCAGTTTAACAGGTGCAGGAAAGTCTCCTGACATTCAACAGGCGACAGGCTGAGGGGGGTCTGTTTTTCTGTCTGCTGGTATTTATCAACATTACTGGAGAGCAAACGGGAAAAGCAGGAGGAAAATTCAGGCACTTCCTGGGGAGAAAGATGTTTATATAAAGGGATGATCAGATGGCTGGTCCTGTCCTCATAGGAATAAATAGACTTATGCACCAATTTTGGAAGCTTGATCTCTTTGGAATAGTAAAAAGTACCAGGTGTACGGAAATGGCACCACATAAATCTGGTTTTTACAGTGCATGGATTATGGCCAAAATGTATGGCATCGGGCCGCAGAATGAGAACATCATTTTCTTTTAAATGATAGGCATGATCATTTTCAGTTATAAAAAGTTCTCCGCATTCTACATAGATCATATCAAAGATACCAATGCAGGCACGTTTGCTGTGTATGGACCCGGGACGGTATAAGGCGTTACCAGCTATAATAAAGTGTGGATAAGGCGGAGCGGGAAAATAAATATATTCCATAATTCAGGACCTCTTTGCGTGTACTATGAAGATATTGTAACATTTATTTGAAAGTAAAATCAATAAAAGGTTCATATTGTGCAAGTTTTAATCAATAATGTTTCTTTCTTCGTGTGAAAAAATATTATATCATATGTATAAAGAAAAAGGAAAACAAAACAAAAACTATAAAAAATAAACAATGGAGGAGAAAGTATGAACAAGAAAATATTGGCAAATATGCTGATCGCAACCATGGGAATGGCGTTCATGTCTGGATGCGGACAGAAGCCACAGGAACAGACAGAGGCATCACAGAATGTGTCACAAAATGACGAAAGAGAGGTTCTGACTGTATGGGTCAGAGATACCACAGCTGCTGCAGCGATTGCTGCTGCGGAAAATTATAATAAGATCCAGGACAAGGTAACTGTAAACGTAGTACAGCAGGTAAACAAAGAAATCGCAAACCAGTTTACCCTGGCTCTTTCAGCAAATGAAGCTCCTGATATTATTTCTCTTGACTGTACCAAAATTCCTTACTATGCAGCCAATGGTGCTTTTGTAGATATTTCTGATCGTTTTGAAGCGTTGGAGTACAAGAATCAGTTCAGCGCCGGTATGGTAAAAAGCGGACAGGTAGATGGAAAGACCTATGCAGTACCATTTTCACCAGATGTATCCGTTCTTCTATACAATAAAGAACACTATAGAGAAGCAGGCCTTGATCCGGAGATACCGCCAACAACATGGGATGAGCTGATTGATTATTCACAGAAGCTGACAAAGGATGGACGTTACGGCTATGTATACGCAGGGGCACATTCCGGTGCTTATTTGTTTACTTTTATGCCATATGTATGGAACAATGGAGGTGAACTCCTTTCTGAAGATGGAAAGAACTGTCTCTTAAATGAAGATCACGCAATTGAAGCCATCAAGCTTCTGTCAGATATGATCAATGTATATAAAGTAACACCGCCAAGCACCATCACATATTCCTGGGGCGAAGCACAGGATGCATTCCTTACAGGACAGGCAAGCCAGATCGTATTGGGAAGCGCTGCTATCTATAACTTTGTAAATGGAAACGCAGATATGGATTGGGGAGCATGCCTGATCCCGAAGGGACCAAACGGAACTGGTTATTCTTCCTTCTCTGGTGGAGATTCCATTAGTATCACATCCCAGTGTAAAGATACAGAAGCTGCATGGGATTTCATTGAATATGCGTTATCTGAAGATGTACAGGTAGAAGAACTGGCTAAGGGCGGATGCCTTCCTGCAAGAAAAGATTTCTTTGACAATAAATATTTTGAAGAAACTCCTCAGTATCAGGTCTTAAAAGAGGCGTTAGAAGTATCTGAGACACCTTATTCACTGAAATATGATGAAATGTATACACCTATTCTGGAAGATATGCAGAGTTGCCTGAATCAGCAGATGACACCAGAAGAAGCAGCTGCAGATATCTCATCCAAGATCAATGCGATCATGGCTGAGTAAAACAGCAGGGGATATTTGAGCAAAGAAAGTGAGGAAAATCCTTATGAACGGAAAAATAAAGCTGCATCTGCCTTTTAAATATCTGTTTGTGTTGCCGGCAATGCTGCTGAATGTAGTATTTTTTATCTATCCTTTCATACAGACGCTTCGGATTTCTTTTTATGACTGGTCTATACTGGGAGGAAAAAAGTTTATTTTCTTAAAAAACTATGTAACATTGATGCAGGATAAACAGTTCTGGACCTCACTTACTTTTACACTTAAATATGCATTATTTGTAACTCCCTGTTTGTTTATCCTCGCATTTATACTGGCACTTTTAGTAAACGGGACATTCCGGGGTGTAAATATATTCAGAACACTGTTTTTTTCACCGGTAGTAATATCCATGACCTGCTGCAGTATGATATGGCTGTGGATTTATAATGACCTTTATGGTGTTATGAACTACATATTACAAGCAACTGGCCTTATAAAGGATCCCATCCTGTGGATGAATTCGGCCAAAACTTCCCTTCCGGCAGTTATCTTTATGGTAACCTGGAAAATGTCCGGATTTTCCATGCTCATTATTTTAGCAGCATTTCAGGGTGTGGACGATCAGGTGTATGAAGCGGCAAGAGTAGACGGGGCAGGATGGATCGCTCAGTTTTTCAAGATCACCCTTCCGATCATCAAACCTCAGGTGGCATTAGCAATGATCATGTCAGTAACTGGTTCTGTTCTGGCCTTTGAACAGTTTTCTATTATGACCAAGGGCGGACCGAGCCAGCTGACCACAACCAGTGTTCACTATATCTATACTACGTCTTTTAATTACTTTAAATTGGGATATGGTTCTGCAATGACAGTGATCCTGCTGTTGATATTGGGGGCTTTAAGCTTTCTACAATACCACATATTACGGGATTCTACGAACTAAGGGAGACGGCTATGAAAGAAATGTCAAAGAAAACCTGGGTCAATACTATATTAGGTATATTGTTTATGCTTCCGCTGTATTGGGCGGTAGTTACTTCTTTGAAAGGAAAATGGGAAATATATCAGGTTCCTCCGACACTGATTCCGCATATGCCCACATTGGATAATTATGTGAAAATATTCACTTTAGACAATGGTGTTTACCTGAAATATTTTATGAATTCTATCTGGATCACCATCTGCTCAATTCTGCTTACCTGTACTGTCAGTATAGCTGCAGGATATGGATTGTCAAAATTGAATCTAAAAGGTGGAAAGCTTATGCTGGCATGTATTCTGGGCGCAATGATGATGCCGTTTCAGACATTGCTTACTCCACTTTATACGATCATGGCAAAGCTGGGGCTTTTGAATACAAAACTGAGTCTGATTCTGATCTATACCACTTTTCATACACCGTTTTGCATTTATATGATGAAAAATGCCTTTGATACCATACCAAATGGACTTTTGGAATCAGCAAAGTTGGACGGCGCAGGAAGCTATCAGGTGTTTTTAAAGATATGCCTTCCGCTGACATGGTCTTCTGTAGCTACGATTGCAGTGTATTCAGCATACACAACATGGAATGACTATCTGATCGCTTTGGTATTTGCTAACAGCAACACGATAAAAACATTTAATGTTGGGCTTACGAATCTGGCGATCAGCGTATATGGAACGGATTGGGGAGTACTGACAGCAGGATCTCTGGTTGGAATGTTCCCGATCATGATGATGTTCCTCTTCCTTCAGAAGTACTTTATAAAGGGAATGATGAGCGGAGCTTTAAAATAAAAATATCAGAATAAGTGGACTGAGAGGGTTGAACTATGCGGACAGAAACGAAAAAACGCTTTAAATGTTGTGATATACCGGAGATTTGGCCGAAAGGCTGGTTGAAACGCCAGATGGAGATCCAGATGGATGGGCTGACCGGAAGATTATATGATGTATGGGATTGTGTAGGAAGTTACTCTGGCTGGTTAGGCGGTACAGGTGAGAACTGGGAAAGAGGACCTTATTATCTGGATGGATTGCTGCCTTTATCCTGGTATTTAAAGGATAAAAAGCATTGGGAATTGGCGTGCAGGTTTGTAGAGTGGACATTGGGAAGTGGTGATGCTGCTGGGAATTTTGGCCCGGAAGCCAGCAAACAGGATTACTGGTCACGGTTTGTAATGCTGAAGGTACTGATCCAGTATTATGAGATAAAAAAAGACGCAAGAGTTCTTATATTGTTTAAAAAGTATTTTGCTTACCTGGATAAAGAAATCATCAAACGTCCTATGATACAGTGGGCACAGGCGAGAATCGGGGATCTGCTGTATTGTATCCACTGGTACTGTGAACAGACAGGCGAAGAGCTGGAAGAACTGACAGCTGAGCTTAAAAAACAGGCGCTCGATTGGAATGAGGTATTTAAAGCATTTCCGTTTACACGTCCGTCGGAGTACTATTATAACTGGAAAAGCCTGTTAGAGCATTATCAGAAACCCTTTGTAGATGATATAATGAAATACCATACCAATCACATTGTAAATCTGACCATGGGATTTAAGTATCCGGCCATGCTTTCCTATTTCTTTGACGATGCGGATTATGAACAGATCACGGATATGGGATTAGAGGCGGCACATCGCTATCATGGCGTAGTCAGTGGAGTTATTAATGGCGATGAGCATCTGGCAGGAAATAATCCGTCCAGGGGATCCGAATTATGTGCTGTTGTAGAGTACATGTTCAGCCTGCAGACCATGGCTGAAGCTTTTGGGACAGGTAAGTACACAGATGAGATTGAAAAACTGGCTTATAATGCGTTGCCAGCTACTATAACCGAAGATTTTATGGCACATCAGTATCTGCAGCAGGCGAATCAGGTGATCGTCAGCAAAGCGAAACGTGACTGGTTTAACACAAATGATGAATCGAATATGTTTGGCTTGGAACCTAATTTTGGATGCTGTACAGCAAATATGCATCAGGGCTGGCCGAAACTGTTAAAATCCATGTGGCTAAAAGAAGACGGAAATACACTGATCTCCATGGTACATGGACCAAGCAGTGTTACTACAAAACTTGCAGGAACCAGATTTACCATAGAGGAGGAAACAGAGTATCCTTTTAAAAATAGTATCTGTTATCATGTGATCGAGGGAGATGCACAGGAAGCAGTACTTCGTATCTGGGTCCCGGACTGGTGTGAGGATCTTCGCATTTGTATCAATGGCAACTGGGAAGACAGCAGGAGAACGCAGGATTATATAACGGTATCTGGTCTGCATGCTGGATCTAAAATAACCGTAGAGTTTGCAATGGATATAAGGAAGAGCTTCTGGTATAAAGACAGTATGGCTATTGAGAGGGGACCATTAGTATATGCCCTGGATATGGAGGAAAAGTGGAAAAAGGTCCGTGAAGTAGTAGGAGTCAGTGACTTTGAAGTGTATCCGGGCAGTCCGTGGAATTATGCAATATCGAAAAATGAAGCAGTAGAAGTAGAAGAAAAATCGGTAAGCGATGTGCCGTTTTCTAAAAAGAATCCTCCAGTTGTACTTACAGGAACGGGAAAATATATAGAAGGCTGGAAGATAGAGAACAACAGTGCGGGAGATCTGCCTCAAAGTCCGGTAAATGCAGAAGGAGAAGCAGAAAAGATACGGCTGATCCCCTTTGGATGCACAAAGTTAAGAGTTTCACAGTTTCCATATTATGCAGATTGATCATAAAGTGTCAGGAAGCTTACAGACAGAAGATGCCGCAGGTTTTAGACTTTGCGGCATCTTTCTTTTGTACGGACTATGAGTTGAGATCTTATAAATGCATAATGGAAAAAAGAGTAGTGTCATGGGACAGGAAAAAATGGTTTTCAGGGGAGAACTGGCTTTATTATTCATTATTTTAGACAACAGTATGTGTGTGATCTTGATGCTCCGTTCTGGTTCGGGTATTTCTGCCATATCCAGTGTTCCTTACGCAATCTCACTGGTATTTCCGGGGCTGACTCTTGGAACATGAACATATATTTTTCAGGGATTTCTGGTATTGAGTCTGATGCTCATGAGAAAACGGTTTGTTCCAAGTTATCTTCTTAGCTTTGTTGTAGGCTTTGCATTTGGTAAAATGCTGGATATCCACAGGATCTGGGTCAACACACTGCCTGCTTCGATTGCTTTCAGGATAATTTATTTTGTGATAACTTATTTTCTCCTGTGTTTTGGGCTTGCCCTTGTCAACCGATGTAAACTTCCTATTGTTCCAACAGATCTGTTTTCAAGGGAAGTATCGGACATTATCTATGTTCCTTATCCAAAGGTTAAAATTACATTTGATGTAGTGTGTCTGCTTACAACAGCCTGCGTTACCTGGTTTTGTCTTGGTCATGTTTATGGGCTTGGTATTGGTACGATAGCATCGGCTCTTACTATGGGAAAAACAGTTGGTCTGATTGGAAACCTGATTGATAAAAAGGCAGAGTTTGTATCAGTATTAAGTAAATAAAATCCCCCTTGCCTAAATGAATATAAAATGTTATAGTAAAACTAAGCTTGATGTTTCTATTAGTTCTAAAGGCATTCGCCATTTTCTTTTGCAAAAAATCTTAGAAATCTTCAATGCTTAAAATCCAACAACAAAGCAGAGAGGATTCCAGGATGATAAAGGCAAAAGGAATCCTCCAAAGAAGTAAGGAGGACAAAATATGGTAAAAAACAGAAGCGTGAAAGAAACAGGGATTATTACAGATGTACCAAATGCAGCACGGAATTACAAAGACCGTATCTTTCGTATGGTGTTTAGGGAAAAGAAAGCACTTTTAGCATTGTATAATGCTATGAATGAAACGGACTATGAAAATGAGGACGATCTAAAAGTAACCACATTGGAAAGTGCCCTTTATCTAGAAATGAAAAATGACGTTTCATTTGTTTTATATGATGAATTACTGCTATACGAACACCAGTCAACGAAAAATCCTAATCTTCCCCTGCGCAACCTGTTTTATGTATCGGATGTATATTCAGAGCTGACAAAAGACCTGTTCTTGTATGGAAGCGTTCCGGTACAGATCCCGGAGCCGAAATTTGTGGTGTTTTACAATGGTCTGGAAAATATGCAGGAAAGAGAAGTCTTAAAACTGTCCAGCTTATATGCGAAGAAAGCGGAACACATAAGCCTGGAACTGGAAACATTAGTATTAAATGTAAATGTAGGCTATAATAAAATATTAATGGAGCGATGCAGACAATTAAGCGACTATGCCCAGTTTGTAAGCGAAGTCCGGAAACGGCTGAGTAAGAAAATACCACTGTCAGAAGCAGTGAACGAAGCCGTAGAGGACTGCATCCAAAGAGGGATTCTTGCAGAATTCCTGAGCAAAAACCGTGCGGAGGTGATCAAAGTGAGTATTTATGAATATGACGAAGAAAAAGTAAAGCGGATGTTTAAAGAAGAGTGCATGAAGCTTGGAATGGAGCAGGGCAAACAGCTTGGAATAGAGCAGGGCAAACAGATTGGAATAGAGCAGGGCAAACAGATTGGAATAGAACAAGGAATAGAACAAGGAATAGAACAAGGAATAGAACAAGGAATAGAACAAGCAAGAGTGATTTTTCGTCTGTATATCTCTGGAAAATCAGAAGAAGATATCGCCAGAGAAACTGGTGAAACCATTGAAATGATCCATAAAGTTTTGAAGGGATAATGATCATATATGGATTAATACATAGGGAGATGAACTTGATGTGGTTCATCTCCTAAAAAAATATTATAGTATTTTTTGATTGAAAGACATAATAAAAAAGCAGAAACCTTTGATACCCAAAAGCTTCCACTCTTTCTTAAGCTGCTGACGGGAATCGGACCCCAAGCAGGCTCGGAAACCCGCATAAAATAAGGAGGTTTTAAGGGAGCTCTTCCGTATTTTATCTTTACTCAACCCCAACAGTTAAAAAATGGATCCTAAATATCGATATCAATAACAAAGAGCTTTTTGGTGATATATAAAATTAAAAAAGTACGATAAGGTATTTATTATTGATTTCAAAACTCAACCCTGCGATTCAACCCCAAAACTTAACTGAGTATATAATGATAAAAAGGAATACCCCAACAGTATAGGATATTCCTTTTTGTATCAATTATTTTTGAAGTGAATCATATCAAAATTACCAGCGTTGACATATTTCGTTGCCAAATTTCAGATTAAACCTATTTCGAACATTCCGAATTGCATAGTCCAAATCTGATGCATTTGGAGTTGGTGGGGTAGAATCTCTCCAAACATAATGTTCATAATAGTATGTAAATATTTTCACCATATTCTGTCTATCAAGATCAGTTGCATTATTAATTAATGTATTGTATGGTGGCATCTCGATAGGTGTTTCATACTGATTGTAATAATTTAACGCAGTTTCAAATATAGCTTTTTCTTCAATATTCATAAAATCCTCCTTATTTAATAAGTTACGCGAAGCCATAATCTGCAAACACTGGTGCTGCTTTATATGATCCTCCACCACCTCCACCGCCTGGATGTGGTACTGGTACTCTTCCTGCCGCACTATTACCTGGAGTATCAGCATAAATGTTCTCTACATTTGAACAACATAAAGTTAATACTAAAAGTAATGACAAGACTCTCTTTAGTACTCGTTTCATTTTATCTCCTACTTATTCTGTGCAGCTAATCTATTTACTGTATCCCAGTCATCTCTGTTAATTGCATCAAGAATTTGCTTATGTAATTCCTCAGATATCTCTTGACCACCGTCAGCCGATGATACATATACCTTGCCTTTAGAATGTGCCTCAATCTGCTTTATATAATATGAGTTACCATCTGTAGCACCTCCAGCTTCTTTAACTTCGTTGAATAAATTACTTGACAAATCACCTTGTAAGGTGAATTCTTTAGGTATTGAAGTCATTAGCAATGGATACACTCCAGTTTCCACTCCAGTTAGATCGCTATAGTAGTCTGTTCCGTTGATTGTAACTACCAGCATATCATGGTTCAGACCTGTAGCGATTTGACCAACGCCAGCTATTTTAACTGGTATATTGCAAGCCTGGCAAAGTGCCATACCTAAGGTGTGATAGTCAGAGCATACACCTTTACCATCTCTAACTGAATATGCAATATGTGGTTCCTGATAAATGTCATCATAATCAAGGAAATCGACTACTGTTTTAGCAACTGCTTCGTATCTTGCTTTTTCATCTGCAATGCTAGGAATGTTTCCTTTATGTGCTTCAGCCCACGCTTTAGCCTGCTCATACGCTTTAGCTTCCCACCAGTATGAAACGTTCTGTCCATACCTAGAGTGTAGCTCTTCCTTAGAAATATCCTTTGGTAAGATCCAGTTAGGTTCTGTTGCCGATGTTGCATAACTTGTAAATATAGAACTTGAAGAAAAGACCAAAATAAGTGGTAGAATAATTGCTAATGACCTCTTTTTCATACGATTACACTCCCTTTATAATTAATTGCAAATAAATTATGTTATCTATTACTGATATAGTAGTATAAAATAATTGGAAATACAAGGTGCATATTACAAAAATTATATATTTTGTTAGAAAAGAAAGAAATATGAAACCATTTATGAAGCTGTCTCTATTGCAGGTAGTATTTGCTACATAAGCAATATTATAGAGGCAGCTTTAAATTGTTTTGTGCAGAGGATTATATATTTATGGATAAAAATGTGAAATCACTTAAAAAGTTGTTACTTGCAAGGCGATAAAGTTATTGAATAAAAATCGAAGCAAAAAGAATCATCATAATTGGAGGTCTAATTGCTCCTAGAATTTTTTGGAGGTAGGCCGAGAATAACCTGTTTATTGTTTTTAAGTAATTTATCAAATTTTTTCATAATTTTGTCCTTTACATCCGCTGGAGATAGAAGGAATGCAATTAAATAGTCAACTGCATCAGTGGCAAAAGCGTCACAGAGTTCACTTCCCTTTACTAAGTATAATAGATCGTTATAAGATGCTTCGTTTAATATTTTCTCAGTATCAAGTTTTACCTCTTCTGTTTTGTGTATACTATAAGAAAGCTGCAATTTTAATAATACAGTCAATTCTTTTTTAGTAGTAATATTCTTTAATGAATCTATAGAGAAAGAATTAATGTAGTTTAATTCTTTCTTCAAATCCGATTGACAGTGCTTGTTTAGTAACAAATATTTTTTGATAAAACTGCAGGATTCATTAGAAAGTAATGGATAGTCCTTCAAATGTTTAAAAATAAAATTACAATCATATAAAGATGATTTTGATAAAATGGTTTGTATGGTGTGCCTTAAAAATTTTTTTAGTGCATCATCAGTTTTATTGGAGTCACCAATTGCATTGATATGGTATTCGGTGCTAGGGATTAAATAGAAATAACATTGAAGATCTTTCAAAACTACGGAGATAAAATCTTTAATATTATTGGTATCATTATGAAAAAGGTCTAATAAATCAGTGTCAGAACAGGCGGCTTGGTTTAATTCGTCCAATTTTTTAATAAAACCTTCAACGGTCTGTTCGTTAGAATATAGATCATCTAAAAATTTACGAATATAATAATAAATAAAATCTACTTTATAATCAATTAATTTTCTAGTGGAACTGTTGTGTTCGGTTTGTGTTAATAAAAAATCAAATTGAAAATTAGTATTTTCTGTATTGCCTAAGGAAAAAAGGAAAAGAGTAGTGTTTTTTTCTTTTAAATATCGGAAAATTTCTTTAATGCCGTCTATGGGATCATTAAAAAAAAGGAGAGATATCATGTTAAGACAAAATTTATCTGGTATGTCTTTTTTTTGTTTAGGTGAAGTATAAAAATATCTTCTACATGTTTCTGAATGCTGGTCATATTTTTTTGGCTTTTTTGGGCACTGTTCGAATAAGTCATTTAAATTACAATTTTTTTCTTTTGCGATTTTTCTTAGTGCCTCCATAACGATTTTACGATCTTCTGGTGTTGATAATGGTTCATAGATTGATAACATTTTTGCCTCCTTTTGAATATAGAAAAGATATTATTAATAATAAATTGTAATGAAAGGTTTGAAAAGGGACTTGTGAGGAAAAAAAGAAAATAAAAAAAATTAAGAAAGTCACATGATCGGCTAAGAAAAGTTTGATATTCTTTATGCGCAAGGTACAAATGATTTATAGATAATTAAAGTTTCGCGAGCTTTTTATATATAAGTAAAAAAATAAAAGGAGACGATCACATGATTATATTAGATCTTTCAAATGTAGAACAAATAATTCAATATTGGAAAAAGGAACAGGCATTTCTTTCTGCTGATATTAGTGGAATGAAAAAATTTTTAGATAACAATGACGTGCAACAAACGAAGAATTGTGAATATGAAGTTAATGCATATATTCAGAGCATTGAGCATTGGTATCATAATATTTTGCAGTATAGAAAGTATTTGGCTAACAGTCTGACTGATAAAACAACTCTTTCAGAGGCTAATTTAAGCGAAGAACAATTAGCTACATTGCAGAGGATTGTAAATGAAGCTAGAGAGTATTACAAAACATTACGCTCAATTAAAAAAGATCTTATAAGAGCGAAAACAAAACATGTTAAAGCGAGATATGGCGTTCGGTTAGTCTCTAGGAGCGAGTTACTGTCAAAATTGGAAAGTGCTACAAAAAGGTAAAAGTAATTAGGCTGCTCCCCACCCGTCCGGGTGGGGAAGAAAGAAGGGGTAATGGATCAAATAAGTTTAATAGAATTTGCAGATACGTTTAACTTATTAAGCGTTTCAACTGTTGACCTGTTAGAAATGGAAGATAGATTGGAAACATTAGAAAGATTATTGAAAAAGCTGAAAAAAGCAAAGGCAGATCAGTGCTTAGCAGAATGCTACATTTCCACATTAGTAAATGTCCTTAGGATTGAGTGTATGAAATTGCTAGGGGAGTTGGAAAGCGCAATTTCAGATCCGAAAAAGGAATATTTAAAAGAGGAGATGGATGGGGGATTCAAAGCTATAAAAGAATTTATTAAACGTATAGAATATGTAGATAAAAATTTTAAACCTTATTTATTCTGTCCAGCAGAGTTGAGAGCGTAATTAAATTTGCATTAAAGCTGGGAGGACAGGGCGTACCTTCCTCCCGGAAATAGTCTTCTTGCTTTATAAGCGTCCCGGGTACTTATAAAGCAGAGAAAGGAGGCAGATATATAAGGTTAGTAATATGGCATGGAATGTATATTCCGCAACACAAAAGGTTTATGAAAAATGAGGAGGAAGAGATATATATGCTTATTAAAACGTACATTCACGTATTAAATCTCAAAAAGGAGGATTTTGTTGATGCAGAAGGGAGTAAAAGGGAATCTTTCAAGGTCAATTATTCTCAGAGCGATGGAGAGGTAGTAGGATCGTTGACTGTTAGAAAAGAGATCTTTGATAAGCTCTCTAAAGGTGGAGATTTTGAAATAGGTGGTGAATACAGACAGACGAGAAATGGCAATTATATTTCTTGGCAGACGTGTAGTCCCAAATTACCGCTTCCACCTGTAAAAACGGCTCTTTAATGGATGGGAGGCAGTAGTGCATGAAAGATAAAATCAGAAAGTATATGGTTATTATACGATCAACAGTGGAAAACGGGCTTGAAAAAGCCCGCTCCATTGGGTTGACAAAGAAGTTGCTATTTTTGATAGCTGGAATCATTGTGGTTGCAACAGTACTAGGTATATTGATTAGAGTACTCAGTATTTTGTTTGATACGATCACAGTATTCGTTAATGAACATTTTTTTGGTTTGGCTGCCCTGGCGACTACGGGCAGCTGGCTTATTGTTCGACACAACGAGAAGAAGAGAGAGGCAGAGAAACTTGCTGCGCAGAAAAGGGCAGGGTTAGACAGTCAGCGCCAGAGGTTTGTGAAAGGGGCTTATAATAGAATAGGAAATTTTATTTTCTCGAAATTAGCTAGCGAACCTAATTTTGAAGCATTAACTTCCTGCACTAGACCGATCAGACCGGAAGATATGGGAAATGAACGTATTGATGCATATTGTATAAATGGAATAATGTATCTTAGATATTGTTTACCGAAGGCAACCACAGAATTGCTTGATACAAGCATGATCCTTTCGGTCTTACAAGGCATGATTGACCAGAAGATACGAACAGGAGGTCTTTCTCCGTTTATTGCAGCAGGCAGGAATGATTATCTATATGTTGATAAGGTGGATGATATGCAGACTTATGTGTCTGTAACAATGGTTCTTAATTTTGATGAAAATTACATCCTTTCAAAACAGTATGAGGAAGCCATGGCTGACATCTGGGAAAGAGAGCAGGGTAATAGAACATTAAAGGATAGTGATTACAATTAAAGATGGCATAATTCATCCGTTTGTAGATGAAAATTATTACCAATTAGGAATTACTAAATGGATCAAGTGGGATATGGAAAAGGATGGGTATCGTATACTTTTGTCTGGCCCGTCCGGCTCTGGTAAGACAACGGCAGCACAATTGATTTTAAGCAAGATAGCTTGCCATGTAAATAATTGCAGTATATATGTCTTAGACTATAAAAATATTGATTTTGCTTATCTTGAGGGTTGTAAGAACTATTTTAAATTCAACTCAACAACGGATGGTTTCTTGAAAGTGTATGATCTTTTTGAAAGCCGTTTAGAGCATAATAAGGAATATTCATATCTTGTACTTTACATTGATGAGTATCCGTCTTGGATATTAAGTCTTTCTAGCAAAGAACAGAAGGAAATCCAAGGAAAGATGGCAAGAATTTTGAATCTGAGCCGTGCGAAAAACATACATGTGATACTGTCTTGTCAAAAACCATTGTCTGAGCTTTTTTCTGCGGGTAGTAGAGAAAATTTTTCTTACAAAATTTTGCTGCAAGCTCCTTCAAAAGAGACGATAGGGATGCTTATGCCAAATTTCAAAGATGAAATTGTGGCTTGTCCTACAGGAGTTGGTTACTATACTGTTAATGATGCTAATTTAACCAAGATTAGAGTGCCTTTTCCTAGCAATGTAAAAGCTATGCAACAAGATCTCAGGTATGCTGTTGATCGATAACAACTTATTGTCAGGGCGCTGCCATGCGGTACGCATGGCAAGCATAGCCCTGACAAGCCCTAAAGGGCAGTATTAACCTTTAGGGCACATATGTGTTGTGTCATACAATATTAAATAAAAAGGAGATGATCGTTTAGTGCAATCAAGGACACGGCGTATGCAGATTACATGTAATAATCCTATTGAAAAGGGAATTACGCCTGATAAAATCAAAGAAACAATAGAACTGAGGTGGAAAACAGAATATTATTGTTTTTGCTACGAAACGGGAGAACAGGGCACCTATCATGTCCATATTTATATTAAATTTAAAAATCCGCAAGCTGTAAATGTTTTAAGTAAAGCCTTTGGAAATGCACATGTAGAAGTGATTCGCAATTCTACAAGCAAACAGAATAGAGATTATATACGCAAAGAGGGAGCATATCTGGATTCAGAAAAAAGCACAACAAATCATAAGGAAACTTTCTACGAAAGCGGAACGTGTCCAGAAGAAGAAAAAGAAATTCAAGGCAGAAGAAATGATATTGAAATAATGATCGGGCTGGTTCAGGATGGTGCCTCTAATATGGAAATAGTTGAAAAAGTCCCGTCTATGGCTATGAGGATACCAGCTATTGAGCAATACCGTCAGGCATATTGGGAAGAACAGGGAAAAGAATATAGGAATATGACAGTGTGGTATATTTTTGGAAAAACCAGAACTGGGAAGACCTCCTATGTATATCAAACCCATGATAGATCGGAAATATATTCAGTTGTTGACTATAAGGGAACTGGAATATGGGATAAATATGATACTGCACGTACCAGAGTATTATTGCTTGATGAGTATAGAAGTCACTTGCCATTTTCGTTATTGCTGGCATTGTGTGATGGACAACCGTTGACATTAAATTGCCGATATGCGAACCGGGTATGTTTACATGATACAGTGTATATTATATCTAATATTTCATTAGAGGAACAATATCCCAATATTCAACATAATGAACCAGATTCATGGGATGCTTTTCTTGCAAGAATTAATAATATTCGACATTATTATGATGTAGGAAAATTTAAAGATTATACTGTGGACGAATATTTTCATAAAAAAGATGAATTTATAGATTGTTCAGCTACAGAAGATCCATTTGATTTTTAAGTAAAGGAAGTACATATGAAAACAATAATACTATATTTTTCTCCTGCACAATTGGCGCAGGTAAGGAATGTTTCAATAGCTCAGATATTTAAGGAAATTCGGGAAAAAACATTACCGGTGCAAATGACGGAAACAGGGATCAAAATTCCTGTAACTTATAAATTTAATGAATGAAAGATACAACTTGCTTCTAAAATCATAAAAATACTTAAACTGATAATAATCTATTTACAAACAAAAATAATCAATTAAAAATCCCATTATAAAAATAATTGCAAGCTGTATCATCTTGAAAGGATGGTACATTTTTATTGCCTGATTTAAAAAATAATTCAGATAGTGATAAGAAATTATTATGGTCTGTCTTGTCAAAATGTGATATAACAAATATAAATACGGGAGAGCTTTCCTATTATATAGAAATGAAGAAAAGAGAGAAAGCAATCTTGCAGGAGCACATTGAAAACTTTTACCATATCTGGAAAAACAATAAAGGCGCATACATGACATATCTTCCAGCGCCTAATAAGCCCAAAGGACGAAAATCAGTATCCGCTTTAACACAGGAAAAATTAGAGCAGAAAATCATAGATTTTTATGAGGCAGAGAGAAGAAAAAAAGAGCTGATAACTTTAAGGCTGCTTTATCCGAAATGGTTGAAATATAAGGAGCTGGAAACAACGGCTTCAACGTATATTCGCCGCATTGATGTAGACTGGAAAAAATATTATCTGGCTGATCCTATTATTGATATGGATATTACAAAATTTACAAAAGCAAGTTTAAGAGAATGGGCTTTAATACAGATCCGTGAAAAAGAAATGACGAAAAAACAGTATTATAATATGGCTTTGATTATTCGTCATATTTTGGAATATGCTGTGGATCAGGAAATAATTTTGAAAAATCCATATAATGAATTTAAGATTGATGGGAAATTATTCAGAAAAGTAAAAAAACCAGAAGATGCTACGCAGGTATTTCTCACTACGGAGCGCCCATTGATCGAGGCAGAGGCTTGGAAAGATTTTAAGGAAAATGGTTATACCACAGCGTTAGCGATTCCATTAGCTTTTCAGATCGGTGTCAGGTTGGGAGAATTAACAGCGATAAAGACTACGGATATTTGCCGGGATGGAAAGTATCTTCATATTCAACGAATGGCTCAAAAATTGGAAAGACAGCGCCCTGATGGTTCCTGGTATCCGGCAGTTTGGAAAACAGTGGATCATGCAAAAACATCAGCCAGTGACCGCTATGTGTATTTAACCAAAGAGGCCAGAATGATTATTCAAACGATCATTGAATATAATGAACAGAAATGCTGGAATCAGGATGATTTTTTGTTTTTTCAAAATGGTAGTCACATCACACCAACTGCAATTAATAGTCGAATTAGAAAGTATTGTAATTGCATCAATACACAACAAAAGGGGATTCATAAAATCCGCAAGACCTATATTTCTACATTGCTGGATGCAGGAATTAATATTAATGAGATCCGCAAGCAGGTAGGGCATGAGGATGAACGTACTACATTTCATAATTATGCTTTCAACCGTGTAGAAGTTTCTCAAAATGAGGCTGATATGGAGAAAGCACTTGTCGGATAATGAACGAAGTAAAAAAGTTACTCAACCCCAAGATAGGGTGGAGTAAATGAGGATATAAGGTATTTTCCTTGAAAAGTGAGGAAAACAGGGAAAAATGACATAGATAATGATGTCAGAAAGCCGAAGATGCCCGAGTTTACTCGACCCCACTCAACCCTAAAACAAACCCCAGAGTAAAGATAAAAAACGCCGGAAACCCTGATAAATCAAGGCTCCGGCAATCTACAACCGAAAGCTGCTGACGGGAATCGGACCCGTGACCTCCGCACTACCAATGCGACGCTCT
>OLRX01000629.1_pt1 | contig 30697 bp, 55 predicted proteins | sample 1672991 | NCBI WGS metagenome assembly OLRX01 (sample SAMEA3136744, study PRJEB25190) | human gut metagenome | biome: human gut; feature: human-associated habitat; material: faeces | place: Austria | collected 2013
ATCTCTTCCCGCTTCGCTCGATGCTGGAAGCGAAAGCCTTTTTACTCTCCCCAGCAGACCTGGGGGTTGTCATTTCGCTAAAGCATGCAAAGCAAAAAGCACGCCCGAAAGCGTGCTTTTCATCTGGTGACCCGTCCGGGAATCGAAGTATGGAAAAAACCGCATAACAAAGCCAAATATTAAGAGCACTCTGCATTTGCTCTGCACTTTCTAATTTCAGTAATTTACACGGTTTAGTTTTTTTGCTTTCTTTTGCAATGCCTTTTGCCGAATTTCCGCATAAATATCTGCGCTTGTGGAAAGCTGCGCATGCCCCAAAAGCCCTTGAAGCGTCCTATCATCTAACCCTGCTTCAAAACACAATGTGGCGAAAGCGTGGCGTAATTGATGCGGTGTTACTGATACCCCAATTTCTTCTTTTATACGGCGGCTAATATTTAGGACTTGATGTTTATGCAGAGGCTTTTCCCCTCCAAATACATAATCTTTTTGGGCGGTACGGTGCGGTTCCAGCGTTTTACGCAACTTGTCCAAATAAATTATGTCTCGTATTCCAGTTTCCGTTTTTGGTGGGCCGATTACGCCAATATTGGAATCCTCATACCGCAAAGCCTTGGTAATGTGGATAACATCCGGCCCAATATCCGCCCATTGCAAGGCTAAAAGCTCCCCGCGCCGCATTCCAGTGTAAAGCAAGACATAATAAAACAGCCCGTCCGGTGTATCTTTAAGGGACTGTATCTTTTTAATGACATCAGAATCCGGCATTTTCCGGCGGGATTTCGGCAAGCCGGGCGGTATTTTTACAAATTGTGTCGGGTCATGCATAATATTACTGTGCTCATTTGCCCACCGGAACACTCCCCGCACGATAATAAAATGATTGGAAATAGTTGAACGAGAAAACTCTTTTCCGGCCAGCATGTCCAAGTATGCCTTGATATGCTGGGGAAATATTTCTGCTATTTCCTTTTCTCCAAAATATGCAATGGCTCGATTGACAGCCGTTCTATAACTGGAAATATTTGTGCCGGACAAATGGGTTTGCTTATTTTCCCACCATGCTTTTGCAACAGTTTCAAAACGAGAGGATGCCTCTTTCTGATTATCCAAGTTGCGCATATAGTCATTATATTTTTCCCATACCTTGCGCGGCTCTCGGCTGGAAAAGCTTTTGCGCTTCCCATCAATTACCTTTTGCAGTTCATACAACCCATCAGGCCGCAATCGCAGGCCGTCCGTTAATTTCTTTGCCAATAAAAAACACCTCCGGGGTACACTTGCCAAAGCCTCCCCGCAGGTGGTATAATCCATTTGCAAGGATGGATGTCCACTACGGGCAAGCTGTTCTTTTATAAGCCGCTGGTGTTGGTAGCACTGGCGGCTTATTTTCTATTCTGGTTAATCAAGGGGTACGATGCTAATATCACAGCCCAGCGCGTTTAAGATAGGGCGCAGCGTATCAAGCTGCGGGCTGCTTTCTCCGCGTTCCAGCCGGGCGATTGCAGGCTGTTTCATGTTTGCCCGGCGGGCAAGCTCCGTCTGAGAAATGCCCAATGCAATGCGGCGTTGCACGATTTGCTCTATTACTTTATCCATTTTCTGTTTCAATCCATGCTCCCCACAAGGGGAACGACCTTTTCAGATTTTGATGCTGTTGTCGTATAGTTCGTGAGGTGCGATATCCTGCCCATCCGGCCATACAACTGTTTCACCTGCAGGCTTTACCAGCGAGAAAAATTTATCATCTGCCAACTGCCCATACCATGACCCGCATATATATGGGGCAACGTCAAACAGCTTCGTTTCCCCGGTAGAGAACTGAATGCGCAGCTTCTTCCCATCCAGAGGCGAAACGCTTAAAACCTTTGGCACCATACGCACACTTCCTTTCTGTATTTCAACCCGCGCTCCCCTCGCGGGAAGTGACCTTTGTTTATTTAAGTGGTTCTATCTTTGCGGGCTTCTCGCCATTGCTAAGCAGCGTCCAGTTTGCGACAAGTTCATCATGGTGTATTTCCATCCACGCATCCAGCAGTTTACGCTTGTTCCGGGGGATGCTGCCTTCCAAATCTTGCCCGTCCAGCGAAACTACCAGCCGATAGTCTCCGTACTGTACATGGATGTGAGGCAGGTTGTGCTTCCCATCTGTTTCTTTGTACATCCAGATGATAAGCCCATAAAACGTTGACAATGAGGGTATCTGATTCAACTCCTTTCATTGTCTATATTATAACATATTCGTTATAATTTGTCAATAACAAATTTGTTATAAATTGTCTATCGCATATTGTGCTTCTTCTGGCGTGAACTTTTCTCCATAATCTGAAACAAGTTGGTCATAAATGGCACTAGGCGACATACTCATATTTTCTTGATAAGATTTCGCCTTGGCTAATGCGTTTGCTTTATAATCTGCTTCCAGATTATCAACAGCATATTGTGCCTCTTCGGCCGTAAATTTTTCGCCGTACTCTGACACAAGCTGGTCGTAGATTCCTGCCTTGGACATATGCATATTATCACTATAGCTCTTTGCTTTTGCCAGCGCGTTAGCGTTCCAGTCCGCTGTCATATTATCAATGGCGTATTGTGCAGCTTCAGCAGAGAATTGTTCCCCATATTCAGAAACAAGCTGGTCATAGATAGCGGCTTTAGACATGTGCATATTATCACTATATGCATTTGCCTTGTTTAAGGCCGAACGATACTCGGCAGGCACATTCTCGTCTTGAACTGCAGGCGAACCATTTATTGCAGAAGAAGAGATATTCCCGGAGGAATTAGACGAACCAGATGATTGTACCCCGCTGCCCAATGCCGCGATGACAATAATTAAAACAAGAAATATGCCAATGATAATTAGCGCAACCTTTAGGCAACCTCCGTTTTTCTTAGGTTTTCTTGGCTGCGGAGGCGGGGAAGGCATGGAATATGAAGGGCTTTCCGGCACTTCAAAATTCAGCGGTGTGCTTTGTTGCGCGCGCTGTTTTCTCACTGTATACTCATTTTTTACAATAGAGGCATATTGATTTTCCGCACGTTTTTGCTCATCAGTTAGTCCCTGATAATAGGTAACATATCGCCTGTAATATTCCATGAACTCGTTTTCTGGCAACATTGAAAGTTGGTTTGCATCATACCGCATTGTTTATTCCTCCTATTATCGTCCCCCATTATTCCCATGTTTCCCATAGAGGGGCAGAATTTTTATTGCACACGAATCTGCATTTCATCCAAAACTTTAGACAGATTTTCAAATACAGTTTTCGATAGGTTGTATGTAAAACTGCCCTTTTTTGTTTCATTCGTAATAATTGGCAATTCTATTGTATGACACCACTCATTTTTCACGTGAAGAATAATAGATAGCTTTTTAATTACTTCTTTATTTTTTCTACCTGCTAAAGCCCCTGCTACCATGCCAATACCACCAAAAAGCAGCCCACCAGCGACAGCAGCACCGGCCCCGCTTTTTTGTATTGTTTTTCCGTCCTCCATATAGTCATAGTCTACAAAGTCTGAAAATTGGAAAATGTATGCTGATTGTGATTTATATTCTGCCGGTGTGCAAACACACCAAAGTTTGTTTGCAAAATCCACTCGAAGCCCACAACCATAGTCTTTAGCTTGAAAGATTTGATATAGCCTTTTGTTGTTTTCCGCATCTGCCATGCAGCGGATAATATCGTCTGTCGAACGACTAGATGGAACATCCAGTCGTTGCGTACACTTTTCTCGGCAGTTTCGGCAAATTTCCCCATCCATAATACTAGTTGCTAAGAACGGCAATTTCCCTCCGCATACACAACACATTTTCTTTGCACCAAAAAGCCCCATAGTAATTCCTCCATAATGTGAGTTTTTACAAATACCTTTTTACTATTTCCGTTAATTGCTCCTTATATTGGCACAATTCATTTATGCTATTTAAGTAATGACGTTCAAATTTTTTGTTTTCGTCTGGTAACAATAATTGTTTCCGCATGGTATCAAAGTTAATTCTACATATTGGCTTACGATTATTGTCATCAAAAAGGACACTGAAATAGCTTTCCGCGTCACGGTGCACCACACGCTCAATAGGCACCGTTTCGGCCAGCAGGCCGCGAACGATATAAAATGCCTGTATCTCTTCGGCGGTCGTAACAATCTTATTTTCTTCCTCCTCCGGCTGTGGCGCGGGCGCGTCGGGAGCGGATGCTGCGGTCGGAACTTCTTCCTGATTCAAAGCAGACGAAATTTTTTGATTTACCAATTCATTGATAAAGGCTGTGAAAGACCGCTTGACGATAGGCCTGTACTTTTCAATGACCTTTGCCGTTTTGGGCCCTTCGTGCACACCTTCAATCATACAGCGGATAAATTCATCCGAAGGAGTTTCCATTTCAGCAGCCAAGCAATCCTTAATTAAATTCGTATATTTTAATTCGGCGGCAGTGCTAAAAATTTTCTCCTTATCAAAACTGTCTTTACAGAATTTTTTCAATTCCGGCAAAAGGGAACCTTTAAGGTCCTCCAGATTGATTTCTAGAAATGGCCTAGTGTCCATTTTATTAGCTTCATCCAGGTCGGTAAAAAAGCGGTAGATGATACCATTTGTAAGAATACCGAACTTAGCGGTGGTGACGCCAAAGTAACGGAATAGTTGCGAGCCGTGCCTGTCTAGCTTTTGGTCACAACTTTTACACTCCACCAAAATGATAGGATTGCCGTCTTTGTCTAAAATGGCATAGTCCACTTTCTCCCCCTTTTTAACACCAAAATCCGCAATATACTCCGGGCAAAATTCCAAGGGATTAAAGACATCGTAACCTAACAAGCTGAAAAATGGCATGATTAAAGAAGTTTTTGTTGCCTCTTCCGTTTTGATATTAGGCGCAAGGCGTTCCACACGGTCGCTTAACTCATGAATGCCAGCATTAAAATCCATTTTAATTCCTCCTGATTTATTGCTTCAATAAGGTTTTACATTGCTATAAATTTTCTGCTTCTTCGATTGAAAGACTATTATAAAAATCGTCTCTTTGGATATGCACAATTAATCTTCGTCGGTTGTGTCAAAATGAACATCTTGGCATTCTTCCCAGTAAGACAATGCTTTTCGTATGTATTGCTCGTCCAAATCAAAATATTCTGCAAGCTGCCATAGTTCGGTATATCCGGCCTGCATGGCAGCTTTTATTTCTTCTGCGGACAAGTGAAGCTGAAAAGATTTTGCATCAGCCCGCTGTTCGCTCTGTGCAGAAAGCTGGAAGGGGCTATGCAGCTTGTGGAGAGCGCCCGTTCGTAAATGGCCTTCCTCATGCATAGCAACCGTGCGGAGCACGCGGGTTGTAGGAATTTGAGTAAAATCCAGTGAAACACAATAATAACCGTTTGCATTATCCCGCATAGTGGCACCCGGAGTTGGGGCATTGGGGTATAGCATAATATCTATATTTTCGGTTTTGCAGTAATCGTAAAACCCGCCCAAACTGAACAAGGCTCATTCCCCCTGCATCTTTTTCCTCCGTTCCCGCATTACACGCGCCATATCACGGAGAGTTTCTTTTTCATTTTCTGTTAATTCCTTGTATTCGCCATAAAATGCGAAATCGACGTCATCTAATATATCCGTCTCGCCTGGGACGGATTTTTTTGTTAAGCCTAAAAGCTGTTCGGCTTCTTTCATAACAGCCGGGCATATCCCAAAAGAAGAAAGCATGCGAAGTTTTTCATCATCGTTTTTTGCATTCTGCCAATCTTCCATGCAATCCGGTTCCCACTCATCAGGAAAGGTATAGTTGGACATTGTAAGCAAATAATCGCTTGTTACATTAAAATATGAAGCAATTTTTTTTAGGGTATCACCAGATGGGGTTGCGCCGGTTTTCTTCCATTTCGTTGCGGTAGCGTTGCTCAATCCCATTTCAAGCGCAGCACGATTGCAACTGATACTTTTTTGGTCGCAAAGCGTTTTGAAAATGTCATAAAACACAAGTTTTACACTCCTTTTTTGTGCAAAGCGTAAAACCTAACCGAATTTAGAAAAAGAGCTTGATTTACTAACTAATTCTGGGTATTATAAATGTGAGCCTAAATCTAGTAAGAAACAGCGCTCTTAAACGGAATAGGTTTTGAAAATTATTGACTGACAATCTAATAATAATTCGAAACCTAACCAAAGTCAACAAAATAAGATGAAAGAGGTTAGTTTTTGTATGTCTGCACAATGGACTGGCGACCTCGTGGGCAGGATGCACAACGCCCACATATCTCAAAAAGAGTTTGCAGCATTTCTTGGAAAAAACGAAAAATATGTTTCCCAAGTTCTGAACGGACATTGTGAGCCGAAGCGTGCGGAGCAGGAATATAACGCTGCCTTGGACGAACTCATTCGGAAAAAGGAGCGTTAAGGCAGCCGGAAAATTTTTCCTGTGATTACAGGGTAGCACAGATATAGTCCAATAAATTGTACTTGATGCAAAGGCGAAGCAAAAAATAAGCCGCCCGAAGGCGGCGGCGGGGAGGTGAAACGGGTGGACAGGTACACATTATATACACCCGAAGGTTCGGTAAATTTGCAAAAAAACGTCCTTGGTCTGCTGGAACAGATCAAGGACACGGGCCTGACTGTACAGGAAGCCTATTTTGTACTGGAACAGGCAAAGCGAGATATTGAAGAACGGGTTATGTGTTCTCAAGCAGTAAAATAGAGGGACAGAAGGAAGCCCAGACATCCGGCAATGCTTGAAAGCATTTCAAAATTTACGTTCATTGTATCCGAATCCTTTCTACGACATTTTAACATGAGGAGAAAACATGAATATAAGCTTAAAAGAGAAAAAAGCAAGAAGAAAAGCGTTCATTCACATCATCCCGTATTTGCTGATGATTTTAGCCCCTATTGCCGGGGTGGGCGTTGGCCTTATCTTTTATTTCTTTTTCCATCAAATTTAATACATACAAGAAAGCCCCGCCGATGGTAACGACACCGACGAGGCAGCGGAACCTGATTGAACACACCAAACAGGCCGCAAGGACAGTATAACACTTCCTTGCCGGTCTTGGCAAGGGAGGTAATTTTTATCCGTGAAAACAGGGCTGCCCTGTATATCCTCACGGGGATATTGGTAGCCGCAGGGCTTTATATTCTGAAATGGATTTGAAAGGAGGAAACCATGAATTTAGACCAACGCGAAATGGCGCGGCAGATACGCGAAGTGCTGGAAGAAAAGGGCATTCCGTTTGTATTTGCACCATCAGAGTTAGTGCACAAATTAGGCGTGCACAAGCGAGAAACCTATGCAGATTGGCCTATCTGGAAAATAGAGCGCAAAGGGAACCGCATATATAAAACGAGCAACCTTGTATTGCTTGCAAATTACTTGGCATCCATAGGCAAGTAACGGAAGAAAAAAGAGGCGCGGAGCATGAAATTTTTGAAGGATTTTTGCCTTGTGACGGCGATTGTACTTATGATTACGGCGCTGGGCGGCGTGATAGACGGATGCCCTGCGGGATGGGTGGCGGCGCTGCTTGTGTTTGCGGGGCTGGGAGGAATCGTGTGGCTGATATGGCGAAGCGAAATGAAGTAGTCGAGTGCCGGGGCTGCGAATACTGGCGGACGATGGGAAACAGCAGCAAGTGCATGCACGCCTGCCACTACTGCCTTGAAACAGGGAACCCACGGGGCATGCCTGCGGCGGAGTGCTACAAGCACGAGGGCACACCCTACAAGCCAAAGAAAAGAGGTGTAAGACGTGACAAAAGAACATGAAGAAATGCTGAACATGGTACGCAGTGCAATGGAGATAGCAGAGAGCCGTGCCAGCTATGCCGCAAGTGTGCGTCTGCTGTTTGACACCACGGTGGACGTGATGCAGTTGGAAGTGAACGGTAAGGTGTACACGCTGCGGGCCGGGGAAGAAAAGGCGCTGCGCATGGCACAGCGTGAGATTGGCCGCGCACGCGAAGATGTGGAGGAAGAAGCGGCTGAAATGGAGGTGACGGAAGATGGGCGCGAATGGAGCAATCAGCGCGCGATGCCGCCGGGAAAGCCTTGCGAAAGTGGACATGCCGACGAGGAAAGAAAAGATACTCGCAGTGCTTGAAGCAGGGCCGGAGGACGGCATGACAGCCCGCGAAGTAATGCGGGCGCTGGGATATACCGATATGAACAGCGTAAGGCCGAGACTGTCAGACCTTGACCGGGAAGGCAAGGTGATACAGGCCGGAAAACGGGAAGATACGCTGACCGGCATAAATACGACGGTATACAAAATCGTGGCAAAATAAAAAGCCCTGCATCCGCTGGCACGGAACGCAAGGGCAGCATGAAAAATCACACTATCTAAAGGATAGCACCCAAGGGAGGAAAAGTCAATGACACTGCATGAAGCTGTGACCCGAAACATGCGCAGCCATTGGGATTATGCGCCGGAGCCGGAAGCGGTGACGCGCTGCCCGGAATGCGGACATGCAATATATCAAGGCGACGAAGTGTACTACGGGCACGGCACAGACCACATTATCGGGTGCGAGCATTGCACAGACAAAAGAATTGCTTAAAGAAAAGAGGATTTATGTTTGAGGATGGCATCCCATTTTATACAGAAATGGAAGCAAATGTGCGGGTATATTTTCCCTGTGAACATGTGACATGTAACTATTGTCAACTGTTCTGCCGGTATGAGGAAAATTTCAAGCGGTATAGTTGCAGGCTTACAGGGGAATGGCTGGTAGACCCTTTCCATAGTGTAGGGGAAAAATGCCCTTTGAAAAAAATTGAAACCAAAGAATTTTAAGAGGTGGAAGATGAACAATCTTGAATTATACGAAAAGTTCCGTGCGGTGCCGGAAAACGCAAAAAGGCAAATTGCAGGGGGAAAGCTGAAAGGTAAGACGGACATTAACCCCATGTGGCGAATCAAGGCGCTGACAGAACGCTTTGGCCCTTGTGGTACAGGCTGGGGATACACGATTGAAAAGCAATGGACAGAAGCAGGGGCTAACGGAGAAGTGGCGGCATTCTGCGACATATTGCTTTGGTACATATTGGAGGGCGAGAAAAAGTGTTCTCCGGGCACTGGCGGCTCCATGCTTATCCAAACAGAGAAGGGACAGCTTTCCACCAACGACGAGGCATACAAAATGGCCTTGACAGATGCTATCAGCGTGGCATGCAAGCAGCTTGGAGTGGGGGCTGACGTGTACTGGGAAGCAGATGAAACAAAGTACGGACGGAAGCCTGATGGGCAGATAGCGGCGCCTGTTTGCGAAATGTGCGGCAAGCCAGTGAAACCGGGGAAGAAAACGGACGGAAGTATATGGACTGCCGATGATATTTTCGAGTGGACGAAGCGCCAGCATGGAAAGGGGTTATGCTGGGATTGCCACAAAGCAATGAAGGCTTTACAGGCTGCAACGCCTGATGGGGGCTAACTATGCAGGAATGGTGCTTTAAGGTGGACGGCTTTATGAGCCTTTTGCCGCGGATTCTGGCGGCGGTGAATGGACTGGACAAGGGAAAGCAATATGTGCTTACCATCAAGCAAAAGACAAAGCGCCGGAGCCTTGACGCGAACGCCTATTGCTGGGTGCTGCTGGACAAGCTGGCAGTGGAGCTTTCTAAAAACGGACCTGCGAAATCGCCGGAGGAAATTTACCGCGAGACGATACCGCTTGTGGGCGGGAACAGCAAGATAGTGCCTGTGCGTGAGGATGCAATAGAGGCATGGAAAGAGATATGGAGCGCCGGGCGCACAGGCTGGATATGCGAGGACATGGGGCCATGTGCAAACATTCCGGGGTATCACAACATTCGGTGCTTTTATGGCTCCAGCGTATACGACACAAAGCAGATGGCGCGGCTGATAGACCTTATTGTGCAGGAGTGCAGGCAGCTTGAAATTGAAACAGCGCCGCCGCAGGAGATAGAGAGGATGATGCAGGAATGGCGGTAAATGGATATGGCGCAGAGCTTGACCGAAACGGATATGCGCCCAGCATTGTGCAGGAGGACGCGGACGAGTGCTGCGCTATCTGCTATGCCAACGGGAGCAAAGACCCGCTGAACCGGCACGAAATATTCGGCGGGGCATGCCGTAAAAAATCAAAGCGTCTTGGGCTTTGGGTAAGCCTGTGTCATGACCGGTGCCACCAACATGGGCCGAACAGCGTACACCAAAACGCAGAGGCAAACGGGGCATTAAAGGCACGCGGACAGCGTGCAGCTATGGAATATTACGGCTGGAGCAAGGATGATTTTCGCCGGGAGTTTGGAAAAAATTATCTCTAAATGAAATAGTTTTGTAGCGGGGCAATAACAAAATGGCGAGAAAAAGAATGTTTAAGAACTATGAAGGATTTGATGAATATATTCGCAAATCTTACATTGATGAAAATAAAAGCATGGCAAAAATTGCAAAAGAACTTCATTGCTCTTCGGCAACAGTTCTTCATCATATTCGAAGATGTCAAATACCCAGTAAAAAGAATAGCGACTATGAAACAACGGAAGCACAGAGAGAAGCCGGTAGAAAAGCTGGAATTATTTCAAAAGGAAGGAAGCTTTCTGAAGCTCAAAAGCAAAGAATATCAGAAGCTCAAAAAGGAAAAAGAAAACGTTTAGATTATGAGTTTGGGGGCCATGAAAAAATTCGGGATGATGGGTACATAAAGGTCTATGTACCAGACCATCCAAATGCAAGTGAAGATGGATATGTTATGAAGCATCGACTAGCAATGGAGCGGGCATTGGGCTGCATCATTCCACGGGGCTATGTTGTACATCATATCAACCATGACAGAAAAGACAATAGAATTGAAAATCTGGCGCTTATGACATTTTCTGCACATGCCAGATTACATATGATGGAAAGGAAAAGTAAAATATGAGTTTGAATATTTGCGCCCTCATGGGCCGATTGACCGCGGAGCCGGAACTCCGCCACACGCCGAATGGGATTGCAACCTGTACATTCCGCATTGCAGTAGAACGCAGCTTTGCACGCGCCGGAGAAGAACGCAAGGCGGATTTTATCGACATCGTGACATGGCGCAAAACGGCAGAATTTGTGTGCAAATACTTTGGCAAGGGCAGCCTGATTGCCGTGAACGGCAGCTTGCAGACACGCAGCTATGAGGACAAAAACGGCAACAGGCGCACAGCCTATGAAGTGGTGGCAGACAATGTGCATTTTGCCGAAAGCAAGGCTTCTGTCGGTGCTGGAAAAACGTCGTTTACACCGGCAGCGGGAAATGTAGACATTAAGGATGGGCAGGAGGATTTTACGGTGATTGACAGCGAAGAAGATTTGCCTTTCTGAAAGCGGGGTGTGACAGATGGAAGGTTTTATCCTTCTGCACCGCAGGCTTTTAGGATGGGAATGGTACGGGGACGGAAACACCATGCGGGTGTTTATCCATTTGCTTTTGAAGGCCAATTTTGAACCAAGGAAATGGCGTGGCGTAACAGTGGGCCGAGGGCAGTGTGCGACAAGCCTTGCGGAAATTGCCGGTGAACTGGGATTGAGTGAGCGAAATGTGCGTACTGCAATAAAACACTTAAAATCGACAGGCGAAGTGACACACGAGCGACACCCTGATTTTGGCTTGTACACAATAAAAAACTATGATGCTTATCAAGTAAATGACACTCGGAGTGACAGGCGGGTGACACCCGACCGACACACAGAAGAACAATTAGAACAAGCTAAAAACTTAAAGAAAGAAACTCCCCCTAAAGGGGGAGTAAAGAAAGAAAGCGCGGCAAAGGCGAAATACGGCGAATTTGAGAACGTGCTGCTCGACGGGCAAGAGCATGGGAAGCTGGTGGACAGCTTGGGCGACATTGGCGCAGCGGAATACATAGAGCGCCTGTCTGCCTATCTTGCACAAACCGGGCACCGTTACAAAAGCCACTATGCCACCCTGCTGAACTGGTGGCGAAAGGATGGACAGCCTGTGAAAAGGACGCCTGCGCCGCACAGAATGAAGCCGGACGCAGGGCGAGAGATAACGCCTGATATGACGGCAAGGGAGATATTCTGATGCAGAGCACGGAGATGAGCGTGATAGGCAGCATCCTGATGGAGCCTGCGTTTTTGAAAATTGCCCGCGGGATGCTGTCACCCCGGATGTTTGAAGATGAAAGGCTGGCACGAGTTTTTTCCTGCGTACTGAAGCTGGCGAAAGCAAATTTGCCCGTGGATGCCGTGACCGTAACGGACAAGCTGGGCACTGAATATGGGCCGCTGATTGTGGAGTGCGCACAGATGGTGCCGACAGTGAGCGAAGGAAACTTTGCAGTATATGCGGGGGCAGTGCTGGATGCATGGCGTGAGCGGGAGATACGGGCTGCGGCGCTGGAGATAGCCACGGGCGGCCAGACGGCGGACGAAATGACGACAAGGCTGGCGGAGCTTTTGAAGCGGCAGTATGACATCACCAGCAAGGTGAGGCGCGGAACGGAACGCACGTTTCTGGAGGCTGTGGGGGAAACATACAAAAACCTGTTCGCGCCGGACACAAGCCTGAAAATAGAGCGCGGGGCATTTGGCATGCTGTGCGACGTGCTGGGCGGATTGCAGCGCGGCGGTGTGTATGTGATAGCAGCGAGGCCGGGCGATGGGAAAACAGACGTGGCCTTACAGTTGGCGGTGACACTGGCGAAGGATTACCGCGTGGACTACCGAAGCCTGGAAATGAGCACAGAGCAGTTGACGCACCGCATTTTGTCCAGAGCGTGTATTATCAACAGCACGAGATTTCGCGACCACCAGATAAATGAGAGCGAACAAAAACGCATTGGCATGGTGGTAGACGCCATGAAGGGCCTGCACCTTGTGATGGACGACACGGGAAGCATTTCGGCGGAGGACGTGGAAGCGAAGCTGGCGGCCTCGAAGCCGGACGTGATGTTTATCGACTATTTAGGGCTAATGAAGGGCGACACGAGCGGCAAGAAGCCTCTGTGGCAGGTAACGGGCGAGACGATGCACGCGCTGAAAGCCTCGGCAAAGCGGCACAATGTAGTGATTGTGGCGTTGGTACAGCTTAATAGGGCGGTAGACAAGCAAAAGGCTCCGACACTATCCGACCTACGGGGAAGCGGAGACATTGAAGCGGATGCAGACGCGGTTTTGTTCATGAGGCCGGAAAAGAGCGAGGATTTTTTGAGCGGCGATGATTACTGGCCTGTGCAGGTGATTTTAGCAAAGAACAGGCATGGCGGTGTGGGGTGTGTAGAATACCACTGGCAGCCGCAGTATCACCGGTATTTACCGCTTGCGAAAGGAGAGAAAACATGAAAATTGTACTGAAGGGCGTTCCGCTGAGCCTGAACCGGTTTGCGGGAAGAAAAAACACATGGAAATACCGGGATGCAAAAAAGCAGTGGAGCGATGCTGTGTACATAGCCTGCATGGCGCAGAGGCCATACGAGACGCTGGAAAGGGCCATGGTGCGCATAGACTACTATTTTCCCGACAGGCGCAGGCATGATGCAGATAACTACGCGGGAAAGTTCCTGCATGACGGGCTGACACGCGCGAAGGTGATACAGGATGATGATTTTGCGCACTTATGTACTGCGGTGCACGGGCATGTGGACAGGGATAACCCGCGCACAGAAATTACGGTTGTGAGGATGGTACAGGAATGAGTGTACAGGAGATAGCAGCGCGTGAATATCTGGCGGGAAATGCGCTTGGCAAGGTGGCGCAAAAGTACGCTGTGAGCATGGAAGCTGTGCTGGAAGCCGCAGCCAAAATTCCACGGCAGAAGGTGCATGCGAAAATGCCCCGGAAAGGTGGCGCGAATGTAATAACGCAGACCAACATCTGCATGGAATGCGCCAAAGCCTGCGGCGGGTGCAGCTGGACGGCAGTAGCGGCAGACGGAAAAACACTACTGTGGAAGCCAGTAGACGGCTGGACGGCAACACCTGTCAAAATCAATGTGAGGGCAGAGGGCGGCAAAGTGCGGGAAATCGAATCGTACCACATCACAGCGTGCCCGGAGTTTGAGAGAGGATGAAGATGGAAACAAAGAAGCTGATACATAAAATCATCACTGCGCGGGCGCCGAAAGGGCGGCCCAAGCGGCAGAAATGCCCCGGCTGCATATGGGGCAATAAATTGTCTGGCGTATGCACGCAACCGCGGTGTATCAAGGGATTGGAGGCAGGTAAACATGGATGACATCAAACGCGCCCTTCTGGGCGACAAAGAGGCAGCCAAGCGGCTGACGGAGGCGGGAGTGTTGCTGCCGTGTCCCATGTGCAAAAGAGATGCACGGTTAAACACATGGAGATTTGAAGCACAGAGAAAAAATCCGGCTGTTGTTAAATGCTCAAAATGCGGACTTGAAACGAGAGTATATGACCGCATAAAAGATGCCCGCCTCGCCTGGAACACCCGCGCGCCGATTCTGAGTGCGGAAAAATTACAAAGATTGGAGGCCCAGCCATGACGCGGGAAGAAGTGATTGAACGTATCAAAGTCTTAAAGGCCCGTTGTGAACGACTGGCACTGAATATTAATCGAGGGTTCAGCGAATGGAAAATGGATGCCGAGGCGTGTGAAATCGCAATTTCTGCCCTCACCCCACTCCCACAGGAGCGGATGAAAGAGCTATACCCTGGGTGCGATTTCTGCAAAAAAGAATTGAATGATTATCCTTTGATTTCTGCATTAGGAGAATACGGGGATAGCATAAACAGCTACATGCCGGGCTATTGCCCTTTATGCGGACGCCCCCTCACCCCAGAGGCGTGGGAAGAAACAAGAAAAAGAATGGATGTGCTGAAGTGTGAATAAGGACGAGTTTGTTTTTTTGATAGGTCAAGATGTAGTTGTAGACTATCCGTTTGGCAGGGAATTGCAACAGTGGAGTATGAAGAACTTTTACGTCGATGATAACGGCGAAATTAAACACAATCGTCTGCCACTTAATATGGATGTGTTTATCGCCAATGCACGGAACCCTCATAAGGGTACAGCAACGCATGGCTAAGGGGGACTGAACGGTGGCTGAAGAAATCATAAAGGTGATTGAGTACATAACCGGGAATGAGATAGTCCAAGGGCTGGCAATAGCCTATGTGGTATTTGGAGCCCTTGTATTTTTAGGCGTAGTGGCAATCTTTATTTTTGTTATCAGACAAATTGTGAAAACCAACCGGAAGTGGAGGCGCTGAAAGATGGCAAGGGCGATTGATGCGGACGAATTGCAAGAACTGTGCAACAGGAGAATCCGGGATACATGGAATAGCAGAACCGCTCCTGTATCATGGGCAGCGGCTTATGCAGATTTCAAGGATGATATAGACAGCATTCCAACCCTCACCCCGCCGAACGAGCCGCTGACGCTGGAGGAACTGCGGAGAATGGATGGGGAACCGGTGTGGGTGTCTTATCACAACCGTATTGTCGAGGATCGCTGGTATATCATTGAAAAATCTACGGAAGCTGGACTTCACGTGGAGAGTCATCCTTATTTTTACCTTGGATGGGACATCTACGGCAAGTTCTGGCTCGCCTACCGCCGCCCGCCGGAGGAAGAGGAGGAAACCTGATGGACATTGAAAAATGGAAACGGATTAGAAATGCCGGTATAGCGGTTACTGTTATCAACCTAGTACTGTTAGCAATCCAAATACTACTGTGGCTATCAAGGTGAGAACACCAACAATAAGACCTGCAATCTGCCAGCGCTTTGCAGATTTCTCAGCCTGGATGCGCTCGTTTCTATCTTGTTCTATAGCGGCCTGAATAGCCTCTAACGCAGATGCGCTGCGCTCTGAATTATCTAATACAGACGGACCATCATATTGGACTGTGGCATTCTCTATTACTTCTTCAATCATATCATCAAATTGCTGAAAGTCATATTGATTACGAGACACAAATATCACCTCACGCAGATTATACCACAAGGAGGAATTTATGGACATTGAGAAGCTGATTGATGGGCTAAAAAACAGCAAGGGGCCAGACAACTGCCATGATTGTGCCCTTGGATATTGGGCACTTATGGGAGCGACCGCCCTCTCCACGCTCCAGGCCGAAAACGAGAAGCTGCGGACTGGGCTTAATAAAGCACCGGAATGTGAGCGGTGTCAGGAAATTAAAGGCGAAAGACAGATGTATATTAACGCTTGCGAACAAATTAAATCGTTACAGGCACTTTTGCAAAAAAGAAATGAAATATTACAGCATAAGGACAATGAAATCAAACAACTGCGGGACGAGCTGGAGCAGGTGAAGCGGGAAAGGGATGCGGCGGTGGATTGTATCTATCAAATTGAGGACGATCTTGACCGGGGAAGCGACAATGACTGGGCCAGAGAGCATATTTCGGAATGGAAGAGCCAGAAGGAGGGCTGATAATGGAACGGTTGACAAGCACAAATCTCAGAAAGGCATGTAATGACCCTTGGGATTATTGTGGGCTCGATAACGTGTGTAAAAGAGATTGTTTCGAGCCGACGTCCTGCAAAATACCCAAAATCGTTGACCGCCTTGCCGCCTACGAGGACACGGGACTGGAGCCGGAGACAGTTTCAAAAATTCGTGATATTGTTTTGGATATTTCGGGCAATCTTGACCGCCTCCGCGAACTGGCCCAGGCGGACAAGGAGGGGCGGTGCGTGGTGCTGGATATGCCTCGCAAGCCTCTGGTTTGGGGAGACGATGACCAAAATACCTGCCTATGTCCTTATTGTGACAAGGACTTAATGGGCATCCCCTATGGGGAGCGCATGGTTTTACAGTGCCCGGAATGTGGGCAATATTTGGATGCTACAAAGGTAATCACCCGCAAAGAGGCCGAGGCCGCACTACGGAGGGAGCAGGAATGAAAGAGTACATCGAGAGGGCGGCTGTTGAGAAAATGCTTGAAGACGCTCAACTGATTTCTGACGGAGAATATTGTGGATACTGCACGGAAGATGTGAGCCTAAATCGTATCCCCGCCGCCGATGTTGCGGAGGTGCGGCACGGATATTGGGATGATAGTTTGGACGGGCTTACACCATACTGCTCTGTGTGCAGATGTACACATAGATGTTTAATTAGACGCCCAATTTACTGCCCCAACTGCGGCGCACGCATGGACAAGGAGGACGAGCAATGAGGCTGGGTGATTTAGATGCACTTTATCAGCGAGTAAAAAGGAGTACCGCAAGTAAAACGGTGAAAGTGTTAGCCGAAGTAATTATCAATACTGCACCTATCATCGACGCCGTGCCTGTGGTCAGGTGCCGGGAGTGCAAACACTGGACGGGGGTTGCACTTGGTATGCGCTGTAAATGGTACTCTTTTCCGCCCAATGCCTGGGTATACAGTCAACCGGACGATTTTTGCAGCCGAGGCCAGCGAAAGGAGGTCGACCATGATAAACACTCATCCGACCCGGTGTAATATCTGCGGTGGGCCTGTCACTTATGGCTCTAATGCCCGTGTCTATGGCCGGGAGTACGGGAGCGGCTACTGCTACCTATGTGAGCGGTGCGGGGCCTATGTGGGGACGCATAAGCCCCGTCCACGGGAAGCCCTTGGGCTGCTGGCAGACGAACCGATGCGAACCGGGAAAAAGATGTGTCACGCCATCTTTGACAGATTTTGGAAAGGGAAACCAAAGGCAGGAAAGAAACGGCGTGACCTCTACTGCTGGCTGGCCCATAAAATGGACATACCAGTGGGGGATTGCCATTTCGGCTACTTCGGTATTGACCAGCTTCGGCGGGCATACATCATCTTACGTGGTGTGCAGGACAAGCAAATGCGCTATGACAACTGCGGAAAAATTTACTTTGAGGAGGCAGATCATCTAATGGGGTTCGAGGTAGTGGAGGAACCTGTCGGAAATTCCGACCAGTTTAAGGAGGCCAACATGGACAAGCCGAGAATTTGAGAGGTGTCTGAGGACGACTTTGAAGAAATATGCGAGATGGACGAAAAGAAACGGCAGGGTATGACCGGTCATCCCGATATGCACCCATACCACGAACTTCCGGAGAATGTCAAAGAGTATGACCGCGTGACAGTACGCTGTGTTTTAGATGCGCTGGGTATCAAATATACGCAAAAGCCCCGCTGGACACAGCAGGAGGTGGAGTTTGCGAAGGCTATCAAGGTACTTTTTCCATGTGCAATAGCGGTTGTAAAGGTACCATCTGGGAGTGTTTCTGTGTCCGGCGCGTCTCTGGTACTGAGTACAGAATATTTCCCATCCATCCAGCCCGGCCACTCCTACACCATTGACGAGATCATCGGAGGTGCAGAATGACACGCATGTTTGTGAATGGCATAGTATCAACAAAAGATACTATGGCCCCTAAAAAATTGGATGTAATTATTATGTCCGATAAGAAAGGCAAAACGCTTTCCGTGAACGATGGGGACAAGCAGTTTATAATTCCAATTAAGCCAATTTGGAGGTATTTACAATGAACAAAACAGAGATATACCGCCAGGCTCTTTCCACATATGGTGCAGAAGCACAAACCCTGATGGTAATGGAGGAAATGGCCGAACTGCAAAAGGAACTTTGCAAGCATGCGAGAGGCTGGGGAAACTGCGCGCAAATAGCAGAAGAAATAGCTGATGTGCAGATTATGCTGGAGCAAATGGCGATGCTGCATGACTGCGCGGAGCTGGTTGAAGGATATAAGGCACAAAAGCTGGATAGGCTGGAAAAGAGACTGCGGGAGGGATAAGGCTTGACAAAAAAGGATAACCAAGACAAAAAGCGCTGGTTGTCTCAATACCGAGAGATTGTAGCGGAAACCGAGCGCCTTACGCTTGAAAAAGAAGAATGGCGCAGTATAGCCGAAAAGGTAACACCAACGTATTCTTTCGAGCCCAAATCTTTAGGAGAAACATCTGGTAGAATAGCAACAGCGGCAGAACATCTTGTGGAGATAGATGCAGAACTTGAAAAACAGATATGTAAACGTGTGGAACTGAGGCTTGCAATTGCATCTGCCATACATAGCGTTCCATCGGAAAAGATGCGCTATCTCTTGGAACGCCGCTATATAGATGGTATGACCTGGGAAAGAATAGCCGTAGATATGGGATATAGCTGCATGCAAATTTGGAGAATGCACGGTGAAGCATTGTCACAAATAAACATGTGATAGAATGTTATACTCAAAGTCTGCTATGATTAAACTACCGAGATAAGCAAGCATGAAGACCTAAAAGGCTCCAAAGCGGGGCCTTTTTGTTTTGTATAAATAGGGTGGATAAATTGTATAGCAAACCAAGAGAGCTTAACAGAATCAAAGACCTTATAGAGCAAGGAAAGGAAAATATATGGTACAACAGCGCATCATGGGAGCATGTTAGAAAAGCCGTACTAAAATTAGACTGTTACGAATGCCAGTTATGCAAAGCCAAAGGCAGGTATAGCAAGGCTGTGATTGTTCATCATGTAAAGCATCTTAAAGATAGACCAGACCTTGCGTTGAGCATTTATGACCCAGAGACAGGAGAAAGGCAGCTATTAAGCGTATGCAAAAAATGTCATGAAGAAGTACATCCTGAATCACAACGACAATGCACGTCATTAAAAGAGCCGATAACCATTGAACGGTGGGATTAGCCCCCCCTCAAAAAAACGGGGGCCGCTGGCGGTCCGCTTTATCGTGTGGGTCCAAGAAATTCTGGATATTTTGCTATGGCCGTGTAGGTGTGGTGCAAAAAACAGGAGGTGAGTGAAGCTGTGGCAAAGAAAATGGCAGGGCTGTGTGCAGTTTTTGCCAAAACAAAAGAGTTCCGCGAATTGCAAAAGGATTTGCTGGATGATTTGACCGCGAGAGGGTTAATCAGCAAGCCATACATGGATAAGGTCGAAGAATACATGGGGCTTTGGTGTCTGCGCCGGATGCTGGAGGAAGATATTGCTGCGCGGGGCGTCTATGTGGAATACCAGAACGGCGCCAACCAGAAAGGCACCACCGACAACAAGAGCGTGGAAAAACTGGTGCGAGTGTCCTCGCAGATGCTAAGCATTTGGGCTGCCTTGGGGTTCCGGGAACAAGCCGCCAGCGCCAAGCCGTCAGACGGTGATGACGATGAGTTGTAAAATCCCCGATGAGGTGCAGAAATACATCAGGCTGGTGAAATCAGGCCCACACCGCTGCTGTAAAGAGCAGCATGGACTGGCGGAACTCATCAAAAAGACATTTGAGACGGAAGACATTTATGTGGATGAAGAACAGCTTCGGCATTACCTGAGCCTTGCAAAATATTTTCCTTTCCATAAGCTTTTCCCTTGGCAGGAATTTGTAGTCTCCCTGTGGGACTGCACCTACAAGGCCGACGGAACCCCGAGATGGAAAACACTATTTTGCATGCTGGGGCGCGGCGCAGGAAAAGACGGTATCATCGGTTTTGACGCTTTCGCTTCTGTTTCGCCCTATAACCCGGTGGGCCACTATGACGTGGATATATGTGCCAACAATGAAGAGCAGGCCATGCGCCCGGTACTGGACATCATCGAGACACTGGAAACACCGAGCACAGAGGGAAAACTGAATAAATTCTATTACCACACAAAAGAGGTCGTGCAGGGGCGTCGGAACAAAGGATGTATAAAGGGGCGCACCAACAACCCGAAAGGCCGGGACGGTATGCGATCTGGAAAAACAATTTTTAATGAGGTCCACGCCTACCAGAACTACGACAACATCAAGGTGTTTATCACCGGCCAGGGCAAGGTGGCACAGCCGCGCGTCGGGATTTTTACCTCGAACGGTGAGGTGAACGACGGGCCGCTGGATGACTACCTGGCCCGGGGCCGCCGTATTCTGTTTGAGGGGGAGCCTGACAATGGATTTTTACCGTTTATCTGTTGCCTTGAATCTAAAGAGCAAGTACACGATTCTGAAAACTGGTACATGGCGAATCCCTCCCTAGCTTATATGCCGCACTTGCTGCAAGAAATCGAAGATGAATACCGCGACTGGTGCGACCACCCCGAACAGAACGCCGATTTCCTGACCAAGCGCATGGGCATCCGGGCGGGATTCAAGGAAATTTCCGTGACCGACTATGAGAAAGTTTTGGCGACCAAGAAGGCGCTGCCCGACCTTACGGGATGGTCCTGCACCGTGGGGCTTGACTACGCTGAACTATCCGACTGGGCGTCGGTCAACCTGCATTTCCGGCGCGGCGATGAGCGGTACGACATCAACCATGCATGGATCTGTGCGCAGTCCAAAACCCTGACCCGTGTGAAAGCGCCGTGGCAGGAATGGGCGCGGGACGGCATCGTGACGGTGGTGCAGGATGTGAGCATTTCGCCGGTGCTGCTGGCCCAGTACATCGCACAGGCGGCGACGCGGTACAGCATCCGCATGATGGCGCTGGACCACTTCCGCTGGACGATGGTTTGCGAAGCTATGCAGTTAATCGGGTTTGACGCTGCCGACAAGGGCCGCGTCAAGCTGGTGCGGCCCTCCGACATCATGCAGGTGGACCCGATCATACAGAATTGCTTCGACCGGGGGCTTTTCCACTGGGGGAACAACCCTTGCCTGCGGTGGGCCGTGAACAATACCAAGCGGGTGCGAAGCAGCCGCAGCGCCGGTGTGGATACCGGCAATTTTGTGTATGCAAAAATTGAAGCCAAGAGCCGGAAAACTGATCCGTTCATGGCGCTGGTGGCGTCGATGGTCGTAGAGCCGTGCCTGGGTAACGGCCAGCCGGTGGAACTGCCCCCGATGGGGGCGTTTGTATTTTAAGGGCGAAGGGGGTGAAGTATGGCAATCAAATTTTTCGAGTGGCTCATCAACAAGACGGCAAAGTGCACCACCGTGAACGTGGAATGCGCCGACCTCTTCGCGGCGGCGCGGGAATATGCGGTGCGGGACCTGTGTTTTCAGGCTTGCGTGAACATGATCGCCAACGCCATTGGCCGGTGCGAGTTCCGCACCTACCGGCGGGGCGAGGAAGTGCGGGACCGTGAGTACTACATGCTCAACATCGAACCAAATACCAACCATAACGGGACGGATTTTTGGCACAAAGTCATCTACCAGCTCTACACCACCAACGAGGCGCTGATCATCCCGACCCGAAACCGCAGCGGGATCGAGGGGCTTGTGTGCGCCGACAGCTGGCAGATGGAGGGCGGCTGGCCGCAAAAGCAAAACGAATATGTGGGGGTACAGGTCGGGGAACTGACCTACAGCAAGACGTTCCGTGAGAACGATGTCCTCCACCTGCGGCTGAATGCCGCCAACATACGGCCCCTGCTGAATGCGCTTTACCAGAGTTACGCCAACATGCTGGATGCTGCCGAGACCTACTACACCACCCGAAACGGCGCACACCTAAAAGTCCACGTTTCGACCATCGAATCCCAAAAACAGGGATTTGCAGAGGCCTTTGCCGAAAAACTCCGAAAAGAAGTCGTGCCGTACCTGAAAGGCGCGAACGGCGTGTTGCCGGAGTTTGATGGCTACCAGTACGAGGTGCAGGATTTTGGCGGCGGGGCGTCGTCTGACGAGACCCGCAAGCTTATAGAGGACGTGTTCAACATGACCGCCCAGGCGTTTGGTATCCCGGTTGTGCTGGTAAACGGGGCGGTGGAGGGCACCGCCGACGCCAACCGGCGCTTTTTAACCTATGCCATCGACCCGCTTTGCGACCAGATCCAGGAGGAGATCAACCGCAAGCGGTACGGATATGACGCATGGAGCGCCGGAAGCTATGTGCGCGTGGACAGCTCCAGCATTATCCACTTTGACATTTTCGAGAACGCCGCCAACATCGAGAAGGTGGTGGGCAGCGGTATCTTCTCCCTCAACGATGTGTTGAGGGCAGCCAACCAGGAACCCATCCGAGAGGAATGGGCCGACGCCCACTATATGACGCTGAACATTTCGACGATGGGGGAGCAGACACGCCGAATGGAAGGGGGTGAAACTGGATGAAGAATATGTGGGAAATCAAGCAGGAATCTGCGCCCGGTACGCTTGACCTGTACATTTACGGAGATGTGGAGGGGGACGGATATGACTATTGGCGCGATGAGGTGATCCGCAGCGAAACCAGCGCCAATGCATTCCGCGAAGCCCTGGCACAGCGTCCGAACGTATCACAAATCAATATCTACATCAACAGCTATGGCGGCAGCGTGTTTGAGGGCACGGCCATCTACAACCAGCTCAAGCGCCACCCGGCGCACAAAACCGTGTATGTGGATGGCTTTGCCTGCTCGATCGCGTCGGTCATTGCTATGGCTGGGGATGAGGTCGTCATGCCGCGCAATGCGCTGATGATGGTGCACAACATGTGGATGGGGATCGCCGGAAATTCGGCCGAACTGCGCAAGGCTGCCGACGACCTCGACAAGATCAACGAAGCGGGCCGCGCGGCATATCTGGAAAAGGCCGGGGACAAGCTGACCCCGGAAATGATCGCACAGCTGGAAGATGATGAGACCTGGCTGACCGCAGACGAGTGTATCGGGTACGGCCTGGCGGACAGATATGCCGATACTGACGCCGACATGGCAAATGCGGCGGCCGTGCTGCAAAAGGCCAATGCCAGCATGGAGCAGCGTATCAAGCTGCAAAAGGTCATGGCGGCACAGCTTAGAGAACTGACCGGCGGGAAAGAAGAGAAAAAACCTGCCGCACAGGAACCGAAAGAAAAAACGCTTGCCGAAATCATCGGCAGTATGACTTGAAAGGAGAAAAAATAATGCGATCTAATGATCTGAAAATTACCCGCGATGAAGCCCGCCTCAATTTGATGCAGGCTATCAAGGACGACAACAAGGAAGCCTATGCGAAGGCTATGAACGACATGATGCAGTGCATCGAGGATGAGATCGTGCAGAAGCACGACACGCAGCTCGCTGACATCCGCGACGCCGCAGACCGGCAGGTTTTGGCCGCACGCGGTGTGCGCCAGCTCACCAGCGAGGAAAAGCAGTATTACCAGAAACTGGCCGACGCCATGCGCAGCAAAGACCCCAAGCAGGCGCTTATGGATACCGACCTGATCCTGCCCAAGACCGTCCTGAACGCCGTTTTTGACGAGCTTCAGACCCGCCACCCGCTGCTGTCTGCTATCCAGTTCAGCGACACGACCGGCATTACTGAGATGATTATGGCCGAAAACGGTGAACAGCGTGCTGTGTGGGGAAAACTGTGTGACGACATTGTAAAAGAATTGCTGGCCGGTTTTAGTGTTGTGAATATGACACTGCTGAAACTGTCCGCTTTTATTCCTGTCTGTAAGGCTATGATTGACCTTGGCCCGGTGTGGCTGGATGATTTTGTACGCCAGGTACTATATGAAGCACTGGCAAACGGCTTGGAGTATGGCATTGTTTCCGGCAGTGGCAATGATGAGCCTATCGGCATGGACAAACAGGTTGGCCCTGATGTGACAATCTCTGGCGGTGTGTATCCTGATAAGTCGCCCGTTGTAGTGACTGACCTCCAGCCTGCAACCATTGGAAATCTGTTATCTCTGATTGCAGTTGACCCCGCAGGCAAGCCCCGTACCCTGCGCGATGTGATTCTCGTAGTAAATCCGCAGGACTATTTCCAGCGTGTTATGCCGGCAACAACTGTTATGGCCCCGGATGGCACCTATCGTAATGATGTGCTGCCTTATCCTATGAGCGTGATTCAGTCCAATGCGCTGCCGCGCGGCAAGGCTATTCTGGGCATCGGATACAAGTACTTTGCGGGTGCAGGTATGGCGAAAGAGGGCCGTATTGAGTATAGTGACCACTACCAGTTCTTGGAGGATGACCGTGTGTACCTCATCAAACTGTACGCCAACGGATTTCCCATGGACAACAACGCTTTTCTTGTTTTGGATATCTCTGGTCTGCTGCCCGCTACGCTGCGCGTAACTACCGTGACTGCTCCTGCTGCATCCACTGTTGATGATTTGGCGGCGCTGTCCCTGGGGCGCGTAAAGCTGTCCCCGGCCTTTACAGCGAAGACCACCAGCTATACCGCTACTACCAGTGACGCCAGCAACACTATCAATGCAATACCTGCCGATGCTGGCGCGGTCATAGAAATTACCAATACCCATGATACCGACCAGGTAGACAACTATAACAATGGTGCGGCTATCCAGTGGGCGAACGGTGAGAACACGGTCAAGGTCAAAGTCACTGCCGCCGACGGTAGCACCAACCAGACCTACACCATCACTGTAACTAAGTCGGGGGAATAACTCCCCCGGCTGAACAGGGCCTTATTGGTACGGGGGAAATTGGAAAGGCCAGAATCGAGGTGTAAGACATGGCATATACGCCGACACAGTGGAATACTGGCGATATAATCACCGCCGAAAAAATGAACAAACTGGAGCAGGGAGTAAAGAATGAACAAGTAGGACCAGCAGGTGCAGACGGTAAGTATATAACCGCCATTGCCCTGACTACAACCGAAGGCGCGGTGACAGGTGGAACAGCGACTTTTAATGACGAAAGCACTGTGCCTATTACTGTTACAGCATCGGAGGCTTGAGTATGACGCGCCAAAATATCCCGCCTGCTCTGTTGGTAGATGTAAAAAATTACTTAAACATCACATGGGAGGATGAGGCCACGGACGAAAAAATCCGTGGCCTCATCGCCTCCGCCTCAATGTATCTGGATGGAAAGGGAGGCACTCCGCTTGACTATGATGCGGATGGAATGCCGCGCACGCTGCTAATGGAATATGTGCGGTATGCCCGTGACAGTGCTTTAGACGTATTTGAAAACAATTACCAAGCCCTTATTTTAGGAATGCAGCAGGAGGTAATGCTTAATGCCATGGAAAAAACCATATAGGCCAAAATCAGACAATGGCATAACGCAGCCTTTTACAAGTGGAATAGTTACAATTTACAATGTTGAGGACGTTGCAGAACCTGGATTTTTCCCTGACGTGCGTCTAATCCAAAAGGTAAAACTGCGTTACGAAGAAAGAAGTTTAGGTCTTCAGCGGTACTATAACGAACAGCAGAACCAAGTGCAAGTTGAACGTGTTATTCGCTGCCCGCGATATATGGATGTCACCAATCAGGATATCGCTGAGACAGAAGATGGGAAGCGGTACCGTATAGACATTGTACAGGCTATCATGGATGTTTTTCCGCCTTGCATGGATTTGACACTGGAAAAATATGAACAAAATCCGACAGATGAAACGAAAGGCGGAGAAGTATGACTTGGTATGAACGTATAATCGCTGCCCATACGTCTATTACAAACAGTGTAAGACATGCTGAAAAAATGAAGTCTGACCGATATTTTGTATGGATGGAGGACAGCCGAAACGACTTTGAGGCAGGGAATCGACATGCTGAAAAAGTTGTGGAAGGAACCACAGACCTATATACAAAAATAGAGTTTGACCCATGGGCAGACCAGTTTGAAGAGGCTTTGGATGCAGACGGCACTATTGCTTGGTATAAAAACAGTGTGCAATATGAAGAGGACACTGGATTTTTCCATCATGAATGGGTTTGGCAGGTGCCGAAAAATGGCTAAATGGACAATGCAAGGGCTGAACGAATATGCTGATTTTTTACAAAGAATAGGTAAAAACACACCTGAAATTATTGGTGTGGGAGTATATGAAATGGCCTCCATTGTAGCAGATAAAGTAAGAGAAAATTTGCAGTCACTTCCTACAGTTTCAAATGCTGCAAATGCTGCTACTTATAAAAAAGGATATAGCCGTTTGTCTGAATTGGAAAAGCAAGGATTGCTTGAAGGATTTGGCATATCTCCTATGGAAAATGAAGACGGTTATTACAATGTAAAGCTAGGATTTGATGGCTACAACAGTGTAAAGACACACAAATATAAACAGGGACAACCTAATGTGATTATAGCACGCATCACAGAAAGCGGAAGCAGCTATCGTGCCAAAACACCTTTTATTCGTCCAGCAGTTAATTCTACAAAAAATGAGGCCATTAAAAAAGCAGAAAAGGCTATTGACGAAAAAATTCACGCAATTGAAAACAGAAGTAAATAATATCTGATTTTACTTCTAGGGATAAGAAAGGAGAAAAAATATGGCAGTAACTACTGGCTTTAGCAAGCCATATGTCGCTACTTATCAAGAATCCGAACAAAATGTATCTTATACAGGCGGTATGAAATTAGGACGTGGCGTAGAATTATCAATCGAAGTAGAGAGCGCTGACGATAACATTTTTTATGCGGACAATGTAGCGGCTGAAACTGAGACCGGAACAATGACAAGCGCTACCGGCACATGTACTATAGATGGATTGGAAGATGAAGTGGCCAAATTTGTCCTTGGAATACCTGAACCGACCAGCGAGACAATAAATGAAAGTCCCGTGAACGTATATAACTATGGAGATGATATGAACCCACCTTATTTGGGATTCATGGCAATCCAGCGAACCATGCTTAACGGTGTGACAAAATATCGCCCTGTTTTGCTAACAAAGACAAAATTCAATATTCCTGGAGATGATTGGGCTACTCAGGAAGACCAGATAGACTGGCAGACCCAGGAATTGAGCCTCTCTATTCTTCGGGATGATAGTGCGAACCGTAATTGGAAACGCGTATTTGCCGCACAGGACACAGAATCGGCCGCTGAAGAGATTATCAAGGGGTTTTTTGGTGTATCCAAGTAAGGAGTTTATATGACAGTAGAAATTTTAGGGAAAGAATACCCAGTGGCGTATACAATTTTTGCTGAAAACAAAATTTGTGAGAAACTAGGAACGATAGAAAATCTTGGCGAGATGATGGACAAAGGTGCAGCAGAAGCTATTGATTCTGTTGCTTATATTCTAGCGTGTTTGGTTTCTGGCGGAGTACAGAGACAAAAGGTTATGTGCAACATGGCTGGAGAGGAATATTCAGGCCCCGAAGCTGTATCCTATGAAACCATTATCGCAGCAATGGAACCGAGTGATATTTTTGACAAACAAAAAATCATTTTTGAAGCTATAAAAAAAGGCTCGGAGACAAAAGTCAAACTTAAATCTGAAAAAAACGCAAAAGCCACGCTGTCGAAGTAACGGCAGCGTGGCTTACTCATGTAGGGCTGAAAGCAGGGATGAGCCTGAAAGAGACGCTATCCCGTACACCTGGAGAAATTGTAGATTTGGCGGCATATGAAGCGATTGACCACGGCGCAAAACAAAAACGCGAAGTAAAAAGCATTGATGAGTTCCTGAAATTGAGATAGGAGGTGGTTTTGTGCCAGTAAACATTGGCCCTAAAATTGGTATTGATGGCGAAGCTCAATACAGAAAACAAATAAATCAAATTATCCAACAGGCCAAAACCCTTGCCTCTGAAATGAAAGCTGTAACATCTGCTTTTGACAAAAATGATAGTAGTCAAGAGAAACTTACTGCTCAAACCAAGGTATTAAATCAGCAAATAAAGGTACAACAGCAACGGGTACAACAGCTGCAAAAAGGGCTAAATGAAGCATCACAGAAATTCGGGGAGGCAGATACCCGAACTCTGAAATGGCAACAGGCCGTTAACGAGGCAACTAGCGAACTTAATGCTATGAAACAGCAGCTAAAGCAGCTGGAAAATGGCGTGGATGATACTGCATCTGCCCTGAATAATGCAGGAGACAAGGCGATTGGATTTGGCGATGTTTTAAAAGCAAATGTACTTAGCCAAGCGATTATAAGCGGCGTAAGAGAACTGGCAAATGGTTTCAAGCAGGTAATTTCAAGCGCGCTTGATTATAATGCGACGATAGAAGGATATCAAACCTCCTTTGAGGTGATGACTGGAAGTGCAGAAGAAGCTCAAAAAGTAGTTGAAAAACTAACTGATTTTGCGGCCAAAACACCGTTTGAAATGCAGGATTTGGCTGAGACGACGCAGCTCCTGATGAACTATGGCTTTACGGCAGAAGAAGCTATGGAAAGAATGTCTATGCTTGGAGATATCTCTCAAGGCAGCGCAGAAAAGATGAACCGAATTGCAACTGCATATGGGCAAATGTCGAGTGCTGGCAAAGTACAACTTGAAGATATTAAACAAATGATAGAGGCCGGTTTTAACCCATTGCAGGAAATAAGCCAAACCACAGGTGAAAGCATGGAAAGCCTCTACGAGCGCATCAGTGATGGTGTATTGTCTATAGATGAGATTACTGCATCCATGCAGAGAAGCACTAGCGAGGGTGGAAAATATTTTCAAAGCATGGATAAGCAAAGTCAAACATTCAATGGCCAACTTTCTACATTGCGCGATAATATCAATCAAACGCTGGGAGGGGCATTTCAGGGCGTATCTGATAAGTTGACACAAGACATTCTCCCCGCAATCAATGAAGCAATAGGGAAAATTGATGTGGAAGCTATATCTGAAAAAATAGAAGGTTTCTTAGACTTTCTTATGAAGAATGGAGATACAATTGCCGCTACTATCGCTGCTATTGGCTATGCTTTTGTCGCATGGAATGTAGGTGCTATGATTCAAGGGCTTATTAATGGAGTTAAAGGTCTTGGTGGGGTTCTGCCTGCACTTAAATCTGGGATTATAGGGGTAAATACTGCAATGAGGGCAAATCCAATAGGATTTATTTTAACACTTATCGGCCTTCTCGTTGGTGCAATTGCATATTTGTGGAATAACTGCGAAGGGTTCCGAGATGGCGTTATAGCAATATGGGAAAAAATCAAAGAAGTATTTTCCAACGCAGTAAAAAGAGTTCAAGAGCAAACGCAGGCTATTATAGATTTCTTTAAATCTCTTATTGATGCAGTAAAACAGTTTTTTCAAGATGCTGTTCGGAGAGTACAGGAACAAACACAGGCTATCATACAGTTTTTTGTGAATTTAAAAAATGCAGTGGTAGATAAAGTGTTAGAAATAAAAGACGGTATTGTCAACGGCTTTCAGGCTGCTATTGATTTCATAACTTCACTTCCAGGGAAAGCACTTCAATGGGGTAAGGATTTTATTCAGGGGCTTATTGATGGAATCAAGTCAAAAATTGGAGCAATTGTAGATTCTGTCCGTGGAATTGCAGACACTATCACAAGCTGGCTTCATTTTTCAAAGCCGGATATTGGCCCGCTGCGGGAATATGAAAAGTGGATGCCGGATTTTATGTCAGGAATGGCTAAAGGGATCCGAGATAATACCGGGCTTGTCACCAGAGCTCTTGAAGCTGCATCTACACGTATGGCAATGACTGTTCCCGTTACATCAGAAAATAGAAGTACAATACAACGTTCTGTGCCGACTATTTCTATTAACGTGTATGGTACACAGGGGCAGGATGTTAATGAGCTTGCGGATATCGTTATGTACAAGATACAATCGGCGTCGGCACGAAGAGAAGGTGTATTCGCATGAACCAATTCATTTTTGCCGGAAAAAGCAGTAAAAATTTTAAAATTAGAATTGAAAAATGTCCTGTAATCCATACAGGACAGCGTGCCATTGAAAAAATCACCGTTCCGGGAAGGAGCGGTGATTTGATTTTTGATACTGGTGCATTTGCAAATTATACCCAACCATATGAGATTTATTTCAACGCAAAATGTATCGGGTCTGCTAGAGGCGCAGCACAAATTGCAAATTGGCTATTGTTGCCGAGAGGATATCAACGTCTTGATGATACTTACTCCCCGGAAACTTATCGTATGGCCTCCTACATAGGGCCGATGGAAGTAGAAAATTGGATGTTGACTTTTGGGAGGGCAAC
>OLRX01000633.1_pt1 | contig 30587 bp, 18 predicted proteins | sample 1672991 | NCBI WGS metagenome assembly OLRX01 (sample SAMEA3136744, study PRJEB25190) | human gut metagenome | biome: human gut; feature: human-associated habitat; material: faeces | place: Austria | collected 2013
CCTTTCCATCCAGTCCGATGATTCCTTCCGGATTCACTGCCACGATCTCGATCTTGCTTCCTTCCGGAACTTCCGGCAGAACCAGAGTTTCTGTTCCTGCTTTCACTTCTGATGGAATCTTATGGTTTGCCAGAATGTCATCTAAGATTTCCTGTGCACTCGGAATATGCGGCACTTCCACGGCTTTGAATTCTCCGGTCAGCTCGATGTTCTTTGTCACTTTAAACTGATATTCTGCATTCTTCGATACATATTCGGTCTGTCCTTTTTCTTTCCAGCCCACAAATTCAAATCTTTCTTTGGCTTCTGCCTTCACAGATGCTGTCGCACCCTCTTTGTATGTGCCATCCTCTTTATCCATGGAAACCCTTCCCATGTTCTCATCATTGGACTGTACCACAACACGGTAGTATGTTTCCGGAACCGGAGCCAGTCTAAACTCGGCACGCAGTACACGGTCTGACTCTGCATGAAATTTGTATTCTGCCTGAGCGCCTTCTACTGGTGTCAGAACTTCTTCTCCATCTGCTTCTGTCACTTCCAGCCACTGGGTAAACTCATATCCATCCTTCGGCTCTGCTTTCACCGTGATCTCTGTTCCCTCTTTGTAGATGTTTCCTTCATTTGCAGGATCCATTGTGACCGTTCCCATCTGCGGATCCGGTGACTCTACATAGATCAGGTAGGAATGCTCTACTTCTTTAAAGTTTGCAGTCAGTTCCATATTTTCCTGGATCTGGAATACGTACGGATTCTCCTTGCTGACAATCTCCTGGGTTCCTTTCTTTGTGAATCCTACGAATTCATAATCCTCGGATACCGGCACTGCACTCACCTTGATCTCGGTTCCTGCCTCGTAGGTATCCTGCTGCGGTTCTACTGCAACGCTTCCCATCTTCTCATCATTTGCTGCAACAGAGAATGTATATTTTTCTGCAGGGATCTTTTCAAAGTTTGCAGTCAGATCCAGATCCTTTGTCACCTCAAATACATATGGATTGGACTCACTGATCACGTTTCCTTCTGCATCGGTCCAGTTTACAAAACGGAATCCTTCGTTTGCCACTGCGATAACTTCTGCTTTTTCTCCTTTTTTGTAGCTTCCGTCTGCTGAATCAATGGTTACAGTTCCCATTGTATTGTCATTGGCTTTGATCGTTACATGGAAGATTTCTTCTGGCACTTCTTCTTTCACAAAGTTTGCAGTCAGATCTGTATTTTCTGTGATTGCAAACTTGTATGCTGCTTCTGTGCTGACTTCTTCCTCTGTTCCGGTCTTTGTCCAGTTTACAAAGCGGAATCCTTCCTTCGCTTCTGCTTTGACTGTTACCTCAGTTCCTGCTTCATAGGAATCCTGCTGTGGTTCTACACTCACGATTCCCATTTCTTCTGCATTCGCTGCTGCCTTCAATGTGAAGTTCTCTTTTTCCGGCTCTGTAAATGTAAACTTAAATGGAGCTGGAATTGATTCATTTCCTGCGTTATCTACTGCTGTAATACGTACCTCATAAACAGTTCCGACTTCCAGTTTATCCATTGTAAATTCTGTGTTCTTACTGTCCCCGATCTTCACACCATTCTGATAAATATTATAGCTTGCCACGTCTGTGTCAGCCGGTGCTGTCCATGTCAGCTTTGCTGAATCCTCATCAACAGGTGTTGCTTTGATTTCTGTAGCGACTCCCGGTTTTACCACATCTGTTGTTGTAATTCCGTGAATTTCAATCGCATTTTCAGACGGCACATCTTTTGTATTCAGCGCAAAAATGTTAAAGTCATAAGTCACACCCGATTCCAATCCTTCAATCCGGATTCGCGTATCTGAGGTCTTGACTTCCTGATCATTCCATTTTACAAGATAAGATGCTGCACCCTTTACCTGACCCCATTCCAGAATCACAGCTGAACTTTCAACATGTACTGCTTCTCCTTGTACTTCTCCGATTTCCGGAACATTTGGATCTCCAAGTGCTTCCATCGCCGCATTCAGAGCTGCTGCTGCTTTTTCAACCGCATCCTGATCTGCATCCGCATTATTCATTACTTCTACTGCCACTTTGTATGCTTCCTTAAATGCTTCCCATTTGTCCGCATCATATGCGCCCTCTATGAGTCCGGCCCCGCTTTCGATGGCTGTCTGAAGATCCGCTTTATTCACCTCCGCTGCCTGTACCGGTGCGAAGATTTTTAAGTAGTCAAGGTTTGCCTGTGTTTTTCCGTCACGAGCTACAATTGTGCATCTGATTGTATGCTGTTTGTTCTCAAGATTTTTTGCTTCAAAAATCTTCTGCTGTGGATCTCCTCCACCAGATCCCGCTAATGATACATTTTCAGCTTTTCCACCATCAATGCTTACATCATAACTTGCAAAGTTTGCATGTTTCTGTGCATAAACTTCAATTCCAGTTCCTGTAAACGTATATTCAAAATATTTACCTGCCTGGTTTCCAGTTGAAGGAACTTCTGTCTTTGTCTTTCCATGATGTTTCTCCGGCTCTCCAGCCCATGTAGACCATTCAGAGCCGCTCCAGCTAATCGCATCATTTCTCTTTCCATCCTCAGATGCATCTTCTACGATCGTCTCTCCGGAACCAAGGTCTCCAAAGAGTGCCACAGTCAGTTTACAGCTTCCGCTCACTTCAGAATCGGCATTTGCTGTTGCTGTGATCGTCACTTCTCCGTTTTTCTTGTGAACTGTCACCAGTCCGTTTTCATCTACGGATGCGATGCTTGTATCAAAAGAAGTCCATGTAACACTCTTGTCTTTTGTATCTCCCGGTGTTACTTTTGCCTGCATCTGTACAGTGCCTTCTTTTCCGATCGTTGTAATTCCGGAAACTGTAGATACTTCTACTTTCTCCGGCAGTGTGATCGTATTATCCAGAATATTCAGAGCATCCAGTTCTACTTTTGTACCAGAACTTGCATCTACTTTTTCATTGAGCACTTTCAGCTCTAATGTATGTGTACCATGCTTCAGATCATCCTTTTTAAATACAACCTGCTGACGTTTTGTAGTAGAACTGTATGTATCTACCTTTCCGCAAGACTCTCCGTCAATAAATACTTCGTATTTTCCACGGTCTGTATTTGTACAAGTAATCACTTCGATGCCTGTTCCCACAAACTCCAGTTCTACAGTCTCTTTTCCTGTCGGTTTGTTCAGATACTTGATCGTATCCTTGTAGTTGCCTTCGTTTGCTGTGTCCCAGTCACCCCATGCACCTGTATACACAATATGCGGATCCTTATTATCAATCTTTCCTGCTCCAAGCGGCTCTGTCAGCTCTACTTTTTCACTGAGCTTTGTCTCTTTGCCATCGACTACTGCTGATACCTGATATCGGATCGTACCCAATGCCTTATCTGCATTTTTATCAATGTATTCTGTTTTTTCTACACCGCCTGCAATTTTCTGTACGTCTCCGGACTCAATCTGACGATATACATTGTAAGTAATGTCTTTGTCTTTTTTCGTCTTGACTTCATCCCATGTCAGTTTTCCTGTATTATCATCTGTACGTTTTGCAGATAATCCTGTCGGTGCCTCCCCTTTCACAGGAACATCTTTGACATAATACGTCTGTCCGGCCTGTGTCTCAAAGGAAACTCTGTCCTGAGATTCTACTTTTACATCTACAACATTTCCATTTGCATCTGTAATTGTTGCAAAGGAAGCATTTGGAACCTGAACAGTTGCTGTTCCTCCGTTATTTGAAAGAATCTCTGCGCTTGTCAGATGTTTGTTCTTCCAGTTCATGGATACTTCAAAGTTTCCGCGTGCAACCAGTCCGCTGACACTTCCTGATGCCCATGCATCCGGCAGTGCAGGAAGCATATTGATATATCCCATGTTGCTCTGCAGAAGCATCTCTGCAACACCTGATGTCATCCCAAAGTTTCCGTCGATCTGGAATGGCGGATGCGTATCCCAGAGATTGGTCATAATTCCGTTTTTAAACAGATCTGTGATCAGCTTATATGCACGGTTTCCATCTGCCAGTCTTGCCCATGTATTGATTCGCTGTCCCATTCCCCAGCCGGTACTTTCATCTGTACGGTTGTTCATGGACACTCTTGCTGCCTCAAAGTACTCCGGTGTATCAGATGAGATCAGATCTCCCGGGAAAAGTCCCAGCATATGGGAAATATGTCTGTGCCCGTATCCCTGTCCCATACTGTTTACAGTCGTTTCTTCATACCACTCTTTGATCTGTCCGCTATCGCCAATCTCGATCGGTCCTTTTAACCTGGACTGATGATCTTTCCATGTTGCCACCAGATCCGCATCAACACCAAGAGTTTCTGCTGCTTTGATAGTATCCTCATATAACTGCCAGATCAGTGTCTGCTCATACGTGTTACCACTTGTGACCGGTCCATGCTCCGGTGAATATGCCGGTGAAGATACCAGCTTTCCATCGCTGTCGCGGACAAGCATCCGATCATACAGTTTTGCCTCTTCTTTCATCATCGGATAGATATTGTCTCTTAAATAAGATGTATCTCCGGTATACTCATAATAAGCCCAGCAGTTCTGCAAGATCCACGGTACTGCTGCCGGTGACCATCCCCAACTGAAACTCCATCCAGGGCAGGTCCATCCGAACGGGTTGTTCTGCGTATGTGCCATGAATCCATTTTCCTCGCCATCGGCACTGGAAACTCCTGCATAAATTGCCGCAGTCACACGCCCCGGTTCTCTCAAAGCATCGATATAATCAACCAATGGCTGTGCACACTCTGCCATGTTGGTAGAATATGTCGGCCAGTAGTTCATCTGTAAGTTTACATTCATATGGTAATCTGAATGCCATGGAGAGTTGTTCGCTCCGACCCACAGTCCCTGAAGGTTGGAAGGAAGTGTCTCTCTGACATAACCATTTCCATCTGTCTTTGTCTCTCTGGAAGACTCAATGGTCATAAATCTTCCGTACTGGAACAGCATAACTTCCAGCTGACGTCTTTCAGCTTCTGATGCAGTTCCTGCTTTGTATGCGGAAAGAAGTGCATCTGTTGTCTTTGTTGAGACAGTCTGTCCAAGATCCAGATCAACACGGTTGAAGATCTCCTGATAATCACTTACATGATTCGCTTTCAGTTCTTCGTATGTCTTAACTTCTGCCTGATCTACATACCATTTTACACGGTTTGTCAGTTCGCTTTCAGTCTCACCTGTTCTGTAGCTCGGATATTCATCCTTATAATCTGTTCCCATGGAAGTGATGATCGTAACCTCACTTGCACCGGAAACACTTACTTTTCCATCCCCATCTGTCACCGTACCGGCATTGTCGGTAATAACCTGGGTCTGGGATGAAAATTTCATCTGGTTGTCTGTGAGCTGTCCGTTAATGGAGATCCGTCCATCTGACACGGTTGTATCCCATGTTCTCTGATAGCTGCTATCGCCAATCCCATTAATAGCACTTCCTCTGCTATTATCCGGTTCTACGCTTACATCCAGACTGATCTTTTCAGAACCGTCTGCTGTGATATGTGTAACAATAACATTGTCCGGATAACTTGTGAAGTTCTCTCTTGAATAATGAGTACTTCCCTTGTCATAGTTTACACCTGCGATGGCTGTTTTCAGATCCAGGTCACGGGTATAATTCGTCACATTGTTGTTCGATGATACATTTTTGAAATCAATATACATATTTCCCCAGCTCAGGTAATATCCATATCCATTGGTTCCTGCATCATCGCTTACACCGACCAGGTTGCTGTTTGCAAGACTGATTGCGGAGCTGTCCTGGCCATTTGCGAAATAGTTGTGGATTGATGTCATGGTCGCTCCGTTATTTCCCTTGTTCTCCAGGTTACCTCCATTGTAATTCGGTCTGCTGTCGCTTGGTCCTCCTGACCAAAGCGATTTGTCATTCAGCTGGATACGCTCTCTGGTGATTCCGCCGAATACCGTTCCACCGATTGCACCATTACCGATCGGAAGTGACTTTTCCTGCCAACCTTCGTAATACTTGGTAATATCTGCCGGACTCGTATACCACAGCTTCAGATCATTGTCACCGGTCTGCTGCGTTACAGCGGCCGGTTCCGCATTGACCTGCGTTGCCATATACGGCAGAGACGTCACAGCCATTGCTGCTGCACAGGCACTTGCAAGTACCCGCCATTTCATTTTTCTTCTCATAATACCCCTTTCTGATACGTTTCTGATGTATCTTAATTTATTGTCATGAAATTCCTCTGCCTTCGATTCCTATGGGCAGACTCCTCCCAATGTCCAATTATCTACATTATAAAACTTTTCTTTTGAATGTGCTTGTTTAATTTACTCTTTATAATCGCTTATTTTGTCAAATTCAGAACCTCTGAATTTACATTTTATTTATATTTTTTAAAAAAATATTCACATTTTTTGTATTTTTCGGTACATTTTTTCTTTATTTCTGTTATAATACAGATTAACGCTTATTAATTGTGCTTATCTATGGAGGCTTTTTTTACACATGAAGAAAAAAACTACTGTTCAGTCAGTAAATGAACATTCTACTCCTCCTGCTGAGGAGACTAAGATTCAGAAACACGAAGTACCTGGATTGATGACATTGTCCGATTCCATCCTGTCCGGTGCTGTTGTTGAATATCGTAAAGCCGGTTATAGTTTTGCCCGGCACTTACATACAAATATTGAGATTTATCGGATTCTTTCCGGTGAATGTTATATGGATATTCAGTCGGAAACGATCCACTGTACAGCGGGCGAATTTATCATGTTACTCCCCGATGTAGTTCATTCTTTTTATCTGAATGACACATCTGACTGTGAATTTCAGCATATTCACTTTAACCCTGAGATGTTTTCCACGATTGTTCTTGAAGATGAGGGAGTTTTTCCTATCACCCTGATGCATGCGATCCTCTTTTCTGCCCAGTTCTATTACCGGATGGAATCTGATCCAGTCATCGACGAACATCTTCAGAAGCTCATTACTCTCTATGCTTCATCCAACAGTCTGTTCTCTGCTGCAAATATTAACGTTGCACTGATGAACCTGATGTTGTATATCCTTGACCATACAGAGGCAGATCATGGATTTTCCGAACCACAGCTTCAGAACAGCTATGTTGCTTATACACTGAATTACATTCGGGAACATTTTACCCAGAAGATCCGTCAGGAGGATATCGCCTTGCAGCTGCATATCTCTGTCCGCTATCTGAGTAAGATCTTCAAAAATTATATGGGGGTAACCCTTTCTAATTACATTAACATTTACCGGATCAACCGTTCCATCGAGTTAATGCAGAATACAAGTCTAACGCTGACAGAAATCGCTCTGCAGGTCGGATTCAAAGATTCCCAGCATTATTCTAAGGTCTTTATGAATGTAATCAATGCAACACCATCCCATTACAGAAAAGCGATTTTGAAATAAAAACCACAAAAAAATTCCTTCCAGGAAACCCCCGGAAGGAATTTTTTATTCTTTTATTGCATTGAAAATTCGGAACTCACTTCAGATTAGTTTGTTCTTCTTCTCTTTGCCATTACTACAACAAGTCCTGCTGCCAGGCAAAGCATTGCCATTCCTGCTACATTTGATGTATCACCAGTCTTGGCTGCTTTCGCTACATTTGATGTACCATTTGCAGTACCGTTATTGGATGATCCATTGTTGAAAGAACCATTATTATTTGATCCGTTATTCGCATTGCCGTTGTTATTTCCGCCATTATTATCGGATCCGTTATTATCGTCTTTCTTGTCATCATCCTTATTGCTGTCGTCCTTCTTATCATCATCTTTTGCTTTCAGGGCTGCTCTTGCTTCTTTTACAGCCTGTACTGCTGCATCAATCTCATCCTGAGTTGCATCTGAATTCTGAAGAACTTCATTTGCCGCATCGATTGCTGACTGAAGAGCTGCAAGTGATGCTTCTGTATACTTGTCTGTTGCTCCGACAACTTCTGTTGCATCTGCAACCGCCTTTTCAAGCTCCTCTTTTACAACCGGTGCTTTCTTCTCTTCGAGTGCTGCCTTTGCTGCATTTACAGCTTCAACCTGTGCATCTACCTCTGCCTGGGTTGCGTTGTCATCAGCCAGAACTCTATTGGCTGCATCAATTGCTGTCTGAAGAGCTGCGATGGATTCTTCTGTATACTTGTCTGTCAGGGCTGCTTCACCCTCTGCTGCTTTCACTGCAAGTCTCAGTGCAGATTTGTCTGCCTTCTCTTTCAGTGCTGCAATCTTAGCTTCTACATTTGCTTTTGCATTGTCAACTTCTGTCTGAGTTGCATCTGCTTTGTTGTAAACTGTCTGAGCTTCATCTACAGCATTCTGAAGTGCTTCCAGAGAAGCCGGTGTATAAGCGTCTGTCTGTGCGAGCTTCTCATTTGCTGTATTGATTGCTGCAAGCAGATTTTCCTTTGCAACTGTCATTGCATCTTTTGCAAATGTTACTGCAATCGTATGGTTGGCTGTTACATCTGAGAATGTATATTCTGTTACAACGTTAACTGCAGTTCCATCTACTGTAAGGCTGTCTACATGGTATCCTGCATTTGGAGTAATCGTGAATGCTTTGGATGTTCCTTTGTAAACCTTTGTTGCTCCTGTCGGTGCGATCGTTCCACCATTATCTGCTGTTGCTGTGATTGTAAACTGTGTCTGGATGTCAGCAATCTTTGCTGTGATATCATCTTTCTTTGCATCTACATCTGTCTGAGAGCTTGCTGTTGTCAGCTGCTTTCCTGCATTTACAAGTTCCTGAAGTTCTACAAGTGCTGCTGCAGAATATTTATCTTTATCTGCTGCATTGAGGATTGCCTCTGCATTTGTGATCGCTGTCTGAAGTTCTGTAAGGTCTGCTTCACTTGCAGTTCTTATCAATTGAATATCCAGTTTATCAAGCTGTGGAGCTTTGTTTGTGTCCGGTGCTGTAAGAACCAAAGTTCCTGCTCCTGCAGTTTTTACTTCAATGTTAAGTTCGAATGTCTTCACAGTTAAGTTGTTACCTTCTTTTGTTGTCGAACATTCTACCTGCGCTGCCTCAATCTTACTTCTTTCCTCAGAAAATGCCAGTTTATTTAATGCGCCTGCACGATAAGTACCTGTTACTTTATAAATTCCAGGAACGTTTGCTGTATAAGCGTACTTAGCATAATCTTTGTATGCCATACAGTTCAGGAATTTTCCATTACTTGCCCAGCTCTCAGAAGTAATTGTAAGCGGCCATTTTGGATCAGAATCTGAATCATTGCTATTAATCAATTCTGTAGCATGTTCTGCTTCCAGTGTGCTTGTTACGCCCTTTGTTTCTGGGAATACAAATGGATTTTCTGCTGTATAATTTGCAAATGCAAATGTTGCCTCAATTTTATGTGCTTTATCCACATCACTAAATGTGTAAGAAGTTTTCTTTCCTATGGAATTTCCATCCACTTTTACATCTGCGATTTCATATCCTGAATTCGGAGTGATTGTAAATGTTGCGTTTTCACCTTCTGTTATTTTACCATCTGTAAGGTCTTCTGTTGTGATAGTTCCACCTTCGCCAGCTGTAGCTGTGATGGCAAATTTTTCTAATACAACATTCTTCGGGCTGATGATGAAGTAGTCGATTCCAGGACCTTTACCATCTAGTCCATTTGTCTTTACTGGTGGTGTGATAACAATCATACCATCTCCAGGTGTTACTACTTCAATATCAAATTCTGCATCCGCAAAAACAGGTTTATTACTTTCTTTCTTAGGATCAACTATAACTTCTTTGTCTTTAATCTTTCCATCTGCTTCTGTAATCTTGATACTATTTTTCGCATTTTCGTCAGAACCACTACGGTATCTCATAACCACCTGATAAGTACCAGCCTTGTCTGCATGATAGGCATATTTCAGAACATCATTTGCTGCCATATCTGTGACAAATTTTCCATTACTTGCATCGTTTTTAGCATCAATCTTCATTGGGTACTTAGCATCAGAGGTTGGATCATCCTTTAACTCTGTCGCAAATTCCGCTTCCAGCTTAGCACTTGTTTCTGCTCTCCATGGGAAATTGAAACGATCATTCTCTGCATACTTTTCACGAACCTTAAGTGCAGCTTTTGCTTTATCTAATTCTGTGTATGCGCTTCTGATTGTTGCATCTGTTGCATTCTCATTTGCCACTACTTCCTGAGCTGTCTTCAGTGCTTTAGCAAATGCGTCCCATCCTTCTGAATAAAGATGTTCTTCCAACGCCGCTGAATTCGTAACCAATGTCTGAAGTTTATCTTTTGTAATTCCATCTGCATCTTTGATTGTGATTCTTGCAGAACCGTTAAATCCGATAATTGCATTCTCCGGTTTTTTGTCTGTCAGCTCAATTGAAAATACGCGATCTCCTGTCAGATTGGTATTTCGTTTTGTCTTCGCTACTGTAACGGTTTTTTCTAATTCGCCATTATTTAATGTAACAGTTGGCAACCACTCGGTCTTAAAGTCATCCTGAATTGCACTTCCCGGATTTGGCTGGATCTTAGCTGTGATTTCTCCTTTTGTTCCACCTACACGTTTGATTGTTGCCTCCAGTGAAGAGTCTTCATTCATTGTGTATGCAGAATTCTCAAGTTCAATCATTCCTACGCCACCATTGTTGATTACGTAAGCCGCTTCTACACCGATTGCTGCATCTGTCTTTGCTACAAGTCTTAATGTATGATCTTTATCCTCTAAATCTTCAGATTCGAAGATTTTTGCTCCTGTGGATCTGCTTTCTGCACGAGTGTTGATTGTTTTTACCTTTTCACCATCAATATATACATCCGCTTGACCATGACCTGGATCTGTTGTACCCATCAAATATGCTTTGGTTCCGTGGAATTTAAAAGTAAAATCTGCACCTGCTTGATTGGACCATGTATTCTGTCCGTTGATGTACTGGCTTCCTGTCTGAGGATTCCATCCTTTGGAGCTAAATTTAAACTTATTTGTATCATTAACACTTGTTGATTCCATTCCTTCCGGAGCTGTACTTGCCAGCTGGAATCCTTTACTTGCTTTGTATACACCAACTTCACTCAACATCGGTACTTTTCCGTCTGATGTTCCTACTGTAATCTTCACCTGAGTTGCTGATACCGGTGGGGTTCTAACCAGTCTCTTTGCACCAACAGTTTCTCCGCTTTTCAGTGTCTGCCACGGTGCTTCGTTAGACGCTTTGTACTCAACTTTATAGCTGTTGATGTGCTGTCCTTTCTGAATTGCTTCTTCAATAGAAACCACATCGAACTTCTTAGCTTTGTCCCACTTAATCGTCAGGCTTCCTTCTTTTGTTCCATCGTCTGTTGTCCAGTATGTTTCATCTTTAGCATCTACTACATTTCCCGGTTTAAACGCTGTATCATTTCCACGAACATTAGATGCCTCAATTGTGGTTCCTTTTGCTTTTGCCAGATTCGTTCTGAAAGTTTCTTCCACATTCTCTCCAAATTCCTTTACTCTGTTGAGAATTGGCTGATCCACTGTACCCTGATTATTCGGCGGTACATTCAGAAGCATGGTTGCATTATGTCCTACCGAATCAAAATACATGTTAGCAAGCTGTGTAATTGTCTTCGGAGTGTTCTTTTTGGTTCCCCAGAACCATCCGGATGTAATACGTCCGTCACACTCTGGTACGGTCCATTTGTTTCCATCTGCATATCCAATGGTATATGGTGTAGTTCCGTTGCTATCAATTGTATTATTTGCTTCATTGACTTTAGATTTTGCCCATGTGTTTTCGTGAGCAACGCCATCTTCATTTCCAATCCAGCGAACGGTTGTATATGCCTGAGCTCCGAATAACATACAGTCTGCTGAATTACCTGCTACTTCTTTTCCTTCATACTTTTGGATTGTTTCAAACCACGTATTAAAGTCATACTCCTGTGCATTGGCACCGCTTCCTTTGGCTCCATCCATCCATACTTCAACAAAACGTCCTTTGTTTCCATACTTTTCATTTCCGAGGATTTCTTTTAACTGATTGTTATAATACTCATTATAATCCTTTACATCTTTGTCTGGTGTTGTTGGATTTCCGTTCGCATCTTTATATCCGTAAGATGGCTCATGAATATCCCACGGAGACAGATAAAGTCCCATGTCCATACCATGTTTTGTACACGCAGTAGATATCTCCTCAAGAATATCTCCTTTATACCCTGCTGCCTCTGCATCATAGTCTGTATATTCACTCGGCCAGATACAGAAACCATCATGATGCTTCGCTGTTATAATAAGTTTCTTAAATCCTGCACTCTTTAATGTGCTCACCATGGTTTCTGCATCAAATTTCTGATTCAACCTAAAGATTTCACTCGGCTTCTTATCTCCGTAATGCTCTCCCCACTCAATTTCATTGAACGTATTCGGACCGAAGTGGCAGAATGCTGCAAGTTCATCTTTCTGATATTTGTACTGGTTCGCATCCGGTACAACGTCATCTGATGCCGGTTCTGCTGTACCTGTATTTGTACAGCTAGAATCTGTCACTCCGCTTTCAGCTGCGGCAGCTGATACAGTAACAACTGCCGGTCCGATTGAACTAAATACAGTTGTCACTCCAAGAACAAGGCCCATAAACATTGATACGGTCTTTTTCTTCATTTTGTTCCTCCTTTTATTATTAAAGCAGAGGAGGTCAGCATTTTCATGACCTCTCCGCTTTTTCTGAATTTTAAATCCGTAAAAGTAAGCTTTTTTTAGTTCTCTTTTTTACGCTTTACTACAACGCCTGCTGCCGCTGCGGATGCTGCCAGTGCAAATGCCCAAACTGCTACGTTTGTCGTATCGCCTGTCTTAGCTGCTTTCTTAGTATTGTCTACCTTTGTTGTAGTCTTATTGTCAGACTTGGATGTGTTAGAAGGATTGTTCTTGTTGTTATCAACCTTTGTATCATCCTTCTTATTGTCACCCTTATTGCTGTCGTCTTTCTTGCCGTCATCTGTCTTCTTTTCTACAAGAGCATTGAGGGCTTTTGCGATGGCTTTATTTGCTTCGTCAACCTGAACCTGAGTTGCATTTTCGTCATTCAGAACGGATGCGTACTGATCGTAAACTGCCTGCAGGGCTTTCAGTGATTCTGCTGTGTACTTGTCTGTTGCTGCAAGTGCTGTATCGGCCTTTGCTGTAGTTGCCTTGAGTTCTGTCTTGTCAACTACTGTCGGCTCAGGAGTTACAGGTTCTTTCGCTGTTGTAAATGTAACTGCTGCCTTTGCGGATACATTGTTATTTGTATCAACAGCTTCTACCTCTACTGTGTATTCTGTTCCTTCTGTAAGACCTGTCAGTACATATTCTGTTGTTGCTACCAGTGTATCATTTACCTGAGTTCCGTTTACATATACATTGTATCCGGCAACTCCTTTATTATCTGTAGAAGCTGTCCATGTAACAGTTGCACCTGTCTTTGTAACATCAGATGCTTTTACGTCTGTCGGAACGCTTGGTGCTTCTGTATCGACTGCCTTTGCTGTTGTAAATGTAGCTGCCTCTGATTTCTCAGATACATTTCCTGCTGCATCTACTGCTTCAATCTCTACGCTGTAATCTGTAGCTGGTGTAAGACCTGTCAGATCATACTCTGTAGCTGTTACCAGTTCTGTGTTTACCTTTTCTCCGTTTACATATACGTTGTATCCAGTTGTTGCAACGTTATCCAGAGCTGCTTCCCATGCAACATGAGCTGTTGTCTCTGTAACATCTGCTGTTCTTACTGCTGTCGGAGCATCCGGTGCTTCTGTATCAACTACTGCCTTGTCAACGTATGTGATGATCGGAGTAACATGAACAGACGGCTTGCTTGGATTGCTGTTGCAGCTTGCTGTTACGCGGATCACATCGCCCTTGTTCAGTTCAATCTCATCAAAATTTGCCCAGTCTGCTGCTTTCTGATTACTTGTTGAAAGTGTTACACTCTGTTTTACTGTATCATTTACAAGAAGGCTTAATGTAACTGTTCCGCCTGAGTTTCCAGCCTGACGCAGATACGGCTCACCATCTTTTACATTGAAGGATACTGTACCGCTCTTCGGTGCTCTGAATACCATTGCTGTCGAATAAGAAGTCTGCGGTGGAGCAGAGATCAGTCCATGAATGGAATCGCTCATTGCTGTACTGTGATTTGGAGCATCTACACCAACACCATAGTATGTATTCAGTACCCAGTTCGGATAAGTATTATCATAAGCTGTCATATCAGCCCAGTCACCATTACCGTTCTTCTGCTGTGCAAACCATACATTTCCCTGCTGCTGTCCTGCATAGTCCAGTGTCCAGTTGTATGTATTCTTCTGAGCTACCGTATAGTCATTTGTTGTTCCGTCTTCAGCCGTGATGCGTACTGTCATTCCTGCTGTTACTGCATCTCCGTCAGCTAATGCTGTTCCATTGTTCAGTACGGAAACTGTTGCTGTATCAGCTACTGTGATGTTCTTCTTCAGCTCGCTGACTGTTGTAGCATTTGCTGTTGTATAAGGAACACTCAGTGTCTTTCCGCTTACCATGTAGTAAGAAGATTTCAGTTCTTTATCAGAACTTGCAACGACTGTATAAGTTACATCATCCATTCCCTCGTAAGAAAGAACGATGTTCATTCCGCCTTTGACGATGTCAGAATCGCCAAGTACTGTATCACCACTCTTAACAGTTACTGTAACACCTGTATCAACGATGATGTTGTTGCGGAACTGCTCTACTGTTGTATTCTTCGGAAGATCACTTACATTTGTTCCTGATATTGTGTATGTATTGGAACGAAGTACAAGTGCTGTAACTGCATCACTTTCTGCTGCTCCGATTTCCGGTACTGCTGTGATTGCATGTCCGAAGAAGTCATGATCAATAGAATAACCATTTCTGTCAACAATTACTTTACCAGCATTGATAGCCGGTGAGTTTGCTGCCAGTTTATATCCATCAAATACTGTAGTAGCTGTCGGATCTTCATGCAGTCTTGCCTGCTTGTCCTCTGCTGCTGCAGCCGGACCTGAACCTGCATTAACAAGTACTGCTGTTCCTGCGGATACCTTTACTGCATTTGCATCAGTTGGATAATTGGATACATTGTAGTACAGGTTGTTGCTGTATGTCTTGTTATTTCCTGGATTCCAGTTTGTCGCATTAACCGATGTATCTCCTGCAAAATAGAAGATGTTATTCTCAATCGTTACCGGTCCATTATTAGAATGTGCTGTAGACCAGATACTTGTAAGTCCTTTCTTAATATAGAAAGTATTATTGTAAACCTGACAATTTCCTGTATTTCCTGCAGGATCGAGAGGTCCCATATCTTCATTCTGGCTGATGTTGTAACGGAATGTATTATTGATGGACTGCGGTCCACAGAACATGATCGTACTTGCCGTATTGCCGTGGCTGTAGTTGTACTGATAGTTTGTTCCATCACCGTAATCAGCATCCCAAGGCTGTCCGTCACCGTTACCATGAGCTGCATTCAGTGTTGCAAAGCACTCATTGTACTGGAAGACTGTATCTTTACACTTCCATGGCCAGATACCTGCTGCAACTCGTCCATTACCTACGCCCAGTTTATTTCCTGTATCATTACCATTTGCATCGAGCTGTGGCTGCCGCTGGGAGAAATCTGTATAGTTGATCTGCTCCGCTGCATTTTCTGATACATTATATTGAACTAAAGCTCTGTCAAGATACATTGTTGTGATTGCATCTCCGCCTACATGGTTCAGGTAATTATTCTCAATTACTACGTTAGATGAACCGTATGTGGACATTACTTCATCACTCAGAGCAGCATTGTTGAACTGACCGTGCTTGTAAGTGTATCCGACTGCGATTCCCCAACGGTTTACTGTATCAAGATAGCAGTTCTTGATCTGAACATCGTTGTATCTTGCAATTCCTGTTGTTGCTTCATTTGTTGGCTTTTCCACGATAAAGTAGATACCGCCATTTGCCATGTGCTTGTTATAAACGTTACCTGTTACATCATGGATGTAAAGATCGTTCAGTACGATATGATCTACTGTTCCGTTATCTTTTGCAACTCCGGCAACTCCGGTTCTGTCCATTGCATAAGCATCATTATAAGTCTTATCTTTTTCTGTATCTGTTGCACTGTTTCTGTCATTTGTCAGTTCCAGACCTTCGATCTCAATGTACTCTGTATCCATGATCAGAATACTGGAAGATACTGTACCATGCCATTTGTGGTTTGAGTTGTCCAATGCAACCCCATAGTTCTGCTCCCACTGACCATGACCATTTGTATTGATCTGTGGTCTGTCTCCATTTCCATAAGTAGAGATCTTGACCGGTGCTTCAGCAGTACCGCTGTCTTCTTTTGTGAACTTGAGTGCCTGATCTTCAAATACAGATCCTTTCTTCAGGAGAACTGTATCTCCCGGCTCAAGATCAAGATCATTCACTTTCTCAAGCGTCTTGAACGCCTTGCTTTCGGAAGTTCCGTCATTGCTGTCACTTCCGCTTTGGGAATCAACATAATATGTTGTTCCTGTCGCAGTATCCTGTCCTTCAGCATTAACAGCAACTGCCGGCACCATTGATGCAACCGTTGTTCCTGCAAGCAGAAGAGCCAGAGCCCCGCTCATCCATTTCTTCTTCATAACATTGCTCCTTCCATCATTCTATATTCTTCAAGGTAAACCGGTTTACATCCGCCATGTTCCCGTCCACCTGAGAATCAGTTTCACGCTGCGTGATGATGTCATCATATTTCTTTTCACGCAACTCACGTTCCACCGCAATCCTTGCTGTCTCCAGATCAGCATTCTCTTCGCTGTCCCCGAAGATCCATTCGCGGCTGTTGTAGTATTCCAGTATCTCGTCCTCTGTCAGTTCCATGCCCTCACGAGTATCATCATTGCAGTATTTTTCTTTGAGCGTACTCATCTCATATTGAAGATAAAGCTGAAAGGTATATTCTTTCAGTCCGTAGACCACCTCACCTTTTTCAACCTTCTCACTCCGCTTTGCATTCTCGTCTTTCCAACGCTTTTCCAAAGCCTTATAGCTGCTGTCTGATACATCACCACATTCTTCTGCAAGGTCATAGACCGCATGAACGTATTTCAACTGTTCTACTGTATTTTCCGTCAGAATTTCGTAGCCGTATTTTCCATCATACTTTTTTCCCCAGAAGCCATCTTCATAAACGGCATCATAGTCCTGTTGAATCTGCATTTTTGTATCATATTCTACTGATTTCATGCAGTTCACATATTCATCTTTGCTGATTGTATGCCCCCCAACAGTTAAATCGAATCGATTATCCATTCTGTATCGGACAACCCCGGCAACAATTCCCGCAACCGCGATCACCAATACTGCAATTCCGATCTTCAGGAACTGCTTTTTTCGATTCTTCATACTCCGCATCCCCTCCTGTTCTGAAATCTTGTTCTGTCTACGCACGAGCTTACCCACTCTGACTTAATACTATTATAACAACAGCAGAATTTTTCGGCTCGTTCTTTTCGGTTGATTCCCACGCTTATTTTGTCTAATTCGGAACATTCTTTTTGATTCTCCCTTGACGGCTTTTATTCTCTTTGCTATATTACATATAGAACAGTATGAATGATACTGTTTCTTTGCATACAATAGTGTAAAAAGTAATGCAGATCAGATGATACAAACGTAACGGAAAGATATGAGGGTGAGTCTATGAAAAGAGATTACTATGAACTGCTCGGACTGGCGAAAGGTGCCGATCCGTCAGCAATAAAAAAAGCCTACAGAAAGCTTGCTAAAAAGTATCACCCGGATACGAATCCCGGTGATAAAGAGGCCGAAAAGAAATTTAAAGAGATCACAGAAGCTTACAATATCCTGAGTGATCCTGAGAAAAAGAAACTTTATGACCAGTTTGGTCACGCTGCATTTGACCAGAGCGGTGCTGCCGATGGAGCCGGCGGTTACGGCACCGGTGGTTTCCATGGTGGATTCTATGGAAGTGGCTTTGGTGGAGCCGGATCTGACGGAACCGGATTTGGCAGCAATGGTTTTGGCAGTGGTGGTTTCAGTGGTGGCGGTTTTACCGGAAACGGTGGGTATCAGGAATACCACTTTGAGGGTGGTAATATGGATGATATGTTCGGAGATATTTTCGGAAATATGTTCCACGGAGGAACATCCCGCAAGACTTCTTCCGGTTTTGGGAACGGCTTCCATGGTGGGTTCCAGTCCGGTGGTTTTCAGTCAAAGGGATCCGATCTGAATGCAGAAGTAACCGTTGGCTTTGATGAAGCTGCTTTTGGCTGTGACAAGGTCATTACATTACAGGATCCAAATGCTCCGGGAAATTCTTCCCAGTCACTGAAGGTTCATATTCCTGCAGGAATCGACACCGGTAAGACGATCCGTCTCCGTGGCAAGGGAATGCCCGGTACAAATGGCGGAGATGCCGGGGATCTGATGTTGAAGGTCAAGGTCGCTGACAAACCGGGATACGAGCGAAAGGGAATGGATGTCTATACGACAGTTACTGTACCTTTCACGACGGCTGTCTTTGGTGGTGAAGCACTGGTTCAGACTTTATATGGCAATGTGCTTTGTAAGATCCGTGAGGGTACACAGTCCGGTTCTAAAATCCGTTTGAAAGGAAAGGGAATTGTTTCCATGAAGAACCCTTCGGTTCACGGTGACCAGTATGTAACGGTTCAGATTGAAGTTCCAAGGCACTTAACTCCACAGGCGAAAGAGAAACTGCGTGAATATGAAACCCTGGTCAGCGGGAACGCAAAGAGTGCTTAAGATTTGAATAGGGCATTGGCAACCGTCAAAAATGCACACACATAAAGGGCAGAAATGAGACATTCTTTACCGCTTAGCATTGGCAAAAATACGATTTGTTATTCTTGCCAGGCGACAACGGTATAAATGATGTTGGTCATTTCCGCCCCTTCTTTTATGAAATTTTTTCTATTTCAGACTATTTCTTCCGCTTTAGAATATTCTCTCTATTTCAAACTATTTCTTCCATTTCAGACCGAATTGTATCTTCGGATGCTGCCATTGCCTGCAGGGTCATGGTAAGAAGCTTTTCAAGTTCCCAGCCCAGTTGATTTGCACCTCTTTCAATGACTTCTCTTGAACATCCTGCAGCAAATCCTTTACTTTTATATTTTTTCTTCAGAGATTTTAATTCCATGTCCTTTGTACTTTTTGACGGACGCATCAGTGCAGCCGCCCAGATCAGACCTGTCAGTTCGTCTGCCGCAAAGAGTACTTTTTCCATCTCGTGAACCGGTTCTACATCAATCGTCTTTCCACAACCTACTGTGATTCCGTATCCATGAGAACATACTGCATGGATCAGATCTTCTGAAACTCCAGCTTCTCTTAAAAGCTCCGGTGCTTTCAGGCAATGCTCTTCCGGGTACAATTCAAAATCAATATCATGAAGCAGTCCTGCAATCCCCCAGTATTCTGCATCTTCTGCGTATCCCAGTTCATTTGCATACCACTTCATAACAGCCTCTACAGTCAGAGCATGCTGAATGTGAAATGGATCTTTATTATATTTTTTAAGTAACTCAAAAACATCTTTTCTGGCAATATGTTCCATGTTGTTCCCTCCTTTTTATCTGCAGTTTTCCTACTATTCCGATAGGTTATATTTTACTTTGATCTTTACTGCTTGTCAAGGTGGTAAGCATTTTTACATTTTTTACGTCAAGCTTTTCGTAAATTTTTTCACAACTGTGCCGGCTGTAAAGATTGCCGTCAGTGCATAGATTATTTGAGGTAAATGTGACTTCATTTCCATCATGCCTCACTTTCAATACTTCTTATGTTTCCTGTAGCATTATCATATCACATTTCTCCGCTGCCCTCTTATATATTTCCAAGCAACAGAAAAGCCCGTAGAACCAAAGTTCTACGGGTATCTTACGTTTGGACACAACGTTATCTTGCGATAACAAATCTATATTCAGATTAAATTACTCGATGATAGAATCTCCAGTTCCTGATCCTACTGTACGTCCACCTTCACGATATCAGACCGGTGTATTGTGGTGTGCAAATGGTGATTTTTCGTGTGATTTGTGGCGGAAAATCCGGATTTTCCGTTGTGTCCGTGTGGTTTTTGGAGATTTTGTTATCATGGTGTTATCACTGACTTATCTTTTATAAACGACAATTCCCTTATTATTAAATTTTCTTATTCCATCCCTTTCTTGCTGGAAAACTCTTACTTCATCAAAATTATCTCTTCCTCCAAGTTTAAAAGCACTGCTGGCAATATTCTTTGTATTTAATGGGTTAGTTGTAGCATAAACATTTACTTTTTTTATATTATTATTTAAGCTCCTGACTTCATTAACAACACGCCCTACTAATTCAGGACTATCATATCTGTTAAAATCGTTAGTATTATTACGCGATATTAATAATGTTGGTAAATTTTTCTTTATGTCCGGTAATTGGTTCAATGAAAGCGGATATGTATCGGAAATCATTATATTCACTTCATCTGTTGTACTCGAAAAATTTGATTTATTTACTGAAACAATATCATTTTCCTTTTTACCAAACTCTCCACAATTATATTTTTCAAATGTGTCATTTAACACCAGTTTAAATTGCATATATATCGGTACCTGAATAAGGTTACATTCCTTATATCCCAATATAATTGAACATATCAAATACCATCCATACATGTATTTTTTGTAATAGTTTCCTTTATTAAACATAGCTGTTTTATTCCATTTTCTAATTATAAACAAGACTACTATAAAAAAGAAAACACCAATTGCCCAATCTCCACCTTTCCAGGCAAAGTAAAAAACATAATCACATATTTTTTGTGATGCTTCCAACTTAGGCGGATCCTTTATTGACTCTGTAATTTTGAAGATTCTCGGAGCAAAGAACACACCGCCAAGCAACAAAAATTGCAATATTGGTCTGATATTATTTTTTAACCATTCATAAACTGATTTCATTCCATTTTACCTCACGTATTTTTTTCGGGCAAAGCTTTCCTTTTTGCATTCTCCATATGCTGAATGCTTTACGTCCGGCAATGATATGATATTGTACCCCTTTAGGATCTTCTTTACCAATACGTTTCCAATTTTTTAAATCTATAATTGAATAATGTGGTATATCTTCCGGATGTGTATGCCATTCCCCCCAATATGCATACACACCATTATTTTCATTATACAATTTTTCAAAATATTTTAAATGCCCTTCATCTTTTCTGGTATATCTGGTTCTGGTACATATATCATTTTTTAATGGTTTAGATATATACTCAAGAATTATATTTTCATTATTCAGATTTTCCCGTCCGACTATAATTCCACCTTTCTCTGGATCATAATCATTCTTCTGGACCTGACTATATATTTCTTCCAATATTTGATCGCATATCTTTATTTTTCTGTTTTTATTTTCCGTTACAATCATTACATACACCACAATTAATATTTACAAATTGCTTACCAGTCAATATTTTAATCTGTTCCGGTTGTCGCAAATATCGGCCAGATGTTTCCAGATTATGTTTTTCCAGATAGTCACTATCTCCTTTTAAAGATATCAGTAAATTGTCATCGAGCTTTTCTTCAAAAATATTTTTGACCATCTTTAAACAAAGTAACATTGTTTTTAGTGAAACCAAATTTCCATATGGCACGTAAGTCTTTCCACACCCTCCCGCACTTTCCGTTATAATCTGTCCCCTCATGCAGTACGATGTTTTGTCATATAGTTCTCCTGTTTCTTCATCCCGGTCAAAAAAACATTCATAACATCCACAATTTCCATATTTTATATATGCAGCATGATTTCCAATACCATATACTTCATTCCACAAATAAACAACCGGCACTTTGATTTTGTTATTTTGTATCCATGAATTAATCCAACGATTTAAATTATGATTTCCTGCCGCTGAGATAATCAGATTATAGTCTTCAAAATTAATATCTTCTTCTGTAATTGCATCTTCAATTCTTTCCGCCAACGTCGTTATCTTTACTTCCGGAATATTTTTTTGTATATATGTGTTCAAAGCTTCGCACTTGTAATGATTAACATATTCCATTCCTAACACATGCCTGAATATATTTTCTTCCGTCAATTTCTCATAATCAACAATAGTAAGATCCTCATATCCTGCTTTTGCGAACTCGCATATAACATGTCCACCAATCGAACCGCAGCCTATTATAAGTATTCTGTTTTTATAGTTTTCGCTGTCCTGTTCTGTTACACGCTTCATTAAAAACTTTTTATCAGCTCTTTCCATAAGCAACGGCTGCAGTTCTTCTACTTTTTCCAGAGAAGTCTCTTTTAACATGCCACCTTTTATATACATTCCTACAAGATGTGTCTGTCCTGATGGCTGATGAATTTCAAACACAACAATTCTATCTTGTCGAGAACGTGGCATAATTGAAGCAAGTTCTCCCTCCGGCACAAAATGTAAAAGAGCATTCAAATAATCTATCGACAGTTTTTTTCTTATGTCCGGTGGAAAAATATATTTTTCAGAATATATTATAAAATATGCTATATTCATGACCGGCGTTTTTTCCAGATTCCAACGTTTTAAACTTTCAACATTTTCTCCAATATAAATCGGTGCTTTTTTACATCTCTTTATATACTCTATCTGTTTTTCTTTTTTCCTTTTGGAACTTTTTTTAATGCCCCCTTTTACGATACGATTTTTTCTATCTGTTTCCACTGCCAAATGTGCAATTCTGCAATCTTTCAGTTGAGCCCAGTATAATTCAAATTCATTTATAAAATCGTTTTTATTTTCTCCAGAAAAACCTTGTTTCAAAATTGTCTGTGCACGCAATAATGATTGCATCATAATTCCAGGTAAATTCTGATCTATCAAAATACCTTCTGTTTCAAACAAGCACAGTTTTCCTTTATTATCTATATGTGGCATATAAGCAAGTTCATTATAATCTGCAACATATATATCCACTAAATCTCTATACCATTTTTCCGGAACTGCTATATATACAACAAACGATTCTCTTTCATTTATTACCAGTTCTCCCTGCAAAACTGTCTGATAGACATTTTCAAATAATTTAGCCTCTTTTATAATGCTTACATTTTTTATAACATCGCTTTCCTGTAAGATTCGTTTTAGTTCTTCTGGTGAAAACATCTTAATCTACTCCTGATGCACTTGTTGAAGGTATAAAATTCATTTGTTTTTTGGCTGCATTTTTCTTTTCCGGAATCGGGAAATCATCTCCAAAAATTTTACTCAGCATCTTACACTGTTCCACTTCATCTGTTTCACTTTTTACAGCTTCCAGATCATTAACCAAATTATCAATCTTTTCTTTAAAATCTGTCATATAATTATCTGACATCTTTCTGAAGAGATTAACATCGGATTCAAAGTTCAATAAAGAAGACAAATTGTATTCTATAGTGTACATTAACCGTCCATTTTCATTCACTTCTTTAAATACAAACAGGTTTTGAATTTCTTTTGCAAAACTAATCACAGCCTGTAAATCATCATAACAATATTTTTCTTCTATATAATCATATTTTTTTGAAGCTTCAAAATGATCTACAGCAATTAACGTAATTGCTATGCTTGGTGGTTCTGCATTTCCCGAACTACTGAATTTCTTATTTTTCCAACGTTTTATATATCTTACTACTCTGCGAAATTGTTCGCGATCTTCTTTGTTATCATCACCTTTATATTTATCATTAACATATTCTACAAGCCCAACCGGATCAGATTTCTCCCAGCATGTTTCTTCTGAATCCCTGTTTTTTCCACGTGCAAGATATAACTGACTGTCAGAATCATCTTTGTCTTCATAAACGTAAGTAACTAAATCCACATGATATGCAGCTTCGCCGTCTTTCTTGTATGTTACTGTCACACATGGTTTTTTTATTTTTGTGCCATACTCAGTATGATTTTTTAACAGATCTCTTATTTTCTCTTTCAGGTCCATTGGCTCATAATCATCACGATTAACATGAAAACGTAAACCTACATCTATATCATATTCTTTATCCAGTGGTTCAACCCCCAGATGCATACTATAACTCCCCTGATTGTACTCATCAAATGCAGGCATATCGTCATCATTTCTTAATATACCTAATAAAATATCTCTTTTTTCTTTCAGTTCACTTTTAACGTCATAATCCATTTTTATTGCTTTGTTAAATTCTTTAAAATATGTCTGCAAACTCATTTTCCGCACCCCTTTCTTAGCACTCCCTTTCTTTGAGTGCTGATAATTATCAGTATATCATTCTTTTCCGATTAAAACAAGTTACACTAATCACTGAAATTATTTTTGAAATTATTTTTCAAATCTCCAAGCTATATTGTTCATTCTGCAAATAATCCTCCAGTTGATGCAATTTATCTTCTCGGAATTCTTCATCTTTTTTCATTTTCTTTATTGTGCATTCCCACACAATTACTACTTTGACTTTTTTGCGCATCAATTCTTTTCGAACACATTCATCCCTCTTTATATTTGCATCAAACTTTTTCTGCCAGAATTCTATCCTTGATTTTGGCACGTAAGCATATTTACATCCTTCATGTCTGTGCCAGAAACACCCATGTACAAAAATCGCTGTATTATATTTTTTCATGTATATATCCGGATGTCCCGGCACGCTTTTTGAATTCACGCTATATCTGTAACCTCTGGCAAACATTAATTTTCTCAAATATATTTCCGGCTTCGTATTCTTTGAATGTATCGCTGCCATATTTTTGCTACGTTCTTCCGGACTCTTGATGTCCATATTATCCCTCGATTTCCTGTATATACTTCACAAAACGTGCAATGGTCCAGATTCTATCACGTCTGTCTTTCGGATAAGATACAATATATGGTTCCGGAACTACTAATACTACATTTTCAGCCTGCATCTCATCCATCTGTGCTCCTGAGATTCCCTGTTGTAACGTACAAAGATATTTGGGTGAATCTTTTAATCTGTTCGCTTCATTCAGAACCTGTCTCCAACGATCTTTACAGGTAGTTTTGGCTGCAAGAGTTACCAGTTTCTGAATGTTAAAACTGCTGTTATGGTATGCCTCTCCTGAAGGAAATATAAAATCCGGTTTCTTATTTCCTTCTGTCACCGCCTGAGCTGAATACTGAATGGCATTTCCATCAAATATTGCAGCAAGATGATGTTCAAGACTTTTTCCTGCTCTGCTCTTTCTTCTGTTCAAGACCATATTTGCAACTTTTACAAATTCATCCACATCTGAAAATCCCTTAGTTATAATGTCTCCATATCTTGCATACTCCAGAGCACGAAACAGCGTATACTCCATATTAGTCCAGTCAATTATTTTCCTGTCCGGATTTGTCTGTATATATTCAATATGATCATAAGCTCTGTCCTGTATATATCTTGCAGTAGCTGACATTTCTTCTGACGTTGGAAAATCAACCTCAAGATTTGCTATAAATTCCTGAATTGCCATTTGTTCCTGTGTTTCTGCCCGGACATTTTCAACATTTATCAAACTGTTTGTTTCTGTCGGACTGATGCCAAACGCATTAAGAAATTCCTCAATTTCCTCTTCTGTATCCAAGAAATATCCACTGTAGTTTTCTTCTGCCTGTTTTGTAAAAACAAACAACGAACCTGTCTGATTTATATGCAGGAACGGAAATCCTCGTCCAAATCTTGTTATTCTAAGTTCGTTTTTACTTGCATAATAAGTAAAACAGCTTTCCGTTTCAAAATCATTCTGCCATTTTATTTTTACAGTCCTTTTAGGTATTCCATCCTGTTCAAGCTGTCCTCTGGAGAACAACATTTCTATCGCAGTTTTTGAAATCAGTATTCCCGACTGATGAGCACCGGTCGCACCTGTATCATTTGCCGAAAGAAATTTGCAAAAGCTTTTTTCACTGTTTAACACTGATGTTATCGCAATTTCCGCATAGCCTGCTGACATTTAAATCACCTTCCTCTGTATATCCTGTTCTTTCTCATTATCCATTGTTTCAATGTTGTTAACTATTAGCTTTGCAACTTCTCCCATTAATGGAACGACTACAGAATTTCCAAATTGCTTATATGCCTGTGTATCCGAAACAGGAATCTTAAATGTATCCGGGAATCCCTGCAATCTTGCACATTCTCTTGGAGTCAACCTTCTCGGATTCTTTCCTTCCTGTGCAATAAGCACTTCCGATCCATCTTTGTAATACCTTGCACTCAATGTCCGGGACACTCCATCCAAAGGGGCTATTCCATATCCAAATCCATTACCAGCTGCTCGATGCTTTGCTGCATAATTCTGCAGATATGTCCACAATTTATCAGACAATGTATATTTATCTGCAACTTCTTCATCAAGAATATCTCTCATAACGGGTTTTGGAACACGTGGTGTAAGATTAAACTCAAAATCAATTTTATCTCCATAGCGTTCTCTGTCAAATCCTACAATTAATATTCTCTCTCTGTGCTGAGGAACATAATTCTGTCCATCCAGAACTTTATAGAAAATTTCATAGTCCAGCTCATCCAGCGACTCTCTGATTACCTGAAAAGTTCTTCCTTTATCATGGCTGCATAAATTTTTAACATTTTCAAGCATAAATGCTTTTGGTCTTTTTTCTTTCAATATCCTGCAGACATCAAAAAATAATGTGCCCTGTGTTTTATCCTCAAATCCAGTAGCTCTTCCCATACTGTTTTTCTTTGATACCCCGGCTATTGAAAAAGGCTGACACGGAAATCCGGCAACCAAAATATCATGATCCGGAATATCTGCAACATTAACTTTTGTAATATCTCCTTCCGGCTGTTCTCCAAAATTTGCAAAATACGTCTGCTGACTGTATTTATTCCATTCACTTGAATAAATACATTGACCGCCGGCCCGGTCAAATGCAATACGCATACCACCAATCCCGGCAAAAAGATCAATAAATGTAAACTTTGTCTCTTTCCCTGTATTCTTCTTCTTTTTTACATCACTCATATAATATGCTACTGCTTCTCTGACACAGTCCTGCATACTCAGTTCATTCTTTTCTGAATATGAATTTAGCTCATTATATAACTCATCATCAACTCTTATATGTACCTGTCTCATTCTCATCACTCCTGGGAATATATTTATACCTGTTTTTTCCCTATTATACTCTAATGCAATTTAAAAAGCAAGCGAAAATACGAACATACTTTCGTTTGTTTTTTCCTTTTATTGGTTATCCACTACTATGAATATATAATTTTCATGACACTTTCTTCCGCAACATTCTTAATAGTATTCATCCTCCTCACCCATTCCATCTGATCCTGCATCTTCAATTCTTCTGTCACGCCCCACTGTCCAGCCATCTGTTCCATCAGTATCTCAACTTTTTCTCTTACTTCCTTATCAACCTGATTTAAATGCTCCGTCAGTTTCCCGGTCAGTACCAGATATTGATACCTGGCACTCCTGTGTTCCTTCAGAAACTGTTTTCGCATTATTCCATATTTCCCATATGTGGGTTCTCCCTCATTGATTTCCAGATCCGGCAGATAATAATCTCCATGCAGTGTGTAGTTCAGTCCGTTCTTTTCATCATAATATTATCAAGCACTCTCTAACAAACTCATTCTCTGTTTTTCAAGCAAATTAAAAGAAGTCTCAGCATAACCAAATCTGACGTATTTTCCATCAGATTGTTTTATCCTGAGACTTCTTGTGTTATCATATTTCCTTGTAGCTCGAAAATAAAAAGGCAGAAATCTCCCCGACCAAAGTTTGACTTCTGCTTTCACCAACACATAGCACTGGCTACGCCTCGCTATGCACACGATTATGATAACAGTTGAAACAGAAAACTACAACCATATTTCTCAGGATTTTTATAATAATACGATAAATTCTCTTGATCTGGCACTTATTCCATGCACTTGCGGACACTCAGGGTGCCTGATCCGTCATGGCGTTTACAAACGCAGTATCCAGCTCGCTGATACGGTAATTACGCTCTCTGTGATCCGGGTATACTGTAAAGAGTGTGGTCATACACATGCTCTCCTTCTTTCCTCCATGGTTCCCTATTCCCAGATTCCTCTCCAGCTACACGTCAACACGATTATTGCCGCTGAGCATCAGACTGACTTTGCCTCTCTATTAGACGGACAGGCCTGCGTTGATGAAAACAACCTGAAATCCATTCTCAGGAACTACCGTCTCCACTGGTGCGAACGGTTACGGGCGGTATCCCTCTGTTTGACAGATTTGTCCAAGCTGGTTTCCGGATGTTTCTCACACTTTTCCAGGCAGTTCATGCAGATTAAAACCACCAGGAACATACTTTTTGTTCCACCCACATAACCTTACACGACAGCCTTCATACTTTCCAGTATCCTTGTGGAAAAGGAGGTTTAACACTATGAAACAGGAAAAACAACAGGAAATCGCTCTGATGCGGTACAGAACGATTGCTCCGCTTATCGCAGGTCTTGATGAAAACTATCCCAGCAAGTCCGCTTTTTACACGGAAATCTCTGCAAAAGAAATTCTCGGACCCGATGGAAAACTTCACAATTATGCCCCCGCTACCATCGAAAAATGGTATCTGAACTACCAGAAGCACGGATTTGATGGTCTCATTCCGAAAGGTCGTTCCGATGCAGGTATGAGCAGGAAGCTGGATGATGAACTTCAGGAAAGAATCCGCTACTTCAAGTCCAACTATCCCCGCATGTCCGCAGCAGCCATCTACAGACAGCTGAAATCAGATAGTTCCGTGATTCACGGACAGGTGTCAGAATCTACCGTCTGCCGCTTTGTAAATCAGTTCACTCCTAATTCTTCCATGACATCATCAACAGTCATCATATAATTAGTTCTCATATTGTCCTCCTTTCCAGTCACTTTTGTGACTTCTCTGATGTTTCTTACTACAATTCACTTTTGTGACTTTGTCAATAACCTTTTGCGAATTATATTTTTATATTCCATTCTACATTTTCATACTCTGTGAAAATCAACCTCTTCCGCATCATTCACTTTTGTGCTAGAATAGAATCACAAATATTATTAAGGAGGCAGCACATCATGGTAGGCAAAAAAATCCGGGCATACCGGGAATTCAGAGGATACAGTCAGATACAATTAGCCGAGCTGTCCGGCATTAATGTTGGTACGATAAGAAAATATGAACTGGGAATCCGGAATCCAAAACCGGATCAGCTAGAAAAGATTGCAACTGCACTGGGATTAAATGTCAGTGTTTTTCTTGATTTCAATATTGGGACTGTTGGAGATGTACTCTCCATCCTGTTTGCAATCGATGACTCTGTAAATCTTTCTCTTTCGGAGACTTCAGATCAGAAGATTGCAATGACATTTGATAATCCTACAATGCAGGATTTCTTTAAGAAGTGGTGTCAGTTTAAAAATGTCTACGAAAAGGAAAAAGCTGAAATATTAGCTATTGAAGATGAAGATAAGAGGCAGGAAGAATTGGATAAGCTAAACGCTACCCAGGAAGAATGGAAATTGCGTGCTATGGGAACCACGATAGGCTGCCATACTGTAATCAAAAAGGGAACCGAAGGAAACGAGATTAAAACATATGATCTGACTTAAGGAGGTATTAAATCATTATGGAGAATTCACCTGAATATTTATATCATTACACTAATATTGAAACTCTTGCCCTTATTTTAGCCAATCACACATTTAGATTAACCTCCTTAGATCAAATGGATGATTTGCAAGAAAAAGAAGCTTTTGATTTAAAAAATGCTGGTCAATTTTGTTATGTAAGTTCATGGACAGATGATGAAACTGAAAATATTCCTATGTGGAAAATGTATAGTTCGCTTAACGCCGGTGTACGAATAAAACTGAAGGCTAATCCTTTTAAAAAATTTGAAAATACCCCTTCATCCATATCGGAGGTTACACATCAAACAGTAACCGATAATTCAAATGGATCATATTTGAAATCCATAATTCCTATTGCAGATATGTTAAAAAATGGATTTATAGCTCCTGGCGCATTGGGTAATAATATTTTACATAAAGTCGAATATACTTCTGATTCGTCCAAGCTATATCCCAAGTTATTAAATCAGGATGGTGATAAATTTAGTATTGCTCTAGGTAATTTGGGCAAGCATAAGAATATTCATTGGGAATTCCAGCATGAATGGCGCTACATTTTATTACTCATGCCTCTAAACCTTAATCAGACAGTTGATAAATCTGTCAAAGAATTTCAAGCGACTAGTACTAAAATTTTATTTGGGCAGGCAAAACAAGCTTTTCCCTTCTATGATCTAACTCTAGACGAACATGCTTACGCACAAATGGAAATTACCTTAAGTCCTAAAATTAGTGCCGGAAATCGCTTAATTGTAAATTCTCTTATAGAGAAATATAATCCATCTGCAGTACTTCATGAAAGCTCCTTGCTTGGATTAATTTAAGATTTTGTTATCATTCTGTTATCACAAACGGTTGTCAGGACTCTCTTCCGGCAACCGTTTTTCTATACTATTCGTTATTTTTTTCTGCTCTTTTTATATATTTCCAGGCAACAGAAAAACCCGTAGAACCGAAGTTCTACGGGTA
>OLRX01000635.1_pt1 | contig 30549 bp, 25 predicted proteins | sample 1672991 | NCBI WGS metagenome assembly OLRX01 (sample SAMEA3136744, study PRJEB25190) | human gut metagenome | biome: human gut; feature: human-associated habitat; material: faeces | place: Austria | collected 2013
GCTGCATGGTTACCATCCATGGTTTTCATTTTTCTTGCCATTTTGATTTCCTCCTGCAATTAGTGAATGAAATATGTATATTATAGTTATATAAAATACATGTGGGTCTGCGTGGGAAATAAACCCTCACAGACTGGCCTATGCTTATTATATCAATTATTCATTAAATTGCAAATGTTTAATTCGTATTACTGCAAAAAATACAATGTATACAGTATAATTTGTGCATTTGTTCAGATGTTCATGGTTCATATACGAGTTAGTCTTGTCAAACTATTATATAAATACTCAATAAATTGGTAGATGGTTTTTGGTGATTTTTTACCTGGCATTTTCTTCTATCGAGTGGATTTTTCAATATTTTCAGCTGTAATCGGCTGCCAGTTTAATGTAAGCTTCTGGTTTTCAGGCATATACTTCTCTACCAGTGCATTGTACTGCGCCTCCGTAAGCGGATCCCCTTCTGTAATCGGACGCTCCATGTCCTGTCCGATCCTGAAATAATAGATTACTCCGTCATGATCTAAGTCCTCTTCTGCCTTATAGGCTCCGCTATCTGTTCCCCAGTCTGTGTCTGCGCAGTAAGCATAGGCAAAATCTTCATAAGCACCAGTTCCTGCATTGTATGTATAAACCTCATAAGGCCAGATGACACTTCCATAGGTATGGTTATGGGACACATCCACTGTTACAACTCCATTTTTATAATATTGTCCACTTCCACCAAAGGTATTTTTCAAAACCAGATTTCCTGATCCTGCATCCCACTGCCATACTCCTGTAAGCAGTCCCGGCCCCATGTCCATTTGATATTCAATCAGAAGTTCTTTTTTACCGTCCTGGTTTATATCGGCTATAACGAAGCTGTTATCATACATTCCATCTGTTGATGCATTCGGGTCAAGATAGGTCTTTGGAGCTGCCAGGGCTTTTTTCAGGAAATCAGCAAAAGCGGTCATCTCTCCTGCCTCAGGATCTGTGGCTGTTTCAGCTGCGGCAGCTGTCTCCTGTGGTGTCAATTTACCAGTTGTCCATATGCCATTTTTCTTCAGAGCATCTATATTTTCCTGAGTCAGTTTTTTCCATTGTAGATCAAACTGCTGATCTTTAGGAAGATATTTCTGCAAAATAGCATCTCTTTCTTCTATGTTTATTTCGCCTTTTCCAACCCGGTCAAATGACCACTGCTCATTCCCATATTCATTTTTGTACGCACTGTCCAAAAACAGGTATCTTCCTGTCTCCATATCATACTTATATATGACAACTCCATTTCCACTAACATCATCCCATCGCATCAGACGATTTACTTCAAAATAAGCTGCTCCTGCTTTATTTTTGTCCACCATATAAGCCTGTTGCATCTGAGGATTCCACTGCCATATGCCATAATAGGTATCTTCTTCACTTTCTCCTGCAAAAGAAATAAGCAGTTCTGTTTTAGCATCCTGATTAGCATCTGCTACAGTAAACTGTACATTTTCAAGCCAGGAAGCGTTTTTCATATACAGCTGAGGATTCTGATACAAACTCTGCAATACTTTCACAAAACCATCTTTTTCTCCTGAAGCATCATAAGAAATACTGTATTCCTCATTGTAGTCTACTGTGCCACATTCAAAATGAGTAAATACATAGCCATCCAGGTAATCATCTTCTGTCCTTGCAAGTACAGCCTTAAAATGTTCTACAAATCCGGGATCCTGTTTCGCATTTACATCGGAATCCACCTCCCAGGCCGTCCAGCCTACATTACCAGTCAATACAAGACTTCCGTCCTTTTCCGGTATCATATTCACAATATGAGCATATAACTGAAACTCACTGTAATCCGGCGCATCACTGATAATAGCTCCGTTTTCTTCGCGGACGCCATTTACATTTTCATAATTGATATCAGATGTGGGTATTCCAATTCCTTTTAAAAGTCTGGCTGCAGTTTCTCTGGAAATGATCTCCCCGCCATTTTCTTCATAGCCTTCTGACAGTCCTAACTGATCTTCTCCGCTTAGAACCAGCGCTGCATTTACACATACACTTATTATTTTTCCTGCCTCTTCTTCTGTCAGTTTATTGATCTCCCACTGTTTTTCCTTTCCTCCATCTGCCCAATAAAGATAGGAGATCACCTGCTCCAGCTTCATTTTTGTAAGATCTGGGCGTACGACTGTTATGCCGGTATTTTCCTGTGCTGTATCTGATTCTGTTTTTTCTTCCTCAAAGCCCTTTTCCTTTAAAATTTCCCGGACATGTTGCGCCTTTTCTGTATCTGACTTTTCATCATAAAGAAGAGCCAGTTTTGTAAGAACAAGCTGTGTTTTTTCAAAACGCTTATCCGAGCGGTCATATTCTTTTTCTACAATGGTCAATGCCTGTTCCAGATAAGGAAGCGCATCTTCTTTTTTATCCATTTTCTCAAAAGCTTGGGCGATCCCTGCATATGCCTCCATCTGTTTGGAATCTATTTTCAGAATCTTCTGAAATACGATCACTGCCTCTTCGTATTTTGCTTCTGTTAAATATTTCTGACCAAGCTGTAACCGTTTTTCCAGTCCTTTTCCCTTTCCAGTCATAGTTACTGCCCCTAAAATAACCACAAGGGCAATCACACAAGTTCCCAGAAATATGCCTATGGTTTTTATGGTATCTGATCTCATTTTCATCCCCTCCAACTATTCTCCTGAAGAATATGTAACAATACAGTAACCCGTTTGTTCTCCACCGGAAGTATAAGAATATATGGAACTGACTCTTCCCAGGGAATCATATTCATAAGTAGCATAATGCTCTTCTGCCACCTGGGAATCTGTCAACTCTATCCGTCCATCCGATACCGGGCGTGTAGGATCTGTAAGAAATACATGTTCCATTTTGTCTACAGCATCCCAGCCATATCCCATTGTAAAGTAATACCATGCCTGGTCTTTACAGCCGCTGATCTCATTTTTACTAACCCATTGTTCCTGACCATTATCAGCAATGGTTTTTTCACCATTCTGCTTTCCTTCCTGCTCTTCTATTCTTTCATAGTAAACTTCTGTTATATATGCTTCCGTTTTTCCTGCCTTGTCATCATAAGTCCAGCTGTTTGTATCAATCACGCTGCCATCTCTTTCGTACCATATGGATGATATCATTCTTCCCTTATCATCATATGAATAAATATCCTTTCCCATATAACCGTCTACAGCACCATACATTTCTACTGTCATACTTCCGTTATACACAGACGGATCTACTGTGGACGTGATCTGAGAAGCTTCTATCTCTTGTCTGCGCTTATCTAATGCCCCATCTCCTGTTTCTTCATAACCTTTTTTCAGGAAATCCACTGCTTTTTCTGTTTCTCCTGCCAGCAAATACAGTTCTGCCAGTTTTTCATAATTTCTGGCAGTTTTTGGCTCCAATTCAATAGCTTTCAGGTAATCTGCCTCACCACTCGCATAAAATCCACGTATCTCATCCGTCCACTGGCTGGCATCATCCACTCCGCTTGCCTGGATACGTGCTGTATAAACCTCTGCACGTTTTTCATAAGCAACTGCCTGTTTCGGGTCTATTTCTATTGCTTTTGTAAAGGCTACAATCGCCTCTTCGTAATTAGCTTCTATCAGATATTTTTCACCTAAGTCCAGATAGTCCTGCAAAGTCATTTTCTTTTTACAGCCTGCAAACAATACCAGTACAGAAACCAGAAGCATTATACAACTTATTTTAAATATTCCTGATCCTCTTCTTCTGCTTTTCATATTACTCCTTCTTACTTTTTCTAATCAGCGGACACGCCACTGGCGCCTCCTCGATATGCATGGCAATAGAAATGACGCAGATGAGCCTGCAATCAGCACTATCTGCGGCATGACCGCTGTCACTCTTTCATAGCGCCATAAACGCCCCAACGGTCTCCCTCTTCATAATGCCAACGGTTTGTATCTGGTCCGGATATATGTTCCATGACCGCCATGGTTTCCTCTGCATCAGGATCCATTTCTACCTGATCAGGAATGCCATTTGTGGTAATATACTGATAAATGTCTGTACCTCCTGGACCCGCAAGGGAAATAATTATGACTCCATTTTCAAGACCTTCTGCATATTCTCCCTGTCGCATCTCAACTGCTCCGCCATCATAGCTTAAATATTCTCTGGCGGTTCCTGTACCATTTGGATAGTCATCTTTCCAGGTTCCTTCAAATAAGTACACGCTCAGTCCTCGTCCTGCTTCTTCCAGATACCATGCTCCGTCTCCAGAGCGTTTTCCATCTTCCATTTCGCCCACATATACATAACCGCCAGGATAGACTGCGATCCAGGTTCCATCTTCCTGCTGCCACATAAGAGGTTCTGTGAGATTTTCAGTGAGGGAATTAAATTCTTTTCCTAATAACACTTTGCTTCCAAAGTCGCTGTTTCCGAAATCTTCAGCATCGCTGGTCATCTTTTCTTTTAACTGTTTTAAGAGATCCATATATTCTGCTTCCAGTGTCATTTTTACAGAAAGAGTATTTGCCGCAGCCTGTATTCTCTCATACGCCGCTTTTCGATCTTCTGTCTGCTCTTCTCTAGAAAGTCCTTCATATACAGATACTGCTTTGTTTAAGGTTTCCAGAGCCTGCTCTGTATTTCCCTGGGCTGTATATACACCTGCCAGTTTTTCGTATGCACCTATCTCTCTTGGCTCCAGTTCAATGGCCTTTGTGAAAGCTACGGCTGCCTCTTCGTAATTTAATTCTAATAAGTACTTGTCACCTAAGTCTAAGTATTGCTGAAAATTCATCTTTTTCTTGCAACCTGCAATCAGACACAATACTAACAGAAAAAGCAAACACTTTTTTATCAATTTTTCCATTTTGATCTTCACTTTTTTCTCCTGCTAATCCCTAAAATATCTTGTTCTATCTGATCATTTCCACTGGGTTTTCATATTTGTCCAGCCAACAATGTCATCTTCACCATAATAGAATCTGCTTGTATCAAGACATTTTGTTGAAATAGCACTTCCATCCGCTTTAATCCCCACTGTCACACTTCCACCAGCAGAAATCGCAACGATATCTTTCCAATTCTCTAGTCCCTCACATATTCCATTTGCATACTCTCCAAAATATCCTGTAGAAACTACTGTTCCGTCACTTTTTAGTCCCACTGTATAATAATATCCCGCTGAAATTGCAATAATATCTGTCCAAGTAGTTACATTATTGGCACCATATTCATTTCTGCCCGCTGCAACTACCGTCCCATCTGCTTTTAAACCAATCATATTATGCCCGCCCGCAGCTACTGCTACAATATCTATCCAGTCAGACACATCGCACTCACCACAATCATTTAAACCAATTGCAATTACTGTTCCATCTGACTTTAAACCAATGGTATTGCTTAACCCTGCTGCAACCTGCACCATATCGTGCCAGCCTTCTACTTCACACTCTCCGTCATTGTTCATACCGGCAGCCATTACTGTTCCGTCTTCTTTCAGGGCAACCACATGATATCCACCAGCAGAAACAGATTTTATATTGGTCCAGTTTTCTGTACCTCCCTGCAGCCATCTGTCTGTACCTGCTGATACTACCAGACCATCCTTATTTACCCCGTACACATCACCATTGCCTGATGCTGATATTTCTACTATATTATTCCAATCAGACACATCACACTGCCCTTTTTCGTTATTTCCAACTGCTACTACTGTCCCATCCTCTCGCAAACCATAAGTGCAGTAATACCCGGAAGCAAGGACGCCTGGTATTCTCTGATATTCAGAGTTCTCTTTTAATTTTTCCTGTGCCCACTCATCATCAGGCCATTTTTCCAGAATTTTTTCATTAATATCCATTACAACTGTTTCTTCCTGTCCTTGCTCTTCTTCCCAGTTTTCCCAGTCATAATACAGTTCTTTCCAGAAATCTGTATTTTCAGCTGAAATGTTTTCCATTCCAACTATTTCTACGCCATTTTCAAAAATAGCAATCGCATTTTCATAATCTTTCATTCCGCTATATGCTTCTGCACATTTTACATATACATCAAACAATTGCGGATCTAATTCGATTGCTTTTTGAAGTGCAATAACAGCTGCTTCATAATCTCCTTCAGATAAATATTTTTCACCCATACTCAACTGTTCGGCTATCTGTTTTTCCAGGCTTTTCCCACACCCTGTTCCAAGAACAGTAAGGATACACAAAATCACAGCAATCTTTTTCTTCATAAAATACTTTCTCCTGTGTTTACTTTTTATAGAACTGTTTTGGCACTATATCTTCGGCTAGTTTTTCATTGCGCCGTCTACACCCCATATTTCGCCTTCTTCATAGATTAACTCGTAATCATCCACTGCTAGCACAACATTACATCCGTCCTCATCTACATATAATATATGTGGTATGCCATACGCTACATTGTATGTGCCTTCAATAGAACTTCCATTTTCAGTATCATAATCAAAATAGTTCATAGTTCCATTTTCGTAACCGTCCTGAAAATTTCCCTGTGTCTCACTTTTACCATCATCAAAAGCATATATAAATGTACCGGATCCATTGGGATAATCCCCAGACCAGTTTCCATAAAATAATTGTGTCCCTATTCCAGAATCTTCTTCATCTGCATATTCATATTCCCCATACCAGGAACCAGAGCCAGAACGTATCCCCTTATCCATTTCTCCTAAATATACATAAACATCTCCGTCTGTGCCAACATACAGCCCCAGATAATTTCCATCCTCCAACTGCCAGATCAACGGCTTTTCAAGTCCTTTTACAAAGCTTTTAAAATCATCTGTAAAATAATGCGTAAGTGTTGGCTCCTGGCTTTTTATTTCTGCGATTACCTGTTCCAGGATTGAACCATATTTCTCTTTTGCCTCCGCAATCAGGCGCTCCTGTTCTGCGTCCACAGAATCTGTTTCCGCGAATGTTTCGTTTTCATTTTCTTCCACATCGGAACTGTTTTCTGCATCCAGATATTGCCTTATTTTCTCTTCCAGCTTCAACAATTCCTCATAGATTCGTTTAAATTCATCTGTCTTTTCATCCTCGGTCAGACCTTCATACACAGAAATTCCACTTTGAAGCACTTCCTCGGCTTTTTCGTAGTTTTCGGTCTTTATGTACGCGTTTGTCAGGCCTTCATATGCTTTCAGTGCCTTTGGTTCTACTTCAATGGCTTTGGTGAAGGCTACGATCGCCTCTTCATAATTAGCTTCTGTCAGATATTTTTCGCCTAAATCCAGATAGTCCTGAACAGTCATTTTCTTCTGGCAGCCTGCCACAAGAAGAATAGTCAATACCAGCAATACAGTATAAAATATCTTATGTTTCGTAGACGTTCTTCTTATGTTTTTCATTTTCATATCATCTCTCCCCATATTATTTTTCTGCCATTTATTTTCCCGGTAGCCATGTAACAATCATTCATTAAATTGCAAATGTTTAATTCGTATTACTGCAAAAAAACAATGTATACAATATAATTTGTTCAGATGTTCATTGTTTTGGTGATTTTTTACCTGGCATTTTTTATCATTTTATGCCTTTTTACTGTACAAATCCCTCTATTCCTTCTTGTTCATCAAGTTCGCCATCAGATAAAGACATCGTACCAACTCCCTCTGGCGTACCATTTTCGCATACAATATAGTGATATTTATCGTCATCATCTTCGGTGCCGATCACAACCCATTTTCCGTTTGTAAAATTAACCGGAAATGTTTCTGTTACACTGCCCTTTTCAAAGCTCCAGTCAACAGCCCCATTCCAAAGCCCCTGTTGGACATTTCCTGATATGATTCTTTTATTTACATCTTCTGCCAGTTCACCATACCATTCCTGAACAGTCTGGGATCCATTAGGATAGTCATCACTCCATTGTCCCTTTGCATAATAATTATTTCCATCTTTGTATCCCATCCACACACTGTTTCCCTGACGTTTTCCATTTTCATAGATACCATAATAAACCATGCAGCTGCCGTATTTCTCTGAATTTACAGGATAAAATCCAATACCCGTTCCATCTTTTCTTATAATGCAGATCGGTACCTGATTTTCAAGAACCATATCCTGTATTTTCTTAAACTCCTCTGTCTGCATGTTTTCAAAGATCATTTCCACATTATCTTTTTCACATAACTCAATGAACTCTTTGATCCAGAGCATGTTTTTATACAAAAACCTTGTTTTCTCATCCAGTGCTTCTTCGTCAAATTCTCCTTCCATATCCATGATTTTTTCCCAGTCCTCCTCCAGGCTGTAAACCAGGATCAGGCCACTATATGCTCTATCATCACCCAGTTCTTTCAACTGCCGAAAGGCTTCTTGTGCCTGGTCAAGATAGGCTGCTTTCTTCTCTGTATCTTCTACAGCCTTCGAAGCTGCTATATATGCATGTCCCACATAGTACCAGGCATCTGTATTTTTAGGCTCTAATTTGATTGCTTTATTAAATGCCACAATTGCCTCTTCATATTTTAACTCCTGCATATATTTCTGTCCCAGTTCTAATTGTTCGGCAATTCTTTGCTCCAGGCTTTTACCACATCCAGAAAAACAAAGAATGCATAAAAACAGCATAATATAAGACAAAACTTTTCTTTTTCTAAACATTTTCATACTTTTCTCCGCATTTGTAAAATCTATTGAAGGATCATTTTCAATCTTTCATGGCACCATATACACCCCAGATGTCATCGTCCTCACAATACCATACATTGATGTCTTCCTGCTGCCACATAAGAGGTTCTGTAAGAAATTCATATACTCCGCATGCATCCCACTATTCTCCTGAAGAATATGTAATTATACAGTAACCAGTTTCTTCTCCACCAGAAGTATATGAATGTATTGCGCTGACTCTTCCTAACGAATCATATTCATAAGTAGCATACTGATTATTTTCCATGGAAATTTTCCCATTTTCCGGTTTCTTTGTCGGATCTGTCATAGCGTACCATATGACCGGCGGATTTCCACTCCCTGATCCTATAGATGGACGGTATCTGGCCTGATCTTTGCAGCCATCTATTTCCTGAGTGCTGTTCCACATTCTGGCCCCTTTTGCTCCGGTAACTTCCTGTCCATTTTCCTTTCCATTTTCTGTTTCTATTCCTTCGTAATAAGCCTCACTGGATTCTTCATAGGTCTTTCCTGCTTCATCATCATATTTCCAATAATATGTTTCAGAAACAGTACCATCAAAATCATACCATTCAAAGGATGTCATACGCCCCTTTCCATCATATGTATTAACCTCTTTTCCAAAATACTCCGGATATGGCATGATCATATACATCTCCATTGTCATACTTCCGTTATAAACAGATGGATCTACAGTAGAAGTGATCTGGGAAGCTTCGATTTCCTGTCTGCGCTTATCTAATGCCTCATCTCCTGTTTCTTCATAACCTTTTTTCAGGATATCCACTGCTTTTTCTGTTTCTCCTGCCAGCAGATACAATTCTGCCAGTTTTTCATAATTTCCGGCAGTTTTTGGCTCCAGTTCAATAGCTATCAGATAATCTGCCTCACCACTTGCATAAAATCCACGTATCTCATCTGTCCACTGACTGACATCATCCACTCCGCCTGCCTGGATACGGGCTGTATAAACCTGTGCACGCTTTTCGTAAGCAGCTGCCTGTTTCGGGTCTATTTCTATTGCTTTTGTGAAGGCTACGATCGCTTCTTCATAATTGGCTTCTGTCAGGTATTTTTCACCTAAGTCCAGATAGTCCTGAATGGTCATTTTCTTTTTACAGCCTGCCACAAGAAGAATAGTCAATACCAGCAATACTACATAAAATATCTTATGCTTTATCAGACTTTTTACTTTGTTTCTCATTTTCATAGCACCTCCACATATTATTTTTCTGCCATTTATTTCCCCAGCAGCCATGTAACAATCACTCCCACCAGAATACAGCAGCCAAAACTAAAGTAAGAAGATGCTTCCTGAGGCTGGTACATGTAAAAGCGGCGGGTATAAAACATATTCACGAAATAATTTTTCAGGTTTTTTAATGCGGTTCTTCCACTTTTTCGCAGAAGCATAAAAATGAATGACGCCACGCCGCCAACAAGAATGGAATATACAATAGCATATCCGCAGAAGCGCCAGCCTGTAAAAGCACCGATGGCCATATACAGCTTTACATCTCCCGCTTTTAGTGCGCCAATGGCAAAAAATATAAATGCCGCAAATCCCATTAAAATGCCAAGTAAGCTTCCCGTAAGCCCCTTAAATCCAAACAGGACCAGATTTAATACCAGACCTGCAAGCATGGCAGAAAAGGTAAGTTTATTTGGTATTTTCCTTGTTTTCAGATCTGTGAAAGAAGCGGCTGCTGCTACTGCAACAGCCGCCCCTTTTAATATGATATAAGCTATTTCCATACTACTCCTCATTTGCCCCTGCTTCATCTTCCCATTCCCGGATCTCATCTTCTACAGACTGCTTTGCGTCCTGAATCTCTTCCTGGGTATAAGCTTTCATACTGTCCACTGCATCTATGCCTTTTCTGGCATGAAGAATACCTTTTTTATAGCCGCGGACTGCATACTGGCTGAACTCATCATCACTGTAAATGCAATATCTTTCTTTTCCATCACTTGGCGCTATATCAGCATGGAGATCTGCTACCTCTGCAGCAATTCCTTCACTGCACTCATAGGTATAGTTTTCCTGAAAAGTTTCTTCTTCGTAGGTACTTGTACAATTCTCCTGGATGGTTCCATGGTACAGACCGTCTTTTAAATTCATCTGGGTATAAAACAGATCCTCCGGCACAGGAAGACATACAGACCACTCTTCACCTGTTCCATTTGGATAATCATTTTCCCATGTGCAGGAATCATAATCTTTGTTTCCTTCTATGTAATCATAAGCACACCAGATTCCCTGTCCGGATCGTTTTCCGCCTTTCATACCGCCGTAATAGCAGTGACCGCATGGATAGATCAGAAGCCAGTTTCCGTCTTTGCAGTCCCTGGATATAACGTGATCCAGTTTTGTTATAAAATTCTGGTATTCATCACTGCTTTGAAGCTCCCAGATGCTTTCTCTGTCCTGGGATTTCATTTTGTCTGTCAGGTCATCTACCAGTTCCTGGTACTCTCCCAGTTTTTCCTCTTTTGCTTCCTGTTTCGGCTCTTCATCCAGGCTGTCCTGTTCCCTTAAGTATGTTTCAACTTCTTCCCTTAATTTCAGTAAAGTCTCGTAGATCTGCTTAAACTCATCGGTTTGTTCTTCTTCAGATAAGCCTTCATATACAGAAATACCATTTTCCAGCACTTTCTTTGCCTTTGCATACTTTTCTGTTTTGATATACACATCTGCCAGACCTTCGTATGCTTTCACGGCTTTGGGCTCTAATTCAATGGCCTTTGTAAATGCCACAATGGCTTTTTCGTAATTGGACTCCGTAAGATATTTATCACCCAGATCCAGATACTCCTGAAGGCTCAGCTTTTTCCCACAGCCTACAAGCAGAAGCAAGACCGCCAGAAAGATCAGGATCCGTTTCATCCGTTTCATCTCTTTCATAATTTTCTTTCTCCTATCGTACTTTCCAGGTACTTCTTACTCCCCTATCTACTTTTTCCAGATATAAGAATGGCTGCAGGCCTGCTCTTCATATCTGCTCCAGCTGCTTCCATTTGAATAAGTGAATTCGTAGACCATTTTTGTTCCGTCTTCTGTATCTGCTGAAAATGGCTGTGGTTCTCCGTCTTTAAATTCATGGACGGTAGTATCATTTGGCCTTCTATCTCCGCCGTTTCTCACAGAGTATCCGGTTATCTCGCATCTTCCCTGGGCTTTTCCATCTGCAAAGGTAATGCTGCCTTCATCTATATAGAAATACTGGTCAAAATTCTGGCCTTCATATTCGCTGTGATAGTCTTCCCGATAGAAGATCGTGCCTTCTGGTACTCCTTCTGAAAAGTTTCCGCTGAAACGATAATCAAAATAAGACTTTCCTTTGTATTCTACATCATTTTGTTTTCTTGTGGTATCACTGATCCGTCCGTACCCGGCTACACATTCTCCATTCCAACTGCCATTTACATAGGTTCCAAACATGACGCCGTCTTTCCCGAATACTTTCTGGCCTCCTGCAGCCATCATTTCACCATTTATCTCTGTTGGATAACCAAAACGAAGATCTGCCGCTTCTTCCCAGTCTTCTACATGATACGGATCAAATAAAAGCTGTTGGGCTGCTTCCTTATTTCCTGCTTTTAATTCATCACATGCCTGGATCAGAGTTGTAACAACATATTCCTGAGGCTGTCCGGCTACTGCCTCTTTTACACCTGCCTTTGTTTCTTCTGAATCCAATTTTGCAGCTGTCCATAAAAGACCACCTAATATTTTTGTATCAGAAGTATCCTTTGTATACAGTTCTTTTGCGTATTCATAACCACTTTGAAGATCCTGCACCTGGTCTAAGCTGCTTACAAACTGATCCCGGATCTGGACATTTTCTATATGGTTTTCATCTTTTGCGGTTTCTTCCATATCCAGCTTTACTGCCATATAATAGCTTTCTGCTGCCAGGTCATAATCTTCTAACTGTCTGGCGGTTTCTCCCTGGTAAATAAAAGCAGTTGCTTCCTCCGGGTAAACTTTAGTTGTCTTTTTTAATGTATCTTCTGCGCTTTCCCAGTCGCCGGCTCCGATCTGGGCTTTTGCAAGTCCTAACAGAGCCATATATTCCGGCTGTTCCCCCTTTGTCTCTGCTTCAAAAAGGGAAATGGCCTTGTCCCAGTTTCCTGCATCTAATTCCTTATATGCTTCAAAGCTCTTATTTTTCAGCGCAGTCTTACTTACAGCAGAACTGCCGCAGCCTGTAAGGGCAAAAGATAATGCAGCTGCAAGGAACAAGTATTTTCCTGAAATGCCATAAATCCTCTGCTTTCTCATTCTCCTTCTCCCTCACTTTCTTTGTTAATGCAGTCCCAGCAGTATGTATGATTTTTTACATGATTACAGGTTCCCGGTTTTTCCATATCTTTATTTTGGAAGGAATAACCGGAACTTCTGGAACTATCCGCTGTACAGTGGACTGCTTCCCACTCCCCATCTTTATAAAGGTTCATGGGAGTAGCCACATGACCTTTGTCCAGTGTTCCAAGAACAGTTGTATCATTCTGTAATATCGTTACTTCCCCCTGTGGATAATCCTCCTGCCACTGGCACTGGATACGGAATGTTGCAGTCTTATAGGCACGACCAGAGCCGGAGCGGAGATTATTTTCCCAGTATCCTGCATAAATACGGCTGGTGGCTTTTACTCCTGAACCATAGAAACAGATGCCATAACCATTTCTTAAGCCGTTTTCATCCCGTTCTCCAATGTAAAATTCACTGTTTTCATCGATTTCCGGCAATTCTTCTTCATTTTCATAGAAAGTTTCCAGAAGAGCTGTGATCCCGTCCTCTCCTTTTTCCTGATATTCTTTCAAAAGGTCAATGACCAGATCCATTCCCTGGCAGCTGTTTGTCTCTTTTAATACCTGGGACAGTTTTTCCATGGAATCAAAATCTTTTCCATCATAATAATTCTGGATCACATCCTGTAAATACGCGTCTTTCATTCCACTGACGCGGTCTACATCTTCCATTACACGCTTTATGCCGTCAATATCCCCGGAATCTCCTTTTGCGGCAAACAGGATCGGCAGGATCCGTTCATCCCCGGTCTGGGCATAAGCCATCTGTGCCAAAACAGCCCGGTCTTTTGCGTCAGAGACCAGTGCCAGGAACCGGCAGAAGTCTTCTGTATCAGATGCCTGTCCCTGGTCTGAAACAAGTACATTTAACATAGCCTCTGCTGCCTGGTCTGGTTTATTGATCTTCTCATAAGCTGCTGCGATCTGGCGGTTTGCCTCTGCGTTTTTCTTATCGATCTGGATTGCCTTTGAAAATGCCACTACCGCCTTATCATAATTGGATTCAGACAGATATTTCTGTCCCAGATCCAGATATTCCTGAAAGCTGAGCTGCTTTTCTCATCCTGTAAGTAAAGTGAACACAATGCAGGATGTAAGAAACAGTCCTGCTGTTTTGCTCCTTTTTCTCATATTCCTTCTCCTCGTTTAATATTTTTCCTTCATCCTCTGCCGGATCTGTTCTTTTCGTTTTCCGGCCGTAGCTGCTGTGACCACAGCTAATACCACTGCCGCACAAAGCAGAAGGACACCTGCCAGAAACAGCAATGTTCCCGGTGTCAGTGAAATATGTGTCAACATATACATACGTTTATTCCTCCTATAACCAGCCGCCCTTTTTCAGATCCTGCATCATATTTTCAAGCATCTGCATCTCTGTATCGCTGTCATTTCCAGATTGCTCATAAAGAGCTGCCGCCTGATCATAATATTTCTTCATCTGGCTGTAGTCCCTGTTTATATTTTCCTTTTTCTGCTGTCTGTCTGCCTCTAAAAATGCCAACCGCTTGTAAGGCTTATAATCTTCAGGGTATTTATCTGCCATATCAAGAAGCATGGACTGCGCTTCGTCCAGTCGGTCTGTCTGCTGATAAAGGATCGCTATATTCTCCATCATCTGTTCTGTGGAATAACCCTTTTCATAAAGGTCTTTAAAACGGGCCAATGCCATTTCATAATAGGTTTCTGACTGGCTGGTATCCGCTTTTGCCTTTCTTGCATAAGCGTCTGCCAGCATTTCAGAAATGTGCATGGATGTCTGAAGTGTGAAAGTATTTTCCGCCTCTTCTAACAGTTTTATCTCATCTGCCAGCCATTCATCGCCCATTCTCTTATATGCCTGGGCGCAAAGGATCACTGCTCTTCGCCTCAGCTCATCGGTCTGCGCTGCCTGGACAGACTCCTTTAAATGGTTTACAGCCTCCTCATACTGTCCTCTGGAGAACGCGATTTCCCCCTGGACCATATAAATAGAGTCCTCTCCCAGTCCCAGTGTGATCGCTGTTTCCAGAGTCTGTTCTCCGGCGTCTGCGTTTCCTGTTTTCGCCTGGACAATGGCTTCATCTCTGAAATACAGGCTGTTTTTCTGGTTCTGCGCTATGGCACGTTCAAAGCATGCACCTGCATTGGTATAATCTTCCTGTTCAAAGTAGGCATTGCCCAGGATATAGAAAATATCTCCCAAAGCCGCCTGCTCTTCTTCTCCTTCCACTATATAAGAAGGATTATTTAAAATGTCTTTTCCATAAAATACTGCCTTTTCATACTCACCCATAGAAAACAGACATAAAAGTTCTTCTTTATAAGAATGAATGTCTTCCGGAAGCCGCAGTCTTGCATTCTGTATCAGATCATCTGCTGCTTCAAACTCCCCGGCTTCTATCAGGCTCTGGGCTTTTTCTATACTGCGGTTATAGGCCACTCTATTTTCCTGCCCCATAAGCAAAAAGCCACCTGCACTCATTGCCGCGCCGGCAGCAAACATTCCTGCGATCAGAAGCTTCCTGAAACGGTTCTTTCTACAGTAATTCTGGTATTCACTGTCCAGTTCATAAACATGTTCCAGTGCATAAAGAAGTTCCGTACCGTTCTGATAACGATTTTCCGGCTCCAGTGACATCATTTTTTCAATGATCGCAGCAAAGCCTTCACTGATCTCCGGCACCAGTTCCCGGATCGGCGTGATCTCATCAAAATCAGCTGCCGGTTTTCTGCCTGTAAGCAGGTGATAGACTGTAGCCCCCAGACTATATACATCAGAACGTTCATCTACGCCCCGGCCTACCATTTGGGAAATGCTGCTTTCTGTCTGCCCTGAAATGGACTGATCCATGATCATGGTTTCATCATTTAAGGCTGCCGTCTCATCTGCCTCACGCATAGTCATAGTAGGGGCATTATAAAAGCTGGCCTGGTTTAAATATTTACAATAACTGGAAAAATCCCGGTACTGCTCTGGCGGGGAATAACCGCCGGAAACGCCTGTGGACATGCGCATCTCCTGATCAAATGCAAGGGATACGTTAAAGTCAATAAGGCACACATCCCGGTCCGGCGTCAACATTACATTGGCCGGTTTAATATCACTGTGGATCACAGGGGGATTAAGGGAATGAAGATAGCTTAACGCCTCTGCCAGCCGCAATGTCCAGGTAAATACCTCTTTCTGGCTGAATTTATATTCTCTTAAAAGGACTTTATCCAAAGACTCTCCGGGGATAAAATCCATAACTGTAAAAATCTCCCCGCCAATCTCTAAAAAGTCATAAACTCTTGGCAGCCGGGTATGTTTGATATTTTTTAATACATCCGCTTCCCCACGGGCATCCAAAATCCCCTTTACCCGGTCTTTTACCTGCTTTACCACCACATAGGTCTGAAGCCGTTCATGGTAAGCTTTGTATACAATACCTCCGCCACCGGAGCCAATGGCTTCAACCACTGTATATGTATTATTTAATCTTGTTCCAGGCTGTAACATATGCCACCTCTTACACGTTTTATCATTTTATCCTTTTCTCACTTCTGTGAGGATCAGGGAAACATTATCCCTTGCTGCCCCTTCTGGTATCAGGCTGCGAAGTTTTTCTACTGCAAACTGAAGAATGCCATTCCCCTTGTCATGCTGCCTGTTATAACGCGTTAATATCTCTTTTACGTCTGCCTCTTCCACGCATCCATAAAAGCCGTCACTGCACAAAAGAAACATATCCCCGTTTTTCAGTTCTCCCATTTCAAAACCACTTTGAGGGATCTGAAACATGCCTATACACATGGTAAGCACATTTTTCCGAGGAAAATCCTCTGCCTCTTCTGGAGTCAGCCTTTTCTCACGCACCCGCTGTGCTGCCAGGGACTGATCTTTTGTCAGCTGCTCCAGATCGTTTTTGCGGAAACGGTAAATACGGCTGTCTCCCAGATTTTCTATATAATATTTTCCGTTATACAGCAGTAACGCAGAAAGGGTGGAACCACATCTGCAGCCCTCCCTTTCTTTAAACTGATAAATCCGGGTGTTGATATCCCATATCTCCTGCTCTAAAAGTTCTTTTATATCTGTATCACTGTCTCTGCCCGCCTGCATCATCTGAGAAAAATCCTCATGCCACCAGGCTGTAAACTGGTCTGTGCAGTAGGCGCTTACCTGGCTTCCATAGGAAAGCCCGCCCATGCCGTCTGCTACCAGGAAAAATGCGGCATCATTCTGCTGATTTTGTGTGTTTTTTTCTCCTGTACAGCACAAAATGGCATCCTGGTTTTCGCTGCGCATATCTCCTGCATCTGACAGAGATCCGTATTGATATGTAAAATGTCTCATACCCCTTTATCCCATCTGAAAAGATCTGTTATGAACCGCAGCGGACTGTAAATTCACTGTCTGCTAATGTTACACGGTCATTGTTGCTTAATGGATACGGCATGTTGTTGCCAATGCGCTGTCCATTTCCATTAATATAGGTTCCATTCTTGGAATTTAAGTCTTTTACATAGATCAGGCCGTCCTGGTTGATAAATTCCGCATGGACTTTTCCTACCTTTGGATTGGCAACTGCAAAATCCACCTGACCCTTTAAACGTCCTACCAGGACACTTGGCTTATCCAATGGGATCCTGGTAAGCTGGCCGTTTTCATAATATTCCAGATAAGCGCTCATTCCGCCCTGGGTTCCGTCCCAAAGCTCTGTCTCATCTCCGCTTCCTGAACTCATGGACATAGCTGCATAAGAAGGTGTGATTGGGGTCTGAGGCATTGGTGCAGGCTGGACCGGCGTCTGGGAAAATGGTGGCTGGGAAATGGACTGCTGTGGAACAGGCGGTGTCTGGAAGCCTGAAACTGGCTGTTGCACCTGCTGCTGTGCTGGCTGGACTGGCTGAGCTGGCTGGACTGGAGCCGCTGGTCTGGAACCTGCATTATTAAAACCAGAAGGTGCTGCTGGCTTCGCTCCTGCGTTTCCAAAACCAGACTGTGAAGGTACTGCCGGACGGGAGCCTGCATTTCCAAAGCCGGACGGTGCTGCAGGTTTTGCTCCTGCATTTCCAAAGCCAGAAGGCTTTCCAGGCGCCGCCGGTTTCTTTCCGCTATTCTTCTGTACCGCTTTCTTATCCGCATTCCTATCCGTCTTCTTATTGCCCTTTTTGCGGCTGTTTACATAAGCTTCCCTGTAAAGGATCACTTCTGTCACTGCAAGGATCAGGACCACTGCCAGAATATTGGTCACTGCAATATCCCCATGCTCATCTGTAAATGCCCCAAAGGATACCAGCGCCGCTACTGCTACCATGACAACTGCCTGAGGCAGCAGGAACTTCTTCTTTGCCTTTTCCGGATCAAAGCCATCCTCTTCTACAGCTGCGCTTTCCTTTACAGGTTTTGTCTTTTCTTTCGCCTTTTCTTTCTTTGATCCCTTTAAGGACGGTTTTCCAAATTTTCCCTTTTTATTTTCCGGTGCTGGTGAAAGTGAGCTGTCAGAGGGTGCTCCTGATGCTGGAGCTGATATCGGTCTTGCAGGCTGCACAGGTGGTACTTGTTGAACCGGCATAGCTGGCTGGACTGGCACAGCCGCCTGAGATACCTGCGCTGTCTGAACTGATGGAATTGGCTGAGAGCCTGGAATTGATGCTGACTGTGGAAATCCACCAGCTGCGCCCATATTTATGTTGCCCTGAGTACCAGAAAATCCCTGAACCGGACTTTTAGCTCTCTGCGGCATACCCTGAACCTGGTCTAATACCTGTTTTAAATCTTCCAGCCTAAAAGGCTGCTTGTTCACAGCTTCCAGTAACAGCTGGACGAAATTGTCACCTGTCAGCTCGATTTTTCCTTCCATCACAAAAGAAAGCACAAGCTCCTTTACCCCTTTTTCCTGAGGCACGCTTACAGGAAGATACACGAAAGACGGCTCCATAGTAGAAGGATCCACAAAAATATAATCTGCTTCCATTACAATTCCCCCTGCTGGAAGCTGATACTGCTCTCCGTCTTCTGCAGCGCTTAAAAAGCCCTTTAAAATCTGGACCAGTTCCATTTTTGAAAGTTTTCTTCTGCTCATGATCTGATTTAAGGCAATCTTAGAAGAAATGTTATAATAGGCCACTGTCTCCCCATTCATGACCCGCTTTGCCACTGGAAGAAAATGGCTGATCTCATTTGCCGCCAGCATCTCCAGCTGATAATTCACAAGACCTGCCTGGGGCGAAAAGGCTGCCGCCAGATAACTGGACGCACCCATATTTTCATAAGAAATCTGTACTTGTGACAACATACTCTCTACCTCCGTTTATCTTTAATATCCTTAAATATCCCTTTCATACCCTTTAAAACCATATAAAATAGATCACTGTTCCAAAAAATAAAAAGGGAACAAATGGCATTTCTGCTTTCATGGACGAATGGCGAAATAATATTCTCCATATCCCGCATATTAAGAAAAGTCCCATAGCAATGCACAAAATACACAAGGTATAACTCCACCCGGCTGCAATAGCTGTTACTGCTAAAAGCTTTCCGTCTCCCATTCCCATTTTCTCACTGGAAGTGGCTGCTGCCAGGAGAACAACCACCCCAAAAATAAGATTTCCTAAAAGCCCGGCTGTAAGCACTGTCAGACCTTCCGCGCCAGCCATAAGAAGCTGTCCTGTAAAAAAAAGGAACAAAATCCTATCCGGCACGATCCGCGCCTTAAGATCCACGGCTGCCAACAACAGATAGGTATACAAAAGATCTGCATACCGCAGATAATACATCTGTCCTTTTCCCAGATAATAAATAAGGGCAAAAACTCCCAGGCTGACCGCCCCACAGACATACAGCCAGCGGCAGTTCCATACTTTCCAGAATGGCTCTTCTTTTTCTTTGTATATCTCTATCCCATATACCGTTTTCATCCCATTTAACACAGCTGCAAAAACAAGAGCTGCAAGTTTCAGTTCATTCATTTTCTGTCCTCAGATCTGTGTTCATTCTGTATTCTGTGATCATCAGAAGATGGATGATCCGCTCATTCCCCGTACAGTAGCCCGGTTGCACAGATTTAACTCCGGCAAAATCTTAATAGGAAGAAGGGGATCAATAGTATAGCAGGCCACAATATCAATGGTAGTACCATTTTCAAAAAACTTAGAGGAAGAAAGGTCGATTCCCTTTAAGCCCCCGATCACCCGCAGCTTCTGCAAACGTTCATCTGCGGAATTGCCCTTGGAATCCGCTCCAATGTATCCGGCGATCATAGGTCTTGCTACCAGGGTCCATGCCTGATTGTGTGCATCTCCTGCTGCTTCATTGGCAACAGCTCCGATCACATCTTTTAATATATCTTTTGGATTGGTGCTTCCTTCATAGCTGTAGTCATTTAATTCATCCAGTTTTCCACCTTCTAATATCTCATACAGCTTCACAATGCTTTCCGCATCTGTATTAAACTGATCCTTGCGTCCGGAAGTTGCGCTTTGCAGGTCATCATAAAGCCCGGAAGCGCCGGAAACATGATACACATATGTATACATGGATAATTCCTTGGCTGTCTGGCTCACTGCATGCTGCACCAGGCCATAGGCATACACCACACGCATGAGGTACAGCAGTGTCACAATGATCATAAGAAATATAGAATAGGAAATACTGGCTTCAATGGTCAGCACGCCCTTTTGTCTTTTCTTTGCAGTTCGTTTTAATACGCTTCTTTTTCTCTGCTTCATATCTTAATACCCCTGATAGATCGTATTGTTATACTTTATCCGTCCTGTAACACCATTTGCTTCATAATCTGCCTTAAAAGGAGCGGTGCTTCCAAACAGATATCGGATGGACATCTGGGAGTCTGCCTTTAAATAGGTAAATGCCTTGTCCATAGAAAAGCTTTCCTCACCATTATTCTTCATGTTCACCTCGATCAGGTCTGCCGATCGCATAATACGCTTTTCTGAACCCTGAATGAGCAGTAGAATCAGCAGATAATCTTCATAAGTTACAAATACTCCGCTATTAACACTTCCATAATTGTCCACCAGACCATCTCCGTCAGGTATTTCATTTAAAATAATATTTTTGTTATTTTTAAAAAGAGGGATCTTGTATCCACAGTCTAAAAGATAATGCATTTCCAGACTTGTCTCCGCTGTTGCCCAGGCAGTAAGGAAAATCCAAAAAAATACTCTCTCGGGAATCACAAACTCCGTTGCCATACTGGCTGCAAAAGCAGCTGCCTCACAGGATGGTTTGATCGTTTTTTTATCCCGGTACATAGCGTATACATTATTGGCCAGACGTTCTGCAAAAATGATCCTGTAAATGATCTGCTCGTTTTCCTGGTCTGACTGTTTACCACAGACCAGATATTCGATCTCACTTCGCAAAGCTGTTTTTCGATCTTTTTTCGGTTCAAAACGCATGTCGATCTCCCCGTCTTCATGGGCATATCGCCAGGCCGGCATATAAACGCAGTCTTTTTCTTTCTGTGACATTTTTCCGTTAAGATCCGGCTTTGTACTCATGCGGGTCTTAAAGGTTCCAAACATATAAGCTATACTCAAAACTTCATCTCTGGCCGTTTCCCCTAACTGAAGAAGCACACTGTTCTTGCTTCCGTCCAATGCCTTTTTAGCTCCTGAAAGACTTCCGCTTGTGTTCCAATATCCACCAAATTGCTCAGGAGTCGCAACGGACTGATAGTTTTTGGAAGGACGATCTTTATAATATTCCGATTTAATGGACTTCCGTTCCTCCCCATTATCCGGCTTCGTACTCTCATCTTCCTTTGCAGACTGGTTAGAGACCACACTTTCATTGATTTTTCCTTCCTGCCCAGAATTTTGACTCCGGTCCTGTGCCGGATTGGTAGCATTCCATGACCTTCCCTGAAAATACTGGATCACCTCTGTCACCGCCTGTCGGTAATATTTTTTCGGACCAGCTCCGCCATTTATTACCGTCTGGGCATTTTCTTCCCTGTTCGTCATATCCAGATAGTAATAATAATATTCCAGGACCTCTTCCTCCTCAGTTTCCCCATCTTCTCCTTCTGAGTCACTGTCATTTTCTTCTATCTCATCTGCATATTTCTCAACAGCCTGTTCAATCTGCCCCATGGTCTGTCTCATGCGATTTCCCAGGTCTTCATCTGCAGCAAGCTGCTCCAGTCTTTTGTCATTTAAAAGCTCATCGACCCGCGCCATACAAGTATCCTGATAATAAGAACGGTCCGTCTGGGCATCCTCTACAAGACCGCCAATAGTTTCATTTTCTTCCCCTCTTCCTTCCTGCCCTTCCTTAAAATTATCTAACCGGGTAATTGCCTGCTCCAGGCTGATTTTTGTATTTTTCGCCTGCTCTAGCACTGCCTTTGCAAGAATCTGACATTGCTGCAGATCGGAAGAAACAGTTCGAAGGATTCCCTTAAGCTCCGATACATCATTGCTGTTATAATCCCCTTCTATATCTGTATTTTCCAGCTTCACCTTTTCCATATAAGCCGGAAGATCTTCCAGATATGTCTCTTTTATAACACCAGCCCTATATACTGCCTGATTCAGCTCTTCCACCAATTTCATCAATTCCGCTATTTTTTTATCTGCATCCCCGTTTTTTTCATCCACATCCATTTTGGTCTCCATTACGTCTGTGGCCTCTTTCTCCTGTTCTGCCGTTTCTTTAACAGAGCCTTTGCCTGTCAGAATGCCAAAACGGTCTGCCATAATATAAATGCCTCTGTATTTTGCGTATTCTACCATCTGGTTCTGAAGGACATCTTTTTCTGCCAGAGGGTATTTTGGTTCTACTTTGCAGCTATCCACCTTAAAATCATAGAGATTTAAGAATTTTTTTCCTTCATAAGGATTATTCAGTCCTACTGTATCCTTCATAATACCCCAAAGCTTTTCAGAATAAGCCTCATCCTCTGAAAGCCCGGATGCCAGTAAGGTGGCTTCCAGGCTTTCCTTATAGATCTTTTCCAGTTTGTCCGGCTCTTTTACTGCAAACAGACCATAATCGTCCTTTAATTTCTGGTTGTAAACGGAAAGGGTGCTGGTAGCCGCCAGATCCGCTGCCTCCTGGGTCATGGCTCTGGCGCTGGCTACGCGGCTGCCGTCAATAAGAACTGCACATAACAGCATAGTAGGAAGCAGGATCATCACCAGAAAAATAGAAACGGCTCCTCTGTTCCTTTTATTTTCAAAAAACTTCATCCACTCTTCCCCCGTTTTTCTCTCACGTTCCCCGGACAATTTCATGCCCGAACATGTATTTCTATGCTGTTTACTTCAGCAGTTCTTTTATTTTCTCTATGCCTGCCTTTATCTTTCCATAGCCATTATCCACTGTTCCAAAAAGCTTGGTCTGTTTGAATACATCTGTGGCAATGTCCACGTTGCGGACAAAATCCGGCGCGTCTACTACTGCGGAAATGGCGGTGGTGTTGACATCGAAAAGGCCACTCTGTCCAAACATTTTAGGTATTGAATCCACAGGCATTGTATAACCCGCCTTAATGCTCACTATAATCTTTTTTGAAAGCAGATTATCTTTTATAGTCACATAATCATTCTGGTTATTTATGACACCGTTTAAAATGCTGTATCTTCCCAGATTTTTGTCTACATATGTATTTAAAAGGGTTTTGTATTCCTTCTTATTTCCATTATCCATAAAGGGAACATTCCGGTATGGATCCCTTATTTTAAAATCAGCCAATGTTTTCTCCCCTGTTGTCATATCTGACACACGGGAGCTGTAGATCACAGAACCTCTCTCTGACGTACGTATTGCAAGGCTCTGCACGTTTACCTCCTGATACAGGATCATTCCCATAAAAAGCATAAGCAGGAGTGAAAAAAATAACGAAGTAAATATAATGGTTATCTCTATGGTGAGATAGCCGTCCTGGTTTTCTTTTAATTGTCGCTTTAACTGTTCTTTTTTACGTTTCAGATTGGCCCATAAACGGCCTGATGACTTTTGCTTGTTTTGCATATCTGTTCTCCCGAGAACAAAACTGTTTTGTAAGATACCAGGCGAAACTTACGCCTGGTATCAGAGACAGCCATATTTTTTAGAACTAATCTACTTAATTACTCACTTGGTTTTTCTACCAGGTTCTTATCAAATACCTGTTTCATAATGCTGTCTGCAAATTTATATACCTGTTTTCTGAACAACAGCGCAATACACATCAGAGCCGCAATGATCATAACGATCTCTACAGTTCCCATTCCTTCTTCTTCGCTGTAAAAGCGTTTCAGCATTTCCATACTTCTGCCTCCTTTATAAATTTTATAAAAATACCCTTTTGCAGGATAAATTTAACTATTTTTCACTATACTCCTACATCCCGGAAGTCATACTCAAAACCGCCGGTGTAGATACGATCAGCACAATCCCCATAAACATGATCATCAGTGGGATCAGTATCTTGGTACTTGCTTCCTCTCCTAACTGTCTGGCTGCGTTCTTTCGCATTTCCCAGCATTCATTTCCCTGTGCTTTTAATACAGGAACCACCTCAGAACCGCCCCGTTTTAAATTCATAACGATCACGGACACAAACTTGGTCACTTCTTTCACACGGCATCGTCTTGCAAATTCTTCATAGGCAACTGCTTCCGGTTTTCCCGCTTTGATCTCCATTAAGGAATATCGCATTTCATCATATAATATATGTTCTTTCTTATTTTCATTGATGATCTTTTCCCAGGCTTTGGAAATGGTCATGCCTGCGTTTACCAAAAGTGTCAGTTTATTTACAAATTCCGGGAATTCCATTTGAATGGAACGGCGGCGCTTCTCTATAGACTCCTTTAAGCTGGTATCTACTAAAAATGGCACCATAAAATTTGCCGCAATGGCGATCACACTTAAAAGTGCCCCATTGCTGGTATCTCCCTGCACGGACATGATCATTCCCATGATCGCTGCCATAGCAGATGCAAGGATCGCTGCTGCCAGCCGGTATCCGCTGTGGATGTAGTAATAAAACTCCACATCTTTTGGACCATGCAGCTCCAGAACCTTCTGGTATACCTGATTGTTGTGGGAAGCCAGGATTGTTTTTAACTGCATGGGCATTATCTTTTCCGTCCAGGTGCTTTCCGCTTTTAAAAGACCCAGGGGGATAAAATCCTTCAGCCCATATTCCTCTTTGTCCACATACTCCATGTACTCGTCATATTTTCCCTTAGACCTGAGATAACAGAGAAGGAAGTTTCCCACAAATATAACGCAGATCAGAATTGAAAAAATCTTTAAGATCATATTGTCGCTCCTCTTCTTTTCCCTTAAATGTTGATCTTCATGATCTTGGAACCAACTACGTACGCCAGGGCGAAAATGGCAATGGCTGCCGTCATAGCGATCCGGCCTACAATAGTTGTAAATACAGGTGCCATATAATCTCCGGAAGTCAGTGTCAGGAACAGTACCATGATCACCGGTAATATCATTAAAAAGTTAAATTCGTATTTCTTTCCAGATATCATGGTCTCGATCTCCTGTTTTACCTCGATCTTGTCACCAATGGTATTAGAAGTAGAACGCATAACCTCGATCAGATCGCCACCGGTGCGCTTACAGGTAACGAAAATGTCCACGAAATTATCAATATCTTCCAGATGTGCTCTCTCGGCAAACTGTCCAAACATATCTTCTATGGTATTATTCATTCCCAGTCCCCGAAGGATCAGCCCCAGCTCTACTAAAATATCTGTCTCCGGGTCCGGATAAATGACCTGCAGGTCCTGAAGTGAATCCCTGATACCGGTCTCAACGGATTTTCCTACTGATAATGCAGATGACAGGGAATACAGCATATCCTTAAACTGCAAAGACAGCTGATTTTTTCTTTTATCAATGATCTGTCTGGTCCTGATTTTCGGCGCTTTCACTGCAAACAGCGCTAATAATGCCGACAGGATCAGACTGTGGTAAAACACATATCCAACGGCAAACAAAGCGATCGCTGCCACCACAATGGTGAACATTTTCTCTGACTTTGTCATAACATAAACGTCATAATCTGTCAGACCGTCTTCCCGCAATACCATTTCTTCTGCCTGTTTTTTCTTTCCAAACATACATTACTCCTCGCTAAACTTTATCGGACAATCCCGCCATATGGAATTTATAAGTGTTCCTCATGGGATTTTCTGTCCGTTCCAGACCTCCTATAATGCGGCCATTTTTGTCTTCTCCATGCTCCACAAATTTATAAAGAGGATTTAATATAAATTTCCCATCTAGATAATCTACAACCTCTGTGATCTCCAGTGTTCTTCTGGATTTATCACGAAGCCTTGACAGCTGGATAATAATATCGATCGCCGATGCGATCTGCTGCCGTATAGCATCAATAGGAATATTATTTCCGGAAATGACCATTGTCTCCAGTCGGGAAAGCATATCCTTTGTAGAATTAGAGTGACCGGTAGAAAGGGAACCATCATGGCCTGTATTCATGGCCTGAAGCATATCCAGTGCTTCTCCGCCGCGGACTTCACCAACTACAATACGTTCCGGTCTCATACGAAGGGAAGAACGGATCAGATCACGGATCGTCACCTCTCCTTTTCCTTCCATGTTTGCATTTCGGGTTTCCATACGCACCAGGTTGGCAACACCTTTGATCTGAAGCTCCGCAGAGTCCTCAATAGTAATAACTCGCTCATCCTTTGGGATATAGTTAGAAAGAGCATTTAAAAAGGTAGTCTTTCCTGAGCCGGTACCGCCACTGATAAAAATGTTATATTTTGCCCGTACCATACGCTCTAAAAGCTCTGCCACCTCCGGAGTAATAGAACCATAGGCGATCAGCTTTTCCATAGTCATAGGATCTTCCGGGAATTTTCGTATGGTCACTGTAGGACCGTCCAATGCAATAGGCGGAAGCACCACATTTACACGGGAACCGTCTAACAATCTGGCATCTACAATGGGATTAGCCTCATTTACAGTACGGTTTACCTTGGATACAATGTTTAAAATAACATTTTCCAGTTTTTCATTAGTTCCAAAGCTGACATCTTTCTTATAAAGTCTGCCATTCTGCTCCACAAATACATTGTGGGGGCCATTGATCATGATCTCGGTGATACTTGGATCATCTACTAATGGCTGCAATACATCCAGGCCACGCATGGAGTTAAATACGCCTTCCATGAGAGTTTTTTTCTCATTCAGGCTCATATACTGTTGTCTGGACTGCTCCATTACAATATCCGAGATCACTTCCCGGATCTCATCATCGCTGATGTTGCGGGTCAGATCCAGGCGGTTTGATACGATCTCACGGATCTGGCGGATCCATTGCTGCATATCTTCGATCATAGATTCTGACCTCCCTGTTCTTTAAAAATGGTCTGGATCATGGGATCTAAAGTCTGTCTTAAAAGACTGCCAGAGCGGATAATGTCGCTGTATTTCTTAAAAACAGGGGATGCTGCTACTGCCCCGCTGCATGGAATACGATTTAATAATCCACTTTCCAACAATTCTTTTCCTACTCCTGAAACAGCTGACTGGTTTACCACAAGAGTCATTTTATTAAATATTCCGTTGTATTTTTCGTGCAGAGAAGCTTCATCTAAGAAACGGATCATTTTTGCAATGGAATTTTCCTCTGAAAGCACTGGTGCAAATACGATATCTGCCTCGTTTAATACAGCAAGGGTCTTTTCTGAAAAGCTGGAAGTAACATCAATGATAACCACATCATACTCAGAAAGACTGCATATAGTCTCTACCAGGCGCCGGATCTCATCTCCCGTGATCTCCTCATATTCCGATATACTTTCTACACCGGACAGATAATAAAAACCGCCGGTCCGTTCCTGTACTGCGCAGGCTGCCAGCTTCACACCCACGTTCATACCTTTTGTCTTTAATGCAAGAAATACATCTGAAAGAGTACCAGCAGAAGGCGCCAGCGTTCCTTTTACAGAGTCAATTTCTTCTAAATTAAGATAAAATGTGCGAAGTCCCGCTGCCCCGCAGGCAGATGCCATAGCCAGTGAAAGGGTGGTTTTTCCCGTTCCCCCTGCTGGGCTGTAAAAAACAACTGCCCTGGTATTGCTTTTTCCACGGATCACATCTGTTTTTCCTGTAGACTCTGCATATTTTAGCAAAATCTCATTTAACAGGCTTTCTGATTTCTGATATTTTTTTACAACTTCGTATCCTTCTACTGGTTCCATAGAAGAAGACAGAACAATCTTCGTCATATCAGCTGCAAGAGCCTGCAGTTTTGCATCTGCAAAGCTTTCGTCTACTGCCAGGATATCCGCAGAACCTCCGTTTTCCAGATAGTCTATTAATTTTTCTTTTTTTGTGAATATATTCTGTTCCAATTGTGGATTTTTTTCCATAAAATAATTGGATAGATTGGTGAGATATAATTCATCCCAGTCTGCCAGGATCAACTGCTTTTTTACCATATGACGCCCCCTGATGATTTATCTGTTTTACATATTTTTTTCGACAAATTCTAAAGTATAGTTTATCATTGCCTGTATTTTCCAACAATCAGGGCATAAAAATTAGACAGATAATCGTTTCGTTCTTCAGGATCACCTGTCTAATTTCAGTTCTTTTTCAATTATTTTTTCAGTTCTTTTTTTAATTCTTCCTGCAGATATTCAATCTGCTGTTTAATGATCTTAAGACATGTTTCTTTGGAGCAAACCATTTCTCCTTCTTCAATCATCCGGCAGAAATGGTTTAGTTTTTCTGCCACTCCCTGCTCGTAAATGGAACAATAGGCCACTCCGTCTGCTCCAATGCAGAAAGTGATCTCATTGTCTACCATGGAAACGGTGGAATAAACAAAAATTCCTCTTGGAAGACTTACCTGACCTTCATCCAACATATATACTTCCCCGTCCTGAAGCTTCATCCATTCCAGATAATTCTCCATCACTTCCAGGCGTTCTTTATTGGTAAGAGGCGTATAGATCGATGACGGTATTTCTGCCAGTCGTCCAGTCATAGTAGTATATTCCAGACCTTCTCTTGTAAAAATGTGTACTGCCTTTTCTTTTTCCAGCTGGTTGCGGCGCTGTCTCCAGTTTTCCAGGACCATTTTCTTTCCTGTCCCCTCTAAAAGAAGATGATTTTTCAGCATATCTTCTGAAAGCATCCGCAGCAGACAAGGATCATATTCCATGTAATAATTTTTCATTTCCTGAGGACGGAAATTTAAACTGTCCTGCTCTGTAAGATAACGTTTCCTGTTTTCAGTTATCCAGTCCGCCCACTGAGACACATTTGCAAAATAGCGTAACAGCTGCCGCTTATTTTTCTTCTTTCTCTCAAAAATCTCTTTAAGATAAGAAAGTTTTTCTTCTTTCCACACGATCAGGCCGCTTTCCATATTTCTATGAAGTCCAACCGCCCATTTATCCCCAATAAACCAGTTTGGAAGAAGGTCATTGCCTTTCTCTTCATAATCGTAATATGGAATATATTCGCTATCTGAACGGATCAATGGCATGATCTGGTTGATATACTGAAGATTATACAGACTTCCACCCTGTTCCCTTACCTTCTTTAACGAAAAAACATGTTCACAGCATATGTCACGACGACTTAAAAACTGAGCCAGTATCTCTACTACTGCTTCCGGCAGTTCTTCTGTAGACATACGCAGTATATGTCCACTTTGCGGCAGAACTCTTTGAAGAAATGAGATTACCTCTGTCCGGCTGTGAAGTACATGGATATCTTGAAGAGCTTCCCAGTCTCCTTCCTCCACTTGTATATCTAACTGTGCAATGTCCAGAAAACCGGTTCTGTATTCCAGCATTTTTTTAATCTCCTGCATACAGTTCCACTCTTCATTGCCCATACGCTCTATTTTATAAAGCGAAAATAATGTTTTTGATACATCTTCTGAACACTGCAGTGCCATGATCAGCTTCCGTACCTTTTCTGTATCCTGAGGAAGGCGCTTTCCCTGCCTCATTTTTGAAATATGATCCAGAGAAAGACCGCTTGCATCTGACAGATACAACAGCGTCTGCCCTGATTTTTTAATCTCCGCTTTTATCGCCTCTGAAAACTCTGACATACTCTCCCAATCCTTTTATACTATCTTTTTTGCCACCCTCCCCCACCATTTCCTACATTTCAAAATGTAATTAGATTTATAGGGGGAATTCATATCATTCTTATATGGTCTTTACCTTTCATTATGTAAATTATTTCTAATGATAATAGTTAATTTTAACATTTATGGGGGAGGGTTTCAATTAAGGCATAGAAATTAGACAAGTTAATTTTTATAAATGGTTATCTGGTGGCACACAAATTATCAAAATTATTTAAAATATAACTTAAAATATAAGTAAAACAGGCAATAACGGACAATAAAATAAGCAATGGGAAAATCGCCTCCTCAGCGATTTTCCCATTGCTTATTATTATTTTCATTTGTAAAAACGACCCGGAACGGGTTCGAACCGTCGACCTCCGCCGTGACAGGGCGGCGCTCTAACCAGCTGAGCCACCGGGCCATTATTTAGATGATATAGTTCTCATTCTGCTTTAGTTAGGAAGAGTGGACCTTCGGGGACTCGAACCCAGGACCGACCGGTTATGAGCCGGTTGCTCTAA
>OLRX01000641.1_pt1 | contig 30275 bp, 46 predicted proteins | sample 1672991 | NCBI WGS metagenome assembly OLRX01 (sample SAMEA3136744, study PRJEB25190) | human gut metagenome | biome: human gut; feature: human-associated habitat; material: faeces | place: Austria | collected 2013
GGGCTGTATTTCCGACCGGTTCGCTAGTCTGGGGAAATGTGCCTAAATATGTATATCCTTCGGGAACTGTTACGCTTACATCGGTTGATTTATGGGCTCCAGATTCAAGCTCATAACTTGATTCTGTGGTATTGGTAATTATAAATGCCGCCATATCACTATTTAGTTGAGTAACCTCATCCTTCAGCGTCTTTCCTGCCGCCGCGTCTAGCGCCGCTATTCCCGCCTCTGTTGTGGTAAACCCATTGACCAGCGCAGGCATAGGACCGGTGGCTCCCTGCGGCCCAGCAGGGCCCTGAGGCCCGGTATCGCCTTTATCTCCCTTGTCCCCTTTTGCGCCCTGGGGGCCTTTGATATTCCCAATCAAAATCCTTGCCACTATTCCACCTCCTCATCTGTCACATAATAAAGTTTCCCGCTGGCTGCATCGTACTCAAACTTAGGCGGTTCTGACCCATCCGGATATTCCGCGTATAGATTCCCGGTCGCTGGGTCAAGATAAAGGGAGAACATCCCGGCCGATGGTGCCATTATGCCGGATTCCCCTTGCGTCCCTTGTGGACCCGTATCTCCTTTTTCACCTTTAAACTCCCCGGCGATTAGCCGATCCGTTAATTCCTCGGCTATCGCATTTGCGTTTTCTGCTGCCGCCTGAGCCAATCCGGCAGCCTGCTGGGCATTTGTCACCGCCGTATTCGTGCTTTGCTGCCGTCCAATCTCATTCAGCTGCCTTTCCTCTTCGTTCGATATCCGTTCGGCTTCTGCCGCCTTCCTGGCTGCTTCGCTGGTATCTAAGCTTCCAATCTTTTGATCCAGGCGGGTTTCCAGTTGCTCAAGCTCCGTCAGGCTACCCGTATAACTTCCCGGCGTGTCGATCGTGCTCCCCACATAAAACGCGCCTTTCAGCGTAGCCCATTTGATCGTCCCATTCTCATCATAAGCCCGCAGCGCCGCCCAGACTGTCCCTTCCTGCTGCACGCAGCTGTCCGGGATCAGCCAGGTAAGAAGGATATATTCCTCTTCTACCTCTGCCGTCAGTATGCTGGTATCTTTCTTGCTCCCCTGATATTCCAGATCCAGGCGAAAACTCAGGTGGGAAAGGTCTGTTCCGCCTGTGGTTACCCGGTCGATTTTAAATTGCCGGTTCTCCGAATTGTTATCATAAGTTGTCCCTATGATCCGCTCGCTTTCCGGAATTACCATTTCCCGGCCCTTTATGATTACCATGTCCCACCTCCGTCTTTTTAGCCTATTCGATTACCCCGGCGGCTGCCGTTTCCATCGTTTCGCTTGCCGCAACCATCTGCGCCTGGCTGTTTTTAATGGTTTCATACACGCCTCTGGGGAGTTCCACTTCTACCCCGCGCTTTACCAGGTAGCTTTTCCCGTTGACTCCGACAAACAAATCGCCTTTATATTTGTCATTGTCTTTAAATAGTGTGAAGCGTACCGTATCCTTTTTCTGTCCCGTCTGCTGCACTTCCTGCTGCTGCACTTCCTGCTGCTGCGCTTCCGCCTGCTTCCCGTTTACTGTATTCTCTGTCTTGGCTGCCATATGTACCTCCTAGTTCGCTACATTGTCGTTAAATGTGGATGCCGTCTCAATCCTTACCATGTACTGCTGGCTCAGGATTTCCGTTACTTTCAGTGCCTTCCATCCTACGGTTGCCCTCTGGTTTAAGGGGTCTTCCGTTCCGCCGCTTCCCAGCTGCTTAATGATTGTTTCAAGGCCCCCGCCTTCTACCTTTGTGGTCGCATATGCGTTCTCCCCAAGGATCAGCGTGGAATAAACGTCAACGCTGGAAGCGCCTGCGCTGGCCCACTTCTTGGCCTCTGTGGTTTCAACAAAACGAACGCCCTCATAGGTTCCGATCTCACCCTTATAGATCCTCTCCGGGTTCTTGTACTTCACCACTTCGATGAAGCGCTCATCATTGGTCAGGTCATAATCACAGTCCGGATGGATGATCCCCACATAATAGCCATTGATCTTCTTGGCGTTCTGCACTTTCAAGGCGCGGACGGCCTTCTTGACCAGCTCACCCGTCAACTTCATCGCGGAAGTGATTTCGGCTCTGGCTTCCACGCTCCCATCCCCGTAAATTACATTTGTCCCCGCGTTCATCACCTCGCGGCTGATTGTGTCCAGAGTACGGCCTGCCTGGGATCCGATCAGGGTGGTAGCCTCTACAATATTGTTGTCAATGGCCGTTAGGATCAGCAGGTCAGAAAGACGAATGTAACCGCCATACTGCTTTACCTCTGCCGTAATCGTGGTGACCGTCATGTCTTGGCCTTCCGGCGTAACACCCTCAGTTAAAGGCGTGAGCGCCTTGGGCAGCTGCTCATACTTGCGGAATTCAATTTTTTTACCGCCATTTTTAGGAATATTGCGGGTCTGCGCGAACTGGTCATGCACCAGCTCCGGCCCGGCCTCGCGGATCAGCTGCTTATCATAAAATATTTTCATTTCCGCGCTTAACCCAGCGCTTCCCGTTGTGTTAATGACATCCTCAAATAATCTCAAATCCAGCACAATCAATTCTTTTCGCATAAATTCCTCCTCTGTTTTACAATTCAATATGTTCCCCGGCTTTTGCCCGCTCTATCAGCTCATCCATCTGCTCATCCGTAAGCTTGCTTACATCAATCTTTGTGCCGGAAGCGCTGTTGTTCTTAATCCCGTTTTCCGTTGGCCTCCCGGCCCCTGCCCGGATGGTATCGCTGAGCTTCTTTTTCGCTTCCGTCTGCGCTCCTGTTGCAATGATCCCCACAAGCTCATCATGGTGCAAGGCCTGGTATGCGGTGGTAACATCAACGCCTGCCCCCAGCATACGTCGAAATTCCTCGCTCTGACACTCCTTATTCATGTCAAATCCCGGATATTTCTGCTTACACCGTTCCGCCTCTGCGTCCCACCTGGCCCAGGTCTGATCCCTCTGGCGGATCTGTTGGGCTTTTAGGGCCGCTTCCTTCATCTGGCGGTTTTCCGTCTGGAGCTTTAGCATGCCCTTGTACTGCTCCACCGTAAGGCCTTCTTTTAAGGCCGCAGCCTCAAAAAATTCCTTGTCGCTGTTAATTGCGGCGATCATGTCCTCCACATTCCCGTCCTTAACCCCGAACCTGGCTCCCAGCATATCCATAAGAGGGCCATAGGCTTCCAGCTGTTTCTGGAGCTTGGATGTTTCGGCTTCATAGCGTTTGGCCGCCTTCCCCATGTCCTCCGCGTACATATCGCCATAATCGGCTTTCATTTTCTCGTAGGCGGCTTTTCTCTCTTCCGGGGTTGGCTGTTTCTCTGCCGCTTCCCCGCCGCCTTCCCCGTCTCCTTGTGCTGCTGTCCCTTCTGTGCCTTGTGCTGCCCCTTCTGCTCCGGGAGCAGCTCCTTCACCTTCAAACAGCTGTAGGTTTAACCATAATCTACGTTTCATGCTTCTTTACGCTCCTTTCCCGTGACCCGATATTCATACCATATCATATTTCTCTTCACCATGCCCCCACCCCTTTCGGACATATTCCGGGTATCGGTCTGCCAGCAGGTCAAAGCCTCTTTTTATGACCTCTGCCGCCTGCTTGGCCTCCTCTGCCTTTTGATTGTTCACCATTGCCCTTAAGTCAATCTCCCCTGGCTTGATTGCCCTCTGGTAAATTACGGCTGCCCTATCCACTTCCAGATCCATCAGGTACTGCGCTAATGTCTGTCCAAGGATAGACACAGCCGCGCATACAATGTCCTGGCCTTCCGGAAGCCCGTTCGCCTTACCATATCCGGCATGGCCTTTGATTTTTACCCTGATATACCCGTTCACATACGTAATATCAACATCCGTCATGCTTAACTCCTCACTTCTGTGGATTCCGCTACCCTCTGCCTTGCTGCCCCTGACTGGCCCCCATCCGTATTCATTGCCGCGCCAAGGCTGTTTGTTTTGACGTTCTGCGCGTTGACAGATATGGGCGTCTGCGCCATCCCGCCCATACCCGCTACCACATCCATCAGCTGGGTATTGCCCGTAGTCTCCGCGATCAGCTCCGCCATCTGAGCCATTGCGACCTGCATCTGCTGTATCTGCTGATACATCAGCCCGTTTTCCTGGATCCGCTTTAAAACCTCGTCCCGGCGGTCAAAATCCATCATGGTCACGACCGCCAGCGCCTGATCCGCAATCTGCGGGTTAAAGACGCCCATCCCAAACAATTCCTTCGCCAGCTCGTTGTTTGCAATCCGACTGTAAGGGCTTGCTTTCTGGGCGGATACCTTAACATCAAATACAGGCTTTCGGGTGGTCAGCTCCCCATCCAGGAGCTGGCTATCCTGGGGCTGCAACCCCTGGTTATCCAGAACGATATAATCCGCCTCCCCGTTTGGCTGAGTGATCCGGTAACAGCGTGGCATATCATAAAACTGCCGGATCAATTCGATTGTGATTGTGACAATCTCCGCATAGGCGGTGTATGTGCCCTTAATCATGTCCCTAGAGAGTTTAGATCCAGCTTCCTGGAGGGCCGCTATGGCGCTGGCTGCCGTTACGCCGGATGAGGTGGAGCCCTGGGAAAAATCACGGTTCCCACTGGTTTCCTTTAGCTCCTCAATCTTATCTGTCCTGGCCTGAAGAACATAATTAGGCAACTGAGGAGTTTCGATCTTCTTTAGGTTCACATCGTCCACTGATCCGCTGCACATCACAAAATCATTTGACAGGTCGGAAAACTGCTCCATGTTGATCCCTACGCCATTATTCACAAAGTACCTTGGGCGGCTCAATGCCGCATTTTTCAGGATAATCTGGTCGATTTTGTCTATGTATTCCTGGGGATTCACCATCATATCCAGATAACCAAAGCCTGCGGGCGATCCCTTTTCCGGGAAGAGGGTATCGAATACAAAGGGGTATTTCCCATGGGCATACCATCCTTCCTCTGCCCGCTCCGGGTCATTTTCCGAGGCATAGATCACATGGCCGGGGATAAATTTACAGTAATGCACCACTTCGCGCACCGAACGGATGCCGGATACCTCTGACACCACCCTTTTTTTGTAATACCAATCAATTACCTGGGCCTTGTTGCTGGTGTCCAAGTTGGACTCATAGATATATTGCGGCTTAAACATCACCTCTCCGATCTGGCCTACAAGCTGAGGGTACTGCTCTTCAAGAATGTCCCGGTCAACCAGTTCCAGAGTGAATAGATTCCGAGAACGCTGTATATCATCAATACACGGCTCCCAGTAGATATTCATGAGGTCGATCTCCTTAATCTCAATATCTCCCAGGCCATTTTCCTTCTCTGGATTCCAGAAAACTCCGTAAACTCCTGTCCCGGTCTTTACTTTGTCCCAACTGCAAGCTGAATAGGTCCTGTCAAAGCCATTTTGTTCCAGGATGGCCGGGACTACTTCCGAAAGGGTCTTTGCAATTGGCTCATCGCTCCGCTCCCTGGGAAGGATTGCCGGGCATGGATAATTATCCTGGAAATCCGCATGCTTGTTGATCACACTGTTAAACAGCCACGCACTGACCGGCTTTGGGTCATTCTCGTTGCTGGAATCACTGTCAAACCGCTCCCAATGGTTGTTTTTCCACCATTCCTCAGCGTTTACAATCCGGCGGTTGAGGTGGCTGCGCTCGTTTATGTATTTCGTCAGGGTGGTAAATGCCTCTGCAATCTCGTTTTCTCCGATCGGCTGTTTCCTGCTTTCCGCTTCTGGCTGTGCGGCCATATTGTTTGTTTCTTCCATTGTCCCCTCCTAAATCCTGATTACTCGATAGCGTTTCTGCCGTTCCTCCTTGTACAGATCCAAGGGATCTTCCAGGGGAACCGGCTTCGGCTCGTTCTTCCTGACTGAGATTACCCTGGTCATGAGGACATAGCGGCACTCATCATAGATATGATCTTCCTGGGTGGTGTCAATGTCCTCCGGGCTCTTTTCGTCATAGACCAGGTTCGGCACCGTGCGGATGAAATGCTTGCAGGTGTTGAATACGTAGAACATCGACCGCCCGTTTTTATCGAACGCCATCCGGTAGTGGTACTGCATTTTCCCGGCAATCCGGTGGTTATCGCCTGGCGTCCAGTACACCCCCGCTTTTGCCATCACATCCGCAACGGAATCCCCCCGACTCTTATCAAAAATTGACGGGTCTGCCACTCCCATGATCCGGCGGCCTTTTAGGTTCGGGTCTGTCTCCTCGATGGCTCTGATCTGTCTGGCCTGCTCTGCTGGCTCGATCTTGAGCCCCGTATTGGCAAACCCATCTTTGCAGCCGTAAAACTCCCGGATCCGGTAAATACATCCGCTGTAGTCCACGGCGTACCAGGCCACCGAGAAGGGCTTGGCATAACCAAAGTCGTATCCCCGAATAATCTCCCAGCCGGACGGGATCTTGAACGGGCTGATCACATGGGTCCACTGCTGTGTCTCGTAATTTTCCGGGTCGTTGCGCCATTCCTCAAATACCTGGCCGCTGAAAGCGTCCCAGTTGCCATCCAGCAGTGCTTCCCTTTCTGCTTCTGGAAGCATGGCCAGGTTTGCTAAATATCCGGGATTATTGCGCATTAAGTCCGGGTTATCGTAGACCTTAGAAGGAATGAAGATCCTGTCCCTGGTCATCTTGATTTCTTTCCCTGCTGGATCGCGGATGGTGAACTCCTCCAGAATGGTGGTCTCCGGCGGTGCGGGTGTGATAAAGCGTTCTTTAACCCACAAATGCCCCGGCCCTCCGGGGTTAGCAGTGGATCGGACATATACCCGCAAGCCTGGGCCGTTGGAGCGGGCGCGGGAAAACAGATACATATATTCCTCCTGGCTGAAATGGGTCAGCTCATCGAAACCAATAAAGTCAAAATGGCGTCCCTGGTATTTGAGTTTGTCTTTTGGGTGCTGCATGGCCCCGAAATAAATCTTTGCCCCGCTGGGGAACGTCCACACATGCTTGCTGCTGTTGTACTTAGCCTTGGGGAAGGCTACGCCGTAAAGCTCCATGGAGCGGCTGATCAAATCCTCCAGTTCCGGATAGGTCTTCCGGAAGATAATCCCCCGGTACTGGCCGTTATGAATCTGCCGCAGCGCTTCCACCACCAAAAAATCAGACTTCCCCCCGCCTGCTGCCCCGCCGTAAAGGGCTTCAAATTCCATCCGGCGCTCCATGGCCGCCTGCCGTGGATTTGGAGCCCAGATTACCCGGTGCTTTTTGCAAAACTCCGCTGCGTCAAATTTCTTTGCCTGTTTGGATGATTTCCTCGGCATTTTTCTGCTCCTCATCTGCTATTTTGTCTTTCACCTGGCTGGATTCCTCTGCGTTCAGGCAGATCATTCCTCCACCCTCTGCTTCTTCCGCAACTGCCTCCGCCTGCTTCATAGCCCAAAACTCCGGCATGCGGTTCGTGAGGAAAAACATGATCGCCCTGGTATCTGGCTCCACGTAATGGGTTTCCTCAATGGTTTCCAGCTCCTCTTTCTCTTCTTTTTTGCGCCCAGTTTCGTCATAGACCACTTTCCGTACCTTAAACGCTTTTTTAACGGGTACAGAGAATCCCAGGGCTTTCCTGTACAGGCTGTTTTCTACCATACGGTTGGCGAACTCTTTCCCGGTGGACAGCGCTTCCCTTATGCTTTCGTGGCTTTTCTTCCACTCACTTAGGGTAGAGCGGCTGATCCCGATAAGCTTTGCGATCTGCTCATCGGTTTTCCCCGCCCTGGCCCAGGCTGCCAGTACGGTCAAATTGTCGGGGTTTTCTGCCCACTCCTTCCATTTCTGCCGTTTTCCCTTCATCCTCTGTCCTCCTGGCCTGCATTATAACCGATTTTCCCTTTCCATGCCCCCACCCCTTCCCTGGCCGGTTTTGTCCGGCTTTTGTGCACAAAAATGGAGGCCCTTCATGAGCCTCCGCTTCTATCTCCGCGCGTGCGCGTGCCTATGTGTGCGCATATGTACGCATTATTTTGTGTCCGGGCTGTCCGGCTTTTCTGCGCCATCGTTTAGCAAAAATATTTCCCAGTTCCCGTTGTCCTTCTTCATTGCGCCAAATTCCAGGCTCTTAGCCCGCTCGATCTCATCCGGCGTCACCTCGATCTGATTCCCCAGGCGCGATAATAGCAGGGCTACCCATATCTGCGCGCCTTTGGTTTGTAAACTGGCTTCCCGCCTCTGCAATTCCTTCATATTCGACCGTTCCCAGGCTACCTTCTGCAATGCCTCGGCCCTCGCTGCCCGTGCTCTTAAACTCATCTTTTTCTTTGCCATCTGTCAATCTCCTTTTCTTCTGTGGTTTTATACAAAGCCCGATAATATGGACACTGCTCATAATTCCGGGCGCAGTATGCCTCTGCAAATTGCCTCTGTTCTGTGTGCCCCCTAAATTCCAGCTTATTCCTCGCACCAAAAATAGTCCCATCCCCCAGCGGGAAACAGGTGATTGTGGCATATGTCTTTTCCGGCCTGCTCCTGGTTACATAATAGGGGCAGCGTATTGTCATTTCTTTGGGCATGCCCTTACTCCTTCTTACGCCTGACCGGCTTATTCTTTACCAACTCATACCCCGGCAGCAGAACCAGCGTGTAATTCAGATACTCGAATCCAGTAAAGTCTGATACCCCATACTCTACTGTGTCCTGATCCAAATACCAGCCCTCTGGCACTTTGATCGCCCCTGGGTCGAAGGCCCGTTTCTTGCGGATCCGGGTTTTCTCCGGCTTGGGATGGATCAGGTTCTTGGAAGCGTTGTAGCGCTTCCCCTGCAATTTGTCTTCCGTCCGCATGGTCTTATCGCTGTATTTGATAAAATACGCCGCCAGCTTGTGGTAATTCCCAGACGGATCCATATGCTTGACTGTTATGTAACCATGGGGCCATTGCTCCGGAAGCAGGCGGGAGTCAATCCCAGACATAACCATGTGGATATGAGTGGCCCCCTGCTTGCCTCTCTCGGCTACCCAGATATAGCGGAACTCTATCCCCAGCTTTTTATACAGCCTCCGCAGCTTCTTCATCAGCTTCTTGGCCTGTGCTTTAAATTCCTCGTAGGATTCTGGACGCTTCTCCTTCTCGTAGCTGAATGTGGCATACAGATCGCCTTGCCCAAAACTGGCGTTCATCGTCAGGGTCAGGTGTTCCAGCGCACGCTTCCGGTTGATCGCAGCCTGTCGCTCGGATGTCGGTTTCGACTTCGGGGCCCGCTCCTCTGCCCTGCCCTTCCCGTTATTGTAGCGGATTGAGTAATACAGTCTGTAATTCATTGTCCGTCCAGCCCGGCACCTGCTCTCCATGTATGCCATCGTCTTCTCCTTAGTAACAAAATGGGTCATATCTTAATAAGGTTTATCAAGTTTTACGGCGGGTAGGCTCCCGCCGAAAATTCAAAAATCTTACGCTGCCGTGTGCTCACGCACATGCCGCAGTGTCGTGGGGGTGGACTGCGCATAGTATGCAGCCGTCACATCCGGGCTGGCATGGCCTAGGATCTCCTGGATTGTCCCAATATCTACGCCTCTGTTTTTGAGCGTCATTCCCAGGGTTTTCCGCAGTTTATGGGGATATACGCGGCCCTCAATACCCGCCCTTCCCGCAATGCCCTTCAGGATCAGCCTGACTCCGCAGGCGGATAATGTCCGATACGGCTGTCGCTCATGGACAAAAAGGGCGGGGTTCCGGTCAGTCCGGCTTTGCAGGTATTTCCTATAATGGTGCCTTGCCTCTGCGTCCAGGTAGATTGTCCGGTATCTCCCGCCTTTTTCGCTAAGGATTAGGATATCTCCCGTCTCCCAGTCGATCATATCCACCGTAATCGCCAGGATTTCCCCGACCCGCGCCCCGGTGCTGCGCAGCACTTCCACCAACGCCCGTTCCCGGAAGGTTCTGCAGCCATCCCGCAGCTTTGCAATATCATCCAGGGTAAAATAATCAATCGGCTTACGGATTACTCTAAGCGGCTCAATGCCTTCCACCGGGTTTTCTGCCACCAGTTTCTCTTTCCGCAGCCATTCATAGAAGGCATTGAGGTAACGGCGCTCATTATTGATCGTTGACGCCTGCACCCTCCTGCCATCGTGCCTCTCGTACCAATTCAGGTAATGGTATATATCTGATTCATCCATTTCAGTTAAGGGCTTATCAATCAGCAGCAGAAGTTTCTTAATCGCGTTCAGATAGTTGTATTTTGTTCCATTTGTCAGCTTTTTCTTTTTATATAGGAAAAGCTGCATGATGTATCGGTTCTGTTCGTTGATACTATCCTTCATTTCCACCGGAAGCGTTGTGATAATATCTACCGTTACATTTGCAAGTTCCTCCGTCAGTACGCGCTCCAGGATTTGCAGTAACCCATTGTCGGAATGGTAGGACATCGCCACTATAATGTTATCAATCAGATGCGCTTTCATTGCCTGTTTATTCATCGTTTTCCCTCCATTTACATTGTGTTTTAAGCTACTATTTGCTATAATCATCATAGAGGGCGGCACATCTTGCTTGGCGGTGAGATGTACCGCCTATTTATTTTCTCCCATCGGTATCACTCCTTTTTATTCTGATGGCTTGGCTCCCTGGTATCTTCTCGATTTTTCCCAATAGGATTAATCTCGCACAATCCCATCTAATTTTAAATCGTTCTTCTTCCCACAACTCCTCTATTGATTTCTGCAGCTCAGTGCGTACAAATTTCCATCTGTTCTTATATGTAAATCCGTGTATCGCATTATTATGTACGGTTCCCCTTGCGCACCCGGTCATCCGACAGATTTCTGTTGTCGTGTACCGTCCGACCAATTTGCCGTTATCATATAAATTCCAATAGATTGACTTCATTTATTGCCCCTATAAATGTCAGTTTCGTTGTGTATCGTTACGCAACATTATCACTCAAATACTTGTCCAGGGCTTGCCGGATTACCCAACTGATGGCCCTGTCATGACGGCGGCAGAAGGCCGTCACCCTCTCCAGCTGGTCCGGGTCCATGCTGATATTCTGCCGCACATACTTTTTGCCTTCTTTTTTCGGCCTTGCCATAGCCTCTGCCTCCTCTCTGTGTATTGATACACAATTTTCAGTTAATGTCAGCTCTCATTTTATCTTCTTTTGTGAAATATACTGTTCTGGTTTTTATCCCTGCCTCCTCCAGCCTTTTTTTTATGTTCCATAACATTTCACACTCTATTTGTGATCTGCGATTTTGGGGTCCCGTTAAGTCTAATGGGTCAGGTCCATCAAAAATCAATTTCTTTAAGCACTGCGCGGTTGTCGCTCCAAATTTTCTAAAATCTCCTTGCAATATGTATGTCTTTTGCCATGCAAATAGCTTAAATCCTAACGCTTTTTCTATCTCCCCGAAAATTCCTTCTTCTCCTGGAACTACTGGATCGTAAATCCAATCCGCTACCTTTTCATGACCGCTTATAGATTCTTTTTCCTGCTTGCTCATGCTGTTTCTCCTTTAAATGTCAGCTTGCTTGTGATACAATCCGGTCTGTAATCCGTTCTTTGTCCTCATAAATCACTTTCCGAACACATTCAGAAACCACCCTGTCAACATTACGCCTGTCAGGAGAATAGTTTTTATAATACTGCTGTGCCACCACATTCATCACGGCATCTTTAATTTCCTCATCTGGAATTTCTATCGTAATTTTCATTTCCCATATCCTCTCTCATATATCGGTCGCTTTGCGGAATAACGAATTATCAATATTCCGTCCTTTTTGTTGAAATTTATGGATGATACCCATTTCCACTCTATCCTGCGAAGCCTGTCCCACGGAATATTTTTTCGTTTTCATGGCTTCGTGAATACCTTATGACAGTCATTTTCGTCCATATCGCCAAACATAACCCATTCAGCGTGTATGTAGCGCAATGCTTCTATTACTCGCATATTTCATTCTCCCTCATAAGGCGTTGGAACATTCATCCACGCCACAACCTCGCTGTATTCCGGCAATAAAATGTCTGTTCCATTCATGTAGAACGCATATCCCGGAGCATAGTTCTTTTCCAGATAATGTACTGGATAGCGCAACTCTCTCCTGCCACCGTAACCATGATTTTTAATCGTCACAATTAGGCAACTTCCGACTGGCGGTAATCCATCATCTTTTATTGTTTTCCATTTATCCATTCTGCCTATCCTCCTTCTCCCACAATTCTTTCATCCTCTGCAACAGCTCAATCATCCGTTCAATCGCTTCTTTATTGCAGAAGTGAAGCTGTGCGTATTGATGTGTCATATCCTCGTCCAGTATGTACAGGTCATATCCCGAACCGAGTTTGCTCTTTATGCCTATGCCTTGCTTGTTCGGCGGTGTCATGCCGAGGATTATGGGATATTGGTTATTTCGTGCCATTTTGCACCTCATCAATCAAATACTGCCGGATAAACCGGTTTGCGTACTGCGGATGTATCATTGACCTGGCTGTTGTTCTCTTAAGTCCAAAATCATCATTTACAACGTGTTCTGATTTTATCTGTGGAACATAGTCCAACGCTTCAAATACAAGATTGTTTTTCGGCTTGCAGTTGATAAACCAATACTGAGTAGGCTTCTTATAATAGTCTCCATTCTTCCGTCGGTCTTTATCAATGATTGCAGGTTTTAAGCACCAATAGTCTGTTAGATGATGTGGAATGGATTTTGGGTTTTCTATAACCAACCGCAATCCTTTTCTCAAACAGACAAGCGTCATTTTAGAGATTAACTGATACATCATATCCATTTCACCATGCAGTTTCATTGAGTATTCCAATTTCTTTTTGTCATCCCAATTTTTCTGTGAATATGTCTCTCCACGCATCCACTGAATGATTTTGGTTTCAAACCTAGTGCATGGGAAGAACGCCAGTACCAAATCATCTTGTGCTATCCGGTCAAAGATACTTTCTTTTCCGTCATACGCCCACCCTATTTCCGAGAACAGGTCTATCACATAATCCGTCTGTCCAAAGGCATTTTGAATGTCGTAATCGTAGGCTTCATATCCTAATTTCTGAAACTCATTCTTGAATGTGCCAGACTGTTCAAATAAGCAATGCACTATCATTCTCTATCCGTCCAATCCATACATTTATCCTCATATCCAGTTTCCAACCCGTAATACTCCGACTCTCCATTATTGCAAATCCAGTCTCCTTCTCCCGGAACTTCACCGGGAACATGGAATTTGCACGTTCCGCAACACTCGTTATTTCCTGCCATTCAAAAAATCTCCTTCCTTTTCAAAGTAGATAAATCTGGAATTTTTCTTTGAAGGATTCTTCGTATCAATCCCAAATTTATTAAGTAAACCACGTACTTCAGAAAACTCTTTAAGAGTCAGTTTGAACCGTGTCCAGTCCCTTTTATCTTTCTTAATCAATGAAATTTCCATATCACATCTTTTCTCCTCTAAATGTCAGTTTAACAATTTTATTTTTTTAACATGTGAGCATCTAAATATCCAGCTCACACAATCAAAAGCATTCACATTACTTGACAAAAAATAAAAGTTCCTCGGAATATACAGATTCGGGTCGTTTTTAAACCGTTCATCCCCGCACTTTCTGAGGCATCCGGTAAAAAATCTTCCTGCTCCAATATCCACGGTTACCGTCTTACCTAAATACTTTTCTAAGTCCTGCCTTTTCATTGTTCCCTCCTCCCAATCTTAATTTTCCCACCTGATAGCCTGTCCGCACTGCGGACAGTAGCTTTCATCTCCGTCCAACGGATTTTTACACGATCCACATGCAAAATATCCATGACCATATAACCCGTCTTTTGGCTTATTTGGCGTCTGCTTCTCTCTGGCTTCCCGGCACTCTTCCACAGTTCCGATTTCTCGGTACTGCTGGATTTCTTGTAAGGCGTTAAGTACACCATGTGTCAGTCTCTTGTCTATTGTTACCGTGCAGTCTATATTTGCCTCACGACATGACCTTATGTAACTTATTAACCTATTGATTTCTCTTTCTGCATCTGTCATAGCTACCTCCCAAATCTTAATTTTGCAATCTTTTAACCTCACGCTCTATCTTGCTTTCCATATCGCTCATCAGCTCGTACTCATCAACCCTCAGCAAGTATCTGATCTGCTCCAGCATAATATAAACATCAGCTATTTCTTCTGTTATATGGGACCATTCCGGACTTGAATACAATTCTCTATCATTCTCTGGAACCAATTCTTTTCCAGCTCTTTTCCGATAATATTTGTTGATAGCCTGTGTCAACTCTGCCATCTCTTCAATCAGTTGCCTGGATTGATTATCATATCCATAATAATCTGCAATTTTGTGCAGTCTTTCATCCATATGTTTTCCCCTCCTTTCCGCCCGGCAGGTCAGATTTGCCGGGCTTTGGATTCTATCATCAACGGCATTTATGTGACATATCTCCCCGCCGCAGGAGGTCATAATTATCCCTGCCCCGCCTCACTCTCCTAAACACTGCCCCACAAATCACGCACTGGTAGACGTAATCTCCGGCCTTCCCATCATAGCGTTTCTTTAGAGCATGAGGGCAAAACAGTCTCCGTATCTTCTGCATCATCGTCCTGCCCTCCTTGCTGCCGCCAGTTCCGCATAGCGTATGCTGTGGGTCAATCCAGCGCGGTCTATCGCCTCAAACAAATATTTACTCTTTCGTGTGACCGTCAGCACCTTTTCGGATGTAGGGTAATGATTGCTGGATTCTGCTTCCCCCGTGAGGACATGCCATTTAATCTGCGTTCCAATCCGGATACTTGCCTTTATCCGCTCGATTTCCTTTGATGTGATTCCGTCTCGGATGCACATTGAGCCTCTTTCTGCGCTTTTTAACACCGCCGCTTTCATTCGTGTTTCCCTCCAGATAATCTTTTATCTCCATTTGACCATCGCACTCATAATGGTCAAACACCTCCAGTCCCATCCCTGCTCCTTTCAGTCGCTGTCATAAGCATGTCCTGCAATACAAGCAGTTCATCTTCCGTAACATGGCTGGCAACCATCAGCAATTCCCGAAGCGTATATATAACCCAGTCTCTTGTACTCCAGGATTCCTTCTCATCCGATTCCGGAGGATTCATGGCATTATCCCCGAACTTTCCGGCGCTCAAATCTGCGCTTTCCGCCGCACGCTCTGCCTGGAGTCCGGCCTGGGCCGCGGCAATTTGAGCCTCCTCCGCTCTTTTGGCTGCCTTCTCTGCTCGTTTCGCCGCTTCCTCTGCCGCTTGGTGCTGCTTTTTCTCTTGAACACGCTCTGCAATATCTTTATGTTTGACTTCCCGCCCCTCTGCTGCACAGGCCGCGATTTCCTTTTGCTCTTCTTCGGGCAGTTTTGCGGTTTCATAGGCCGCTGATTTACTCAGGTTTCCCTCCCGGAACTGCTCCTTCGCCTCCGGGACCAGGCTGCTGTTAATCTTATTCATTCGTGCCACTTCGCTGGGGCTTGTCTGCATCATCTCTGCAATCAGGTCCCTCATGCGTCCCTGGATTACCAGATTGTCCTCATCCCTGGCGCGAATCAGCGCCGCTTTCAAGCGGGCTGCCTGCTCTGTTTCCTCGTAAGGGGACAATTTACGGTTAAATGCATTTCCCACCAGCAGAGACAATTCCAGCATGGCTTCCGACATGTCCTTATACAGATACCGAATCTTCTGTTCTTTTGGCACCGCTCCACATTCGATGTTATGGATATTTGCCAGGTTCCTCCGGTGACCGCTGATAATCTTGTAGACGCCATTCACCCGAGCCAGAACAATGGGCTGCTGCTGTCCTACCGTCAAAATCGAATCAGCCAGCTCCTCTATGTTTTCCTGGCTGTAAAAATTTTGTTCCGATGGTTCCACCTCATAGGGGCTCAAATAAATTTCCTCAAAATCTGTCTGCCCCTCTCCGGACTCAAACAAGTCCATAAACGACCATTTTCCCATGAGTGCCTCCTACAAGTAGCTGATTCCATATCGGGTTCTAAATTCATCCCGCGCTTCATCCTCGGATTTGCCATTAGCAACTGCTCTCTTCTCAAAGGCCAGCTGACCGATGATTTTCGACATGGCCTCAGCCATTGGATTCCCGTGTATCCGTTCTAACGGCTCACCCATATTGTGGCAGTTGTTGCAGCATGGGATTTTCAGTCCGTCCCGCTCGGATAATGTTTTGTTGCCCTTCCCGTATACCAGATGATGCTTTGCCTCCGTTGGACGCCCGCAGAACAGGCAGTATTCGTCATATTTCGTCACAATTCCTTTCATCTTACGCTCTCCCAATACTCTTTAATTAATCTTCGGTACGATAAGGCCGCTGCACTCCGAGGGCTGTATTCCTGGAGCGCCTGGCCGCAAAAAGTGTTCTCAACTGCCTTGTCACTGTAACGGATTACCGTATCAAAAGTTTCATATCCGTTATCCCGCAGCCACTCCATTCCTGCTGTATTTGCCGGACTGCTGCGGTACATCGTCACCAAGGCTTTCGGCGGCCGGATATCATGGTTTATTCTCCTGATATCCTGCACCTGGTCCCGAATAATATCCAGTCCCTCCAAGGCCCATAAATCAATCTTTGTCGGTACTATCACATCATGGGTAACAAACAGCGCATTCAGAACATTAAATCCCAAATCCGGCGGGTTATCGATGATGATGAAATCATATGGACGGCCTTCCCCATCCGCAATCCCGCCCAGCTGCAGGTAGCCCTTCGCCTGGCCCTTATTCTTATAGGTGGCCGTCAATAATGACATGTTGGCGCTGATTATATCGCAATGCTCTACTCTGGTCTGCTGCGGAACAACCTTCTGTCCATCCATCAACTTTGCTGTGCCGCAATATGTATCTTCCTGGTAGACTCCCAGCGCCCTGCTTAGATTTCCCTGTTTGTCGTTGTCTACCAGGAGCACCCTGGACTTATACCGGGTACTCAGCAAATAGCCCATCTCAAATGCCGTTGTGGTCTTTCCCACTCCCCCTTTGAGATTGATAAGGCTGATAATTCGATTCATTTGTCAATTCTCCTTGCGCAATGCGGAGCTGATTGGTATACTGTAAGTGTCTATCATACTTGGCCCTGGTGGAGCTCCTTTCCTCTGGGGCCATTTTTATTTTTCAAGCAGATTCAATTTGTACTGACCATCCTGGTCCATCTGAATCTGTTCTCTAGTTCTATGAGCCTCCCGGGCTATTTTTCTGTGAGCCTCCCGGGCTATTTTTCTGTGAGCCTTCTCAATTTTCCGGCAGTCCTCGCACAGTCTCCCTTCCGCCGGGTCCAGGCTGCAGCCGCAGCCCACGCAATGATAATTCCATGCCATCCCTGCACCTCCTAACAATACATATGGATAAAATACATGTTGAGAAATACTGACAGCATAAAAAGCACTGACATTCCTACCGACAGCCCTTTCCAGTATTCCGCGTCATGATAGGCCTGGAAGAACTGCTTCATCCAAAATTTCTTCTCTGTTTCCATAGTTTCAGTTTCTCCTCTCTTTACCTAAATGCTTGTCCAACTTCGGACGATACACATGGTACTCATCCGTTTTCTTCCCGGTTTTATCCTTCGGAATGTAGTCTCCAAGGTCAAATAGGCCTCTCCGCATATGCTCTCTGACTGCCTGCGGTGACATTCCTAGTTCTTTTGCCGCCTGCTTGATTGATACTCTCTCGCACAAATTAATCATCCTTCCTTTGTATAAGCTGTCAAAATACTCTTTATCCGTTTCTTTGTCCTTTCGTTCTGAGACATATCCGGCAACTGGTCCAGTTCACGGATTAACTGCACTTGCCCCTGTTTTATTGCCTCTTTCCAGTGCTTCCGGATGTCGGATAACTTTTCAAAGTTGCCGAACCAGCAGCCTTTATCATCACAAACAGAATAGCGGAATCCATTGGTTCCCTTTCTGATTCGTATGGTTGTCATGCTTTGTTCCTCCTTGTCTTAATCTATTTTGTCTGGTATGATGCAGAATAAATAAATGTAGAAAGGTATCCTGTTATGATTCGCTTCACTTATGATGAAATCCCACGCTCTAATGACCTCTGCTCTCCTGCGAAAATCGTTGGTGTCTTGGCTGATTTAATGAATTCTGCTTTTGGTATAACTCCTTCAGAATTTCACGTGCTTAATAGCCGTTCGGGCCTCGGCCCTAGCATACATCGGCCAGCGCATAGAATAATGCTGGACTGCGATTCAAGGTACTGGTGTCAGCTTGCATACCAATTCGCTCACGAATATTGTCACTTTTTAATTCCAAATAACGTTGTGCAGCAGTTGCGTTGGTTTGAGGAATCTATATGCGCACTTTCTTCGATTGTCTTTTTGGAGCAGTTGGCTCAAGTTTGGCAAATCAAAGGTGTTCCCGGTTACTCTGATTATGCTTCTTCGATTCAGATTTACGTTGCGAACAATAAAAAGGTAGTTGAACCATTTGATTTGACTTGCCTTTCTGTTCCTGACTCTCCTATCTGCCTAAAATTCTTTTCGAATGGCGGGGAATATTGTCGTGGAATGAACCGCTATATTGCAATTCAGCTGCTACCAATATTTGAAAAATATCCCCAGCTATGGAGTGCCGTTCCCAACTTGTGCAAAATCCCGGGTAGTTCTAATCTAGGTGAAATGCTTTTTGCATGGAGAGAACTTTCTTCGCCGTCTGTTTTTACCGGAATATCTGAGGTTTTAACACTTTTTATCACTCGTAATTCCAGCTAACCCAACTTCTACCCTTTTTATGAAAATATTCAACGGCTCCGGCCTGTATTTGCACATAAATGTCACAGAACGTATCTACTGGGGGCGGAGCCCCGAATCCAAAAAGTATCATTCCTTTTGACACATTGAAAATCTCTTGGATTTCTATCGCGATTGCTTCAAGGTTCTTGGTTCCTCTGAATGGACGTGGTCCTGGACAGCCTTTCATCCCTTTCCTCGTTGCAAGTAGTTCCTCTTTTGGCAAAAAGCCATTAATAACAATCTTCTTTCCCTCTTTTGCGGCTTCAATCAGCTGCTCCAAGTCCTCTTGCTCCATGTCATTTGGACTCTTTTCCCAAAAAACATATTGCTCCTCTTCATTAAATCTTTTCGGTATGTACTGCATCTTCTCCTCCTTATGCTGACAAAAATAGCTGTAGTATTCGTAAAAATATTGACCCGACTGTGACGCATATACCAAAAAACGCCGCTATCGTTGCCAACGGGAGCATTACAAACACACAAAATGCTTCGAATAATATCGCGAATGTAAAGTCTATCCTCGTTGGTTTTTCCTTATGTTTTTTCCATTGCAATATCTTTTGCCCTCCTTCTTAAATTTCATGTTGGCCTCCTAGGCTGATCGGGTTGAATCATCTTGTGTATAGTTTTATTTTGCGATATACTTAACCTAAAATTCTTTGTCGAAAGGGTGTTTTTATGGACGGGCTCTCTCGCTATCAGTTCGATATTCTTTTCCATGTTGAGCAAAATCCTCACATCAAGCTGGTGCATCTATATAAACCATTTAAAAGTAGATTCCGATTAAGTCCTCTATTCCCTTTTCTCATTTTTGAACATAGGTTTTTTACGGAATCCGGATTTAAGCGCGAGCTTAATGTACTAAAGGATAATGGTCTACTGTTGTTCACCCCTTATGATAGTAAATATACTGGCGATGATCGCGATCTCGTTTATTACTGGAAAGATTTTAACCTTTCTTCATTCGATGTAGCATTCTGTCTCTTTTTAACTGAAAACGGAAGAGCCGCTATTGAACGTGAATTTTTAAAGCGTAATTTGCCCTTCTTCTCTTTGCTTGTTGCAATAGTCGGTGTAGTTGTATCCGCTTTGACGTGACTGCTTTTCCTATAGCAGTTTCGCTATTAATAGAGCTATTACTATCAATGTCCCAAGCGCAAGAGTATCTAGCATAATCCGGGTTGCGCTAATGTCATACCGATCTAGGAAAGGGACTCCATCGTGATAATGTTTAAGCTCTCGATGGAGCTCCCTGATTTTTCTGTAATCATACTGGTCTGTGTTGTTGAGATCATTCAAGATCTCTTCATACGCCCTAACTGGCTTTCTTTTTCTTTCCCTGATACTAATAATTCTGGCCATTGTCTCCCTCCTTTATTAGGCTGATCGGGTTGAATCGAAATCTGCAAAGTTACGGAATACATATTCCATCCTGTACTCTGGACATATTGTTGAGCAAATTATAAGTGCTTCTCTCAGCGAAAACTCTGTCTGCCCATTCAATTTATTCCATAAGGTTTTTTCTGTGATATTCAGCATTTCTGCCAGCTTTTTATTTGACACGCCTTTTCTGAATAGAATTTCATTCAAGTTCTGGTACATATATGTCTCCTTTCTCAAAGTTTACAATGCATTGTAATTTATGCATTAATTATATACATTACGTTGTTAAAAGTCAATCGTATTTTACAATGTATTGTAATTTATTTTTTGTTTTTATAATTTATTGTACTTTTTTTCTTGACCAGGTAAAAAAGTTACTATATAATGTAAATAGTCCATGTAATAAAGGAGTTTTGCGAAATGAATTTTCTTGAAAAATTAGATTTTCTGATGGCGAGGGAGGGAATTAATAAAAGAAAGCTATCCGAAAAAATCGGTATGCCTTATAGCACAATAGATGCTCTGTATAAAGTAGGGTATTCCAATATCAAGCTGTCGAATTTGAAAAAGATATGTGAATACTTCAACGTAAGTATGGACTATATGACAAGAGATGAGATAACCGAAATTGACTACTATGACCCCAATAACCCTAACATCCATTTTTCTTCGGCAGAAACAGAAATTATACTCCATTATCGTGCGGCTGATGAAATTACAAAGGAATTAGTTCATCGTGCATTAGGTATTTCCTCTGCTGCGGGGGTGGAAAACACTCAGAAGGATGTTTCCTGAGATGGAAAAGAGATGGGAAGAAAATTATCAGACTCTTTTTTGAATGAGGTTTTATCCATGAATAAGAAAGATAAGAATTTATATGATATTTTACAAATTTCTGAAACTGCCTCCCCGGAAATTATTCGCGCAGCATATGAATCGCTTATCGCAAAATATGATCCTGATAAAAATGAAGCATTTAAAGAGCAGGCCGAGCGATACATTGCTGAAATCAATGATGCCTATTCTGTACTTTCTGATCCGGTTAAAAGACAGGAGTATGATTCCAATTTACTCCATCGTGTTCCGCAACTATGCTCTCGAAAAAAAACATTAATTACCGCAGGAGCTACTGCATGTGTTGTCTTGCTTTTCGCCGTTGGCTTTTTGTTTTTTCAGAACCAGCCAGATGTTGTTGAAGAACCTATTGCCGAAAATATCGTTCTTGACCCTATTGATGATTTAACCGAAGATGATATTGCTCTAATAGATAATGCTTTAATCAATGATTCCTTCAAGGCTCAATTACGAGAAAACGAGCTTTCTTCTTATACAACCAAGTCCCTTTCTTATGATGACTTGAAGTATATGGTTTGGATTTCCAAAGACGGGAGTTCTTTTCACACTGTATCATCTTGTTTAGATACTGAAGAAAGTGTTACGCCTTATCTTGTGTCCATTTCCATGGCGATGAGCTCTGGGTACGCTCCTTGTGCGGATTGCTTTTCAATAGATGATTCGTTTGATGGTTCCAATCTCTTTTTGCACAGGTGGAATGAACGAAAAAAAGAGCTGGAAGCGCAAGAGAAAAGGCGTCAGCAACGCCAAGAAAAAGCTTCGGAGAGTGCTGAATAAAATTTTAAACTTCATTCCTGCTCCATCCTTTCCTATGACGGATTGGGTGCAGGTATCATTATACGAAAATATACCTCAGACTTAGAAAAAACCAAGCACTCCGGGCGCTTGGTCGCTTGTTGAAGGTGTTCCCACCACTCAACCGGCTTATAATTTTTCTTGGCAGTTAAATTGTATCATATTATTATGATTGAGTAAAGGAGGACTTTATGCCATTACCCAAAGAGCAGATTTATACTTCAAAAGATTACTGGAACCTTCCGGAAGGAGAACGGGCTGAACTGATTAACGGGAAATTTTATGCCATGAGTCCGCCCAGTCGTATCCATCAGAAATTGAGTACCAAACTTTGTTCTGTCCTTGATTCCTATATCACAAGCCGTAAAGGTGAATGTGAGGTCTATCATGCCCCCTTCGCCGTCAACCTGGATGCCAAAGATAAGAATTGGGTGGAACCGGATATTTCTGTGATCTGCGACAAAAACAAACTGACGGACTCCGGCTGCCTGGGCGCTCCCGATCTGATCATTGAGGTGGTATCCCCTTCCAGCCGGAAGATGGATTATGTCCTCAAGAATGCCCTGTACGATCAAGCCGGCGTGAAGGAATACTGGGTTGTTGATCCTTCTAAATCTTTCACCATCGTATATTATTACCAGGCAGAAGATTTCTCCCCTACCATCATCCCATTCGATCATCAGCTTAACTGCGGAATCTTTGAAGATTTAAAGATCCGGATTTCGGATCTGCTTGAGTCTTAACTCCTGCGCCCGCCTACCGGGTGGGCGCAGGAGAATGAGGTGATATAATGCCCAAAAGAAAAAAATATCCAAAACTACCAAACAGCTTCGGTTCCATTCGCTATCTCGGCAGCAACCGCCGGAATCCCTATGCGGTTCATCCCCCAACAAAAGAATTTTCTCTTACTGGTAGCCCCATGCGTCCAACTGCCCTATGCTATGTTGATTCCTGGATGAAGGGCTTCGCCGTACTGGTCGCCTATAAATCCGGAAATTATAAACCTGGTGACGAACTATCTCTGGATATAAAGGACACTGGCAGCCTTGAAACCATTGCGGCTAAAATCCTGGCCGACTACAGCCGTTTTCGAAATCCTGAGACAGCAAAAAGGGGCAAAACATTCCGGGAAGTATATGAAGAATGGTATTCCTATATGTATGAGAAAGACCAAAGCGTGGAGCATAATGACAATACAATGAAATCCAAGCGGTTCGCTTTTAAGCGATGGGCTCCGCTGCATGACCGGGAATTTCAGACCATTACTTATGACGATCTCCAAAAGGTCATAGATGAGTGTCCGCTCAAAGTAGGCAGCATTGAACAGATGGTGGTTCTGGTTCATCAGCTCTACGATTATGCGGCCATCTATCATCTAGCAGATGAAAACTGTTCCGAACATCTCCGTATTACCAAGGCCGATGAGGAAGAAAGCGCGGAGCCGTTTACCGGAGATGAATTACGTATATTATGGCAGCACCAGGATGATGAAGATGTGGAGTTTCTGTTGATTATGTGTTACAGCGGATTCCGGATTTCTGAATACCGGAAAATGGAAGTCAACTTAGAACAACAATACTTTAAAGGCGGACTCAAAAACAGGTATAGCCGGGAGCGCACTGTTCCGATTCACCCGGCAATCTTTCCGCTGGTCAAACGCCGTCTTGAACGCGATGGCTGTCTGATTACCACTTCCCAAACCTTCCGCAACCGGCTCAACCGGCGCGATCTTTTTGAAGTAATCGGTATGAACCGCCATACTCCCCATGGATGCCGTCATACCTTTTCCTGGCTCTGTGAGCATTATGGCGTGAGGGAAAATGACCGTAAGCGAATGATGGGGCATAGCTTCGGGAACGACACCACAAACAAAGTTTATGGACACCGTTCCCTGGAAGAGCTTCGCAAAGAGATTGTAAAAATCAAGACTCCTATGGAGGATAAGGATTTGTGACTAACGTGTGACTAACCGTTCCCGTTTATCCCAGATTTTTCTCGATTTTTTAAAACCTTTTTCTGTCCTTCAAAATGCCACTTTTTCTTATAAATACGTTGTTTTTCGCCTATTTCCTATGCTTATGGGCAAGGGGGATAAAATGGCCGATTTATTTTTAATACTTATCCTCCCCTTTTTTAGGAACCACATAAAAACGTGGTTCCTTTTTTGTTATGAGCACTTAGCGCCTGTCCTTTAAGGCGCTTACGTGCGATACATGCAACGTACTTGGCGAGGCCCTTTCGAGCCTAGTACGTTGTATTGTTATGAGCACTTAGCACCCCTTATCTTCTGGGACCGCGAAACATCGCTACAACCAGAAATACCAGAAGCACCGGCCAGATCACCGAGAGAATGCCAAAAAAGATTGTAAAAATCAGGAACAGAATCACCGCCAGAATCACACCTGCAATCAGCCGGACGTACCACTTGCTGAAATCAATGTAATGGATCTTCGGGCCTTGCCGCCATTCCTCTCTCTGCTGCTCAAAAGGACTGGAGCCGCTGGGTTCCTGATAGGTGTCATTTCCTGTTCCGTATGCCTGGTATCCGTCAGGCCTGTCCTCCGTATCCAGAGCCGCATCCACAATCGTGCGGGCAATGATCCTGGGACCTCCCAGTTCCTCGATCACCTGCTCCTCCGGCAGGCCTTTTGCCGTTTCACCGTTTATATAGCTGTCATAGTAATTCAGGTTCTCCTGAATCACGGAATAGGGAACCCGGCCGTCCAGTTCCGACCGAAGCCCCTGCAAAAATTCCTGTTTTGTCATTCCTGTATCCTTTCAATGAAGTTCCGGATTCCTCGGCCGCCAAAGTCAAATCTGCGGCCAGTCTATGTAGTAGTATACCATGTTCCTCCCCACTTGAAAAGCGTTCCCTTTAAAATGATGGCTTATCCTTCCATTTGCCGTGGAAATCCTTATTGCCCTGTGATATACTTGAATCAATTTCTGAGCGGAATTGCTGTGAGAGGGGGATTTTACTGTGCAATGTCCTGTATGCGGGAATGAAATGAGGCAGGGATATATTCAGTGCAAACAAGTATTGTCTTGGGTCAAGACACCGCATTGGGTATCCTTACGCCCTGAACCGGGAGAGGTATTGTTGGGGAAAAACTGGTTCGGCATACTTTCTTTTGAAGCATATATATGCAAAAAATGTAAAAAAGTGCTGTTTGATTATTCTAAATCCAACTTTGAAGAAGCATAACGGTCTGCCGTTTTAGCGGTCCCGCTCCCCAGCGAGACCGCCTTTCCATGCTTCGCCCGAGGAGGGAGGCCCCTCGCCGAATGTCCGTCCAAATGAACTGTGACTGGCAAATCTCCTTCCATTCTGCTATAATCAAACAAGATTGAATGAATACGAGGAGGAATCCCTATGGAACAGCTTTATGTATTCGGTACTGGAAACGCCCAGGCCATTCACTGCTACAACACCTGCTTTGCCATCCGAAATGACAACGATTACTTTATGGTGGACGCAGGGGGAGGCAACGGTATTTTAAAAATTCTGGATGATATGAAAGTGGACTTAAACGCCATCCATCATATCTTCGTCACCCATGAGCACACGGACCACATCCTGGGCATTGTCTGGATGATCCGCATGATCGCCACCGGCATGAAAAAAGGTACCTATGAAGGAAATCTTCAGATTTACTGCCATCCGGGACTGGTGGACACCATCTCCACCCTCTGCCGCCTGACCATCCAGGGCAAGTTCTACAAGATGATTGGAGAGCGGATTTTCCTGGTTCCGGTGGAGGACGGCGAAACCGTCCGCATCCTCTCCTACGATGTAACCTTTTTCGACATTCTCTCCACCAAAGCCAAGCAGTTCGGCTTCACCACCATTTTAAACAACGGAAAACGGCTGACCTGCGCCGGAGATGAGCCCTATAATCCCGGCTGCCGCCCCTATGTGGAAGGAAGCCAGTGGCTGCTTCATGAAGCGTTCTGCCTCTATCGGGACCGCGAGCGCTTCCAGCCCTATGAAAAGCACCACAGCACAGTAAAGGAGGCCTGCGAGTTGGCCACAGAGCTTCAGATTCCCAACCTTGTCTTATGGCATACGGAGGACAAGCAGATTGCCCGGAGAAAAGAGCTCTATACTGCTGAGGGAAACGAATACTATTCCGGAAATCTTCTGGTTCCGGACGACCGGGAGATTATCGATCTATAAGCACAAAGCATTAGGCTCGAAAAGACCTCGCCAAGTGCTCGTAACAACAGGGAAACGCCGGGGATTTCGCAAATTGTCTGCGGACCCCGGCGTTTTGCTGTTTCTTGATTGGACGTTCCTGATGGGGCCGTCTTCCGATGGCCCCCGTCTTTCTCTTATTTTCCCATGGCGGCCTGATAGATTGCCAGAATATCTGCCTTTCCAAGCTCCTTTAACCCGGGAAGGGTTCTCTTTCCAAAGAAGGTGCATTTCTCTGCCATCTCATCCAGCACATCGCCGGATACCTCCAGCTGCCGTAAGGTAATCGGCATATCCAGGCTGGCAAAGAAGTCCTCCGTCGCCTGAATCCCCGCCAGAGCCGTTTTCATGGGGTTCTCAAAATCCATGTCCACATTCCAGACCCGAACCGCAAACTGGGCAAAACGCTCCACCGCACTGGGACACACATAGCGGGCCCAGGAGGGCCACAGGGCGGAAAGGCCGGCGCCGTGCGCGATTCTCGGATACATTCCGGACAACTCATGCTCCAGCTGATGTACCTGCATAAAGAAGGATCGTCCTGCATGGGTCAGGTCATTGTGCGAAAGGCTGCCGGCCCACATCAAATTGGCTCTGGCTTCATAATTACAGGGATCCTGGTCTGCCACCTTTCCCGCCTCTACGACACTCTTGAGCAGTCCCTCCGCAATCCGGTCCGTTACAGGTGTTCCTTCTCCCAGACCAAAGTAGCGTTCCATAGTATGCATCATAATATCCACGGTCCCGCATCCAGTCTGGAATTTACTTACGGTATAGGTCAGCTCCGGATTGCAGATGGAAAACAGAGGACGGTGGGTTACGCTTCCAAATCCCCGCTTAAATCCCCCTTCTTCATTTGTAATCACGCAGGAGTTGCTCATCTCGCTGCCGGAAGCGGCCAGGGTCAGGATCGTACCCACGGGAAGAGCCTTTTGCGGAACCGCCTCCTTGGTGAAAAATTTCCATACATCCACATCCGGGTTTCCTACGCCATCAGCGATGCACTTGGAGGAATCGAGAACACTTCCTCCGCCTACTGCCAGTATCAATTCCACGCCCTCTTTTTGGCACAGCTCAATTCCCTGCCTTGCCATGGAAAGAGTGGGGTTGGCCTGAACACCTCCCAGGGTTACATAGGCAATCCCCTCCTGGTCCAGCGCCTGAAGCACCGTATCCAAAAGTCCGGATTTCTTCGCGCTGTTTCCGCCAAAATGTACCAGTACCTTTTTAAAACCATATTCTTTAATAATCTTGCCTACCTGAAGATGAGTATCTTTTCCAAAAATCATCCTCGTCGGCGCATAAAATTCAAAATTGTCCATCAAAATCCCCTCCTTATTTTTCTCTCCGTTCCTGCGATGGCGCTCCGCGCCTTAAAGTATCCCCTTCGGGGACACCGTACTTTATGCCCTTCGGGCGATGGCGCTCCGCGCCTTAAAGTATATCATGTTCCGGGGGCGGAGACAAGCGGCATCCTGTTAAGGCTCCGCACCGTCTGTTTTTCTTTCCCTAGACCTTCAGGCAGGCGTCCCTACTTCGATCAGATTGCCGTCCAAATCGTAAAAACGGACAATCTTCTTTCCCCAGCTGTAAGCTGTCAAAGGAGTCGCATACCGGATGGAAGGGTAGAGCCTCTCCAGCTTCTCAACAAACCCTTCAATCCGGCTTTCCTCAAAATACAGCTGACAGGAATTGCTCCCGGAAATAATCTCTTTGTTTAAGGCCTCTTTCCAGAGCCTTTCTTCCTGCAGCACCAGGCCTTCCGTTAAAATCAGATTGCCCTCACGCTCCAGCACAGTCTCCAAGCCAAAGAGGTCGTGATAAAACTGTCTGGATTTTTCAATATTCTTCACCACAATCAGTACATTTTTTAACCTCATATGCCTCTGTCTCCATTCCGGATTATTCTTTCTTCTATCATACAAAAAAACAGGGAAATTTGCAATTGCCGCGGCGGTCATACCCTCTCCTTTTTCCGCATACATTCATTATGAACGGGAGAATTTTCCTGGAAAGGTCGTGATTGCATGTTCTCCAATCTCTTAAAACAGCCCACTAGGCAGCGCTCCCGGGGGCAGAAAAATACCCGCCGGTGCATCCTGGCGGAGCTGTCCGTTCTCTGCCTTCTATGCATCTCCTTCTTTCTCTCCCACACGGCCCCCGGGCAGGCTGCCGCCGTCTGGGCGAAGGCTGCCGCAGGGCATTTTTTCGGGAAAGAGAGCACCTCTACCCCCTCCCAGCCGGACTATATCAAATGGGTGGATTTTGGCGTTACCTGCCAGGCCATGAACCAGGCTTTCCGATATGACGTGGACACCTGCCAGAGTGAAATCCATCTGAACTGGGTGGACCTTCTGGCTTATCTGGGGGCCAAATACGGCGGGGACTTCTCCCTGTATAAGGCCTCGGACCTGGAACAAGCAGCCGAAGCCCTTCGCTCCGGGGAAACCACCGTGGAGGATCTGACCCAAAATATGAAATATTATTCCTACTACCGTCAGGCCTATGGTGCGGTCCTGGACGGCCTGGTAGGAGAATATGAGGCTCAGATTCCAAAGGAACAGGCCCCCGGCGTCTACCTGCCATCCGGGGTGGACGGCGGAACGCCGGAGGACCCGGAAACCGTCTGGGTAAAAAAGTACGGACTGAAGGCTTTCTCCCCCATCGCCAAATCCTTTCCCTACAGCGACTACGACGATTTCGGAACCGCCCGCAGCTACGGTTTTAAACGCCAGCACCTGGGCCATGACATGATGGGACAGGTGGGAACCCCCATCATTGCGGTAGAATCCTGCTATGTGGAGGCCATAGGATGGAACCAGTACGGAGGCTGGCGGCTGGGACTGCGCAGCTTTGACAAGAAGCGTTATTACTACTACGCCCACCTGCGTCAAAATTACCCCTACCAGTCCAATCTGAAAGAGGCGCCGGGGACGTCATCGGCTATCTGGGGCGCACCGGCTACAGCGCCACGGAAAATACCAACAACATCGATGAGCCCCACCTCCATTTCGGCCTCCAGCTGATTTTCGACGAGTCCCAGAAAGAGGGAAACAACGAAATCTGGATTGACTGCTTTGAGCTGACCCGTTTTCTCTCCATGAACCGGTCAGAGGTGAAAAAGGTGGAAGGGACTAAGGAATGGGCCCGGATTTACGGCATAAAAGACCCGGTGATTCCGGAAAACGCCGAAATCACCGGGCAGGAACAAGTTTTTACTGAATCTCATCCAGCGGATGGATAAACAATCCGCTGAGCAGCTTCGGCTCAAACCAGGTGGACTTGGGCGGCATAAGAAGCCCCTCGTCCGCCACCGCCAGCAGCTCTTCGATGGAGGTTGGGTACATGGAAAATCCCACCTTCATGTCTTGGCTGGTCCGCCGTACCAGCTCCCCAAGGCCCCGGATTCCGCCGATAAAATCGATTCGCTTATCGGTCCTGGGGTCCTTAATTCCCAGAACCGGCCCTAGGAGCCAGTCCTGAAGGACCGACACATCCAGCCCTTTCACCGGGTCGCTGCTCAAAATTTCCGGCTTCGCCGCCAGCTTGTACCACTGTCCCTCCAAAATCATGCCGAAGGTCCCTTTCTCCTGTGGGGCAAAGGGCTCCCCGCCCAAGGACTCTACCTGGAAATGTTCAGCAATCTCCCCCAGAAATTCGTCCGCGCTCCTGCCATTTAAGTCCGATACCACCCGGTTGTAGGGCAGGATTTTCAGCTGGTCTTCGGGAAACAGTACCGAGAGGAAGTAGTTAAAGGCCTCCCGGCCGGTATAGCCCGGATTCTCCTGCCTGCGCTTTAAGCCCACCTTCACCGCCGACGCCGCTCTGTGGTGGCCGTCCGCAATGTAAGTAGCGGGAATCTGGCCAAAGGCCTCCTCCATCCGGGCCACGGTTTCCGGTTCGTCCACCCTCCACACGCAGTGGCGGATCCCGTCCCTGGCCTCAAAGGAATAGACCGGCTCATGCCCGTTCATCCAACCGTCAATCATCTGCTGAAGGCCCTCGTTTTTCCGGTAAGCCAGGAAAATAGGCCCCGTGTGGGCGTTCAGCCGGTCCACATGGCAGATTCGGTCCTGCTCCTTCTCTTCTCTGGTATTCTCGTGCCTGCGGATTACGCCGTTCAGGTAATCGTCCACGCTGCAGCAGGCCGCCACGCCGGTCTGGTCCCGGCCGTCCATGGTCAGCCGGTATATGTAGTAGCAGGGCGTCCCGTCATACACAAAGGTCCCATCTTCAATCCGCTCCATTAAAAGTTCTTTTGCCTTGTCATAGACCCGGTCGTCCTGAGAGGGCACACTGTCGGGAAAATGCACATCCGGACGGTCAATGTTCAAAAATGACAGCGGATTTCCCTTAACAGCCTCTCTGGC
>OLRX01000661.1_pt1 | contig 29907 bp, 35 predicted proteins | sample 1672991 | NCBI WGS metagenome assembly OLRX01 (sample SAMEA3136744, study PRJEB25190) | human gut metagenome | biome: human gut; feature: human-associated habitat; material: faeces | place: Austria | collected 2013
GCAATCCACCGATTTTATTAGCCATAAGTGTTACAAAAATGCTTGACCACAACAAGTCTCCATTTGTCTTTCTGTACAGCCTTCACAATCCTTACCTGTAGTCTATTAACGTAGGATTCCGCTATTATCCAGTTGATATCTTTCCACTTTACCCTTTTCGTCTGCATTGTCCTCGCATTATGCGCCATTGAACTTTGTGCATTCATAGATTCCATGTCTCTCCTGTGATTAGATACGCGCCAGACGTCAGCTTCCTTTCGGATGGGACAAATCTTGAATCCCTATTCTCAGCATTACACTGAAACATTCGCTTCTTCTGGCATCCTTCCCTCCTGCGCTTTGTATCTTTCTTACGATTGACCTACCCGATGGGAGCGCAAGAGGATTTCCCTGTTTCGTTGTTTGAACTGTTGCGATGCATTTAGGTTCCATCTTTAGACCGGAGGTGCTCTGTCCATTCGATATAGCGCACATCGAAACCGCCATATCCCCGCCCTCTTACCTTTTGGTATGGTGTATCATCCACTTTCACCATTTCAAGTATCACGATCCTTACAATGATTTACATATGTTAACCTTGTGCATCCATCCCTGGCAGTTGGGCGGATGTGGATACCACTTGTCTGCTTTGTCCCACTGCTTCACACCTTTCATCACTTACCGGGCATTTCGTGGTAGGGATATCACGAATGGATATGATAGCGTTGAAACGCATTTCAAACAACGACCTTCAGGTCGCACCGATATGATACTTGCAATCCCATTTTGTATGAGCTAAACTATTTACGTCCATTCTTAGGACCTCCTGTGCTGTTTTATTTGTGGTTTTGCAGACCCACTTTTATTCTAGCACAGGAGTTCATACTTATATCTAAAGATCTGCCCTCCCCCTGCATAGCAGGGGGGGTATTTTTACTGTGACACAAAACAAATCGGCACACGGTTATGAGCCATGTGCCGATTCGCTACAATACTTACATTTTTAAATATTTACAGATTTTTTAGCATATACCTGTTCTGTGCAGTTGCGTTTAAGTAAACGATAAATTACACAACACATAGGGATAATCATGACAAGGGAAACCATATTGAGGATAAAAACTCCTGTCTCCGAAGAGATAAAGCTTTGTATCGCACCGATAAGGTTGTTTGCCACATGTACGAGAATCGGGTACATAAGGTTATTCGTCTTCTCGTAAATTATGGCAGCAACTATTCCCATAAAGGTAGCGTAAACAGCCTGAACCATATTCATGTGATAGGCTCCGAACATTGCCGCAGACAGTATGATCGGAACCCATCCGGGGATAATCTTGCGTATAGATCGGAATACTATTCCACGGAAAAGAATCTCTTCTATGAGAGGTGCGGCAACAACGGCAATCAGAATGACACCAAAACTACTTCCACCTTCGATTTCCTTGTTCGCTGCGTCCATTGCGGCAAGGCTTCCCTGAAGTGCGGGTATTTTTTCAGCCAGCAGAACCCAGAGAAAAGAGAATCCTGAAACTCCTGCGCCTGCGGTAAAGCTTATTGCCGAGTCCTTGAGATTCGGCGCAGTTCTTATTTCGTCCTTGTCTTTTTTGAACGCCAGCTTGTAGATAATGAAGAAGATGAGTATCAGCACGATGTATACAAGCATTTCAGCCAGATATGAGAACTTCATAAACTGCTCTTGAGGTACGTGTAGAATGTTCAGGAACAAGTCGTAAACACCATAGAGGAAGATGTTTGATGTCAAAAAGTGTACCGCTATCGCAAGGATTGGGAGTACTCCAAACCAGATTTTTCGTCTAACACCTATATTGTTTTTTATCATGTCTCGCCTCCCGATTACTTATTACCGTCTTTATTGCTGTCTAATTCCTGAATTTGTTTCTCAATGTTGTCTATCCTTTTAATGTCTTCAGCGAGGATCTTCAACTCATCCTCGCTGAATGAATCCTTTGCCTTCTCTACCTGCGCTTTCAAGAATTCGGCGTAGGTAATGTCGCCAGCCTGCTCAGCGCTGTCCTTCTGAATATTGTCGAATACCTTGTCCCAAACTTCCTTGTGGTCTACAAAGATATCGTTTTCCTCTGTCACAAGTACTGTCATCTTATCATCAAGTGTTGCCTCGGATTTAGGAACAGAAACTGTTTTACCGGCCTTTGCGTCATCGACCATCTTGATAATTTCATCCATTCTCTTCTCGTCTTCTATGCTTCCTACAATGGGCTCACCGATGATGTTGCCGTTTTTGTCGACCAAAATGGTAGTCGGAAAACCGAAAATTTTACCGATGTATTCTTTTGCTTCATCTCCTCCGCTTATAAACAAGTTTCTGTAGGTTGCCCCCTGTTTCGAGAGTATTTCTTTGGCTTCGGCAAGAGCCTTGTCACTTTCGCCAGCCTCGACATTTACACCAACCAACTCAGCGTTCTTTTCACGGAGCTTGGTGTTTAACTTTTCGAGCGCAGGCATCTCGTTGACGCAAGCTGAGCAGCCGTTGAACCAAAAGTTGAGAAGAGTTACCTCGTTTTTGCTGAACAGGGACTCATCAACACTGTTGCCGTCAAAATCTGTTCCCTGAAATTTCGGGAAGGTTTTGGTCTGCTCCGTTTTGCCTGCTGTGGACTGGGAGACGCCCGTATTACCGCTGCCACATGCCGCCAGTGAAATTGTCATCATAGTTACCATAAGTAGGGGTACGATTTTTTTAATTATTTTCATTTTTTATCTCTCCAATCTTGTTTATTATTTTATCTTCTTTATTTTCCACAGGGTTTTTAACCCCCCAGTGGACGCTGATTGCTTTTGTTGGGCACACCTTTATGCACTCTCCGCAGCGGATACACTCCGTGTGTGAGGTGTTTTTGGTAATGTCCACATCCATTTTGCAGGTTCTGCTGCACTTTCCGCAGGAAACGCATTTGTGCTTGTCGACATTGTAGTTAAGAAGCGAAACCTTGTTAAAGAGTGCGTAGAATGCGCCGAGTGGGCACAGCCATTTGCAGAACGGACGGTAGAACAGCACGCTGAGAATTATAATCGCGGACAGTATTCCAAATTTCCAAGTGAAGAGAGGTCCGAGCATCGCCCTAATACTGCTGTTGGCAAGTGAAAGCGGTATGCCACCTTCCAATATTCCCTGCGGGCAGATGTATTTGCAGAAGTACGGTGAGCCGATTCCGGCGTTGTTTGCTACCAGTATCGGTAGCGCGATTACCGCAATGGCAAGAACACCGTATTTTATGTGCCGCAGAGCCTTAAGCTTTTTGGTGCTGAACTTCTTCGTTGGAATCTTATGAAGCAGATCCTGAAACCATCCGAATGGGCAAAGGAAGCCACAAATAAATCTTCCGAGCATTATGCCGAAAAAAATCAGTATGCCAGTTATATAGTATGAAAAACTGAACTTGGAGGAACCCACCACGGCCTGAAAAGCTCCGATGGGGCAGGTTCCTGTCGCTGCCGGACATGAGTAGCAGTTGAGTCCGGGCACGCACACCTGCTTGACTTTTCCGTTGTATAAGATTCCCTTCAGAAAATTCGGAAGATGAATGTTTGTCAGAAGCGTGGCAAACATCTGAATGGTATTCCTTTTTTTAAAAAATTCCTTGAATGAAACTTTCTTTTCTTTCTTCATTTTAGCCTTATCCAATTCCGACACACTCCAAACATAGACGAATTGCTTTCGCAAACACGGTTTCGACCTCTCCACGGTATGCGCCTAAACACACAAAGGCGGTTGCCGTAACAATCAGCATCAGTTGCGCTGCAAATTTTACCTGAGTCGAATATTTGCCGGTAAACTTCATTTGCTATCCCTCCTCTATTTTTTTTGATTTGATTTTTGCTGACAACGAAAGCATAGCAGACCGGGTATAAAGTTCCTGTTAAGAGAAAGACAATTCTTAAATCTATTTAACAGAAATTTTATTTCCCGTATGTTATAATATTTTTGAAAACTTAATTTCAAACATGATGAGTTTTTCTGCAATCTGCCGAGAATTTTTCCGGCAGTAAGTAAAAATAAAGCACAGCGAAAGGAGTGTATATCAAATATGAGAATATTGGTAGTCGAGGACGAAAAGACCCTCTGCAAGACAATTGCAAAGGGACTGCGACTTGACGGGTATGAGGTGGACACCTGCTTCGATGGGGAAGCTGCTTGGGACATCATACTGTCGGAGAGTTATGACCTTATAATATTGGATTTGAATCTTCCGGGAATGGATGGAATGAAGGTACTTCAAAAAATACGTATGGAGGACACAGAAACTAACATACTTATCCTTTCTGCAAGAGGCCAGCTTCAGGACAAAATAGATGGACTCGATGGAGGGGCTAACGATTATCTCTGTAAGCCATTTCATTTTGAGGAACTCGAGGCTCGCGTGCGAAGCCTTACGCGAAGGTGCGTTGTTCAGAATAATCTTGTTCTCGAGTGTGGAGAAATTTCGCTTGATACAAAGGCACGCACTGCTCTTGCAAGGGGGATAGAGCTATCACTTACGCGAAAAGAACTAGGCCTTTTGGAGTATCTTATGCTCCATCAGGAGCGTCCAGTAAGCCAGGAAGAGCTTATACAGCATGTGTGGGATGGAAGCGTCGACAGTTTCAGCAATTCCATCCGTGTGCATATTTCCGCGCTTCGCAAGAAGTTGAGAGCGGCCTTGGGATATGATCCGATTACTAATCGCATCGGGCAGGGCTACCTGATAGGGGGCATGTCCGAATGAAGAAAAGGCTCTCCCTTCAGTGGAAACTCACATTAATGACCGCACTTCTGGTAATTGTGTCCTGTCTTACTCTCAGCTACTTTATCAGCAAATCTGCCGTACTGTATATGGATGATATCGAAGATTCGGTAATAGCCATATTTCCAAAGGAATTCTTTTCGAATGATTCCTCAGGGAATATTGAATTATATCTTGATACGACGGCGAATCTTTCTGACAAGGTTAAGAACACACAGGTAGAATTTTGGAGAAAGAGTTTGCTCATAACATCGATTATCACGCTAATAAGCAGCACCCTGATATACTTTATTGTAGGATACGCGCTACGCCCGTTGCAGAAACTTGGCAGGCAGATCCAGGATATTCAGGCAAAAAACATGCAGCAGCCCATTGCCTTAGAGAGTAACTCTATTGAAATCGTGCGTCTTACCGATGCTTTTAACAGAATGCTCAAAAGGCTCAACGATGCCTTTTCTGCACAGAGGCAGTTTTCCGCTAACGCCGCGCACGAACTTCGCACCCCTCTTGCGGTTATGCAGACCAAAGTTGAGGTGTTTGAAAAAAACAAGAACCCCGGAAATGATGACTATCAAGAGGCAATAGGTATGGTTAAGACACAGACCGACCGCTTATCCCATGTAATAGACATCCTTTTGGAAATGACCGAGCTTCAGTCAGCAAAAAGAAGTGACCATATCTCACTTGCAGAGCTCACCGAAGAGGTTATCTGCGATTTAGTGGCTGTCGGAGATAAAAAGGGCGTGAGCCTTACTCAGAAGCCGGGCGACGCACAGATTATGGGCAGCGATACGCTGATATACAGAGCAATCTATAATCTAATTGAAAATGCAATTAAATATAATCATCAAGGTGGTGAGGTTTCGGTTGAAATCAAAGAGAATGATGAATATGCGAGGGTAATTGTCTCCGATACGGGTTCGGGAATCGATAAAAATGACTGGGAGCAGATATTCGAACCGTTTTTTAGAGCGGATAAGTCAAGAAGCCGCGCTATGGGAGGCGCGGGCCTTGGCTTGACACTTGTACAAGAAATCGCCCGACAGCATGGTGGTGATGTTTGTGTCCTTCACAGTTCAGCACAGGGAACACAAATTGAGCTAAGCCTTTTATTGGGCTAACATTATATAGATACCTGTGCTCGGTAAATGTCAGGAGGGATGTAGTGTGAAAGTAGGCGCCCGTCCAGCATAGATGGCAAAAATGAAGCAACGGTTCCTCCCCAAAATAAAACAACGGCTTTGGATATATAAGAACCTCCTATCCCAAAGCCGCCATTATATTTTGGGGAGAAAAAGGGCGCATTATCCGAGAACTCGGATAGGGTGCACTTATTCACCACCCCGAAGGGGCGGTGGTATTGTGCCTCCGGCAACCGTGCGCTCTGCGAGGCGGATGCGGCTCCTGCGGGAGCCTTATGGACAATGCCACATCTCTGCGGAGCTGCTGTGGCATCATCCGCATATCTGAGCTGCACCAATATTCTTAACGACTACGATGCCGTAAGGCACGATTACACCCGTAAGAAAGGGCTTGTATGGCGAGAGGTGTTCTTGCCGGAGTTTGCTCCGCCCGAATGGAAAGCCCGAGGTGTGCTATGGAACGCCGTAGAGGAAAACGAAAAAACAAAGGAAAGCCGCCGAGTTCAAAGCGACACAGGCAGATGGATGGGAGAAGCAGTATCCGTATAAGGTGGGCAGAAAGAAAGTGTATATGCCGCCCTCTGAAGCTGAGAAGCACGGTTATGAGCGAGCCAGCAAGCACCCGAAAAGCACCAAGTTCGGCAGACAGAACCCCATCTCCGAGCGTTGGAACAGCGAGGAACAACTTGTGCAGTGGCGTAAGGCGTGGGCCGATGTAACCAACCGCTATCTGAAACAGTACGGTCATGATGCCCGCGTCGACCACCGCAGCCACGCCGAGCGAAGGCTGTTGAAGCGGCCAACCGTTCACGAGGGCGTAGTGGCAAGAGCAATGGAGAAAAAGGGTATTGTTTCTGACCGCTGTGAGCTGAATCGGCAAATCAAGGCGGACAACGCTCTGCTCCGAGAACTGAGAGCCGCCGTTAAGGAACTGACGCAAAAAGTTATTCAATCTCTGCCGGAGCTTGCAAAGGCTATGGAAACCTTACGGTAAAAACTGCTGATCTTCTGCTATCAGCCGAACCACATCCGCAGGGGAAAAGCAATCATTGAAGAATCTGCGGCAGCGTGGAATATCAATCTGAACCGTTATGCCGAGGTGGTAACACAAATCCAGGCGGCCAAGAAAGAACGCACCGTCCTCCTTGCAGAAAAAAAAGAACTGCCGTTCTGGAATGTGCCTAAGAAAAACGAATTGACCGCCCGCATCGCAGATCTGACCGAACTGTTGGAGGAATTGAAGTCCGAAAAAGAGATTCTCCTGCACAATATGAGTTGTACGGACAGCAAGGATGTTTTAGCTGCAAAGAAAAAGGTTGAGCTGATGGAAGCTAATTTGAAAACTCTGGACGAGCAGGAGCAGAAATTTTCTACCGAACTGGAAAACGCCCTTGCGGAATATGCCGATTTGAAAGCCCAGGCTGAGCAGTTTGACCCCGTGGAACTGTACGATACCCGGCAGAATCTGCGCCCCGAAATGGAACAGGCAACAGTCCATTTAATACAGGAAAAGTACAGCTATAAGTACAGCCACAGTACAATGACTGACGGCAAGCGGGACGTTTCCCGGCATCTGGGTGAATATGCCGAAAGCCAGGAAATCCGGCAAATCAAGAGGGAACGGGGATATCAGCAGCGGCAGAATCGTCCTCAGCCAAAGAAAAAGCACAGGGACAATTGGGAGCGATAATCGTCATATCCTTTTATAAAAACCAACTCGGTCTGGTTTTTCAATCCACGACCATGTCATTCCTGCCTTACCTTGCAGGCGAAGAGTTTCTGAAATCTGATTTCGATTATTGACATATAAAATAATAACATTCATGGGTATATTTTAGAATCTTTAGTGTTCAATCCTCAAATGCATAAAGCACCGGACTTGACATTGATAAATAGATGTAGTATCATCCAAAAAAGATGTAGATACATCTTTTTTAAAAAGGAGGTCGCACTTTGGACGCATCAAAACGACAGATCACGAAAATAGCTCGTGAGGTTTCCAAGCTCACGCTTCATACTATGAGAGAAGAAGGAATCGGAACAGCCGAATTTGATTTTATTCATCTGGTACGGCACAATCCGGGCATTACACAAGCGGAAATAAGAGAAAAATTAAAAATTGACAAAGGTGCTGCTGCTCGCAGAGCCGCCAGTTTAGAGGCAAAAGGGTTCCTTACTCGTGAGAAAAATCCGCAGGATGGAAGGAGCCAATTATTATATGCTACCGAAAAAGCAGAGAAGTTGAGAAATTCAAAAGCAGGCATTGAAGCTGTCTTTTACGAATGGCTCTTAGCCGAACTACCCGAAGATGAAAGAACATATTTCTGCCAAGTTCTAAATACATTATATGAGCGTTCAAAGCGTGAGAGCAGAAATGGTTTTCCGAATGTTACCTCGAAATTACAAGTCGGAGGTACGTTAGAATGAAGCAAAAAAATGTGGTAAAGCAGCCAGACAAGCTTTCGTCCTATTTTAAAGCCGAATGGAGCATACTTTTGGCTATAACAATAACAGGCATTATATATAATATAGGACTGCTTGCCAGTCCTTGGTTTGAGGGTAAATTAGCACAATGTTTATTTGACATATTCGGTAAAGCAAAGACATTCTCCGATATGTTAAGGTTGGTTGTTGCCTATATGGTCGTGATAGCCGTTGTCCAGCTCGCCCGCTATATGAAACGCTTTTATGTGCGACGCTTTGGAAATCATATCAACCGTAATATGAAACAGATTCTATACAGAACGCTGATACACCATTCCAGAGCCGAACTGGAAAGTGAAAATATAGGTAATATCATAACCAAAGCCATCTCCGATGTTGACGCCTGCTCAGAGGGTATGCGAAAGTTTACAACCGAGGTATTTGATACGGGCGTGGCTTTAGCCGCATATATTGTTCTGCTCTTTACATACGATTGGCGATTAGCCTTAATCAGTTTGATTTTTCCGCCGATTTCCTATTATATAGCTGAAAAGCTAAAGGTTGTTGTGCAGAGAAACGGAGCGGCGGCGCAAAAAAGCCGTGGGCGACTGAATGCCATAATCCTTGACCGTGTCTCAAATGCTTTGACGTATCGTGTATTTGGGTGTGAAACGCAAAGAAATATTGCGTTTGAGGAGCATTTAAATGATTATGAAAAGTCTGCTGTGAAAGCAAATATTTGGGTAGCAGCTATGCCGCCTATTTATCAAATTATTTCAATGGTTAGTGTTTTATTCATTATCTATTTCGGAAGCAGAAACATACTGGGTAACGGATGGACAAGCTGGGATATTGCTGTGTTTACAACCTTTATCTCCTGTTTTACGAAATTAGCAATAAAATCCTCAAAAGCGGCAAAGTTGTTCAATGCTGTTCAAAAAGCAGAGGTATCCTGGAAACGCATCAAGCCACTTATGAAACTTGTGCCAGACCAAGTAGCAGAATGTATAGTGTCTCCCGATACATTAGAAGTGCGGGACTTAGGGGTATCCTATTTTGAAAACGAGTCAATATTCAGTGGGCTTTCGTTTAGTGCAAGGCCCGGAGAAATCATCGGAGTTACAGGAGCAGTTGCCTGCGGCAAGACAACACTTGGTCAGGCATTTCTGTGTGAACATCCGTATCAGGGCAGTATTCGCTTTGGAAAGAAAGAGCTTTCAGAGTTTTCCAATGTACGGCGAAGTAAAACAGTCGGTTATCTCGGTCACGACCCTGAACTATTAAGCGAAACGATTCAGAACAATATCCTGTTAGGGAAAAACACAGAGATAGAACCATTATTAAAGGCGGTTTGCATAGATGAAGAAATTTCTAAAATGCCGGATGGCATGAATACTTTTATCGGCAATGGAGGTGTTCGTCTTTCCGGCGGTCAACAGGCACGTATCGGATTAGCACGAACCTTGGCGCATCCAAGACCGTTGCTGATATTGGATGACCCATTTTCTGCTTTGGACAGACAAACAGAAATGAAAATTTTTCAGCATTTGCAGGAATTAGCGAAAAACAGCATTGTGATTCTGATTTCCCATCGTCTTTATCTTTTTCCGCAGTTGGATAAAATCATTTGGATAGAAAACGGAACGACAACCGTCGGCACACACAAGGAGCTTATGAACAGTTGTAGCGAATATTCCGACATCTATAATCTTCAGGAAGGAGGAAGCGATTTTGAAAGCGAAAAAGTTGGGTTTGATACAAGTCACTCAGAATGTAATGAAGCTGAATAAGCTCCTGTCATTGGGAATTATAATTACTGTTGTCGGAGCCGTAATAAGTGCTCTTTTACCTCCGTTAGTCTTGGAACAGATAATCAATCTGTTGACATCCGGCAGCACTGTTACCATTCCCTTGGCAATTTCATATTTTGTATTGTTGGCTTTAACAAGTATCCTTGACTCTTTAAGAGAAAGTCTATTAGTTGTTTTCGGGCAGAAGATTACCCACGGGCTGAGGAGTACCCTTTGTGAAAAGTTTTCCAATCTTCCGGCAGATATGTTCGTAAAGCAAGAGCCGGGTGCTGTAGTCTCACGGTTTGTAAATGATGTTGATACCGTAGAGTCTTTATTCACATCCGGTATCATCAGTATGTTTGCAGATGCCTGCAAAGTGATTAGCATTTTTGCTATTCTTTTCATTAAGAACAAAGGACTGGCACTTGTTTTATTATTGCTGACACCGTTAATATTTCTATTTACCCGTATGGTACAAAAGCGAATGTTGGCAGCTCAGATTGACAATCGTATTGCAGTAGAAAAAGCGACAAACCATGTTCCTGAAACGATTAAATCTATTCGCACAATTCATTCGCTTCGTAAAGAAAAATATATGTGTGAAGTCTATGATAAACATATACAGGACAGTTATAATGCAGTAGAAAAGACCAATTTCTATGATGCAGTCTATTCTCCAATCATTTTGATTATTAACGCTTTCGTTGTTGCAGTAGTTATGCTGCTTTCGGCAACCGGTGTTCCCGGGATTCAAAGCTTTTTCGGTATGTCGGTAGGTACGGCAGTCGCAGTTATCAATTATATCAGTTCTATTTTTGGACCACTTGAAAGTATCGGAATGGAAATTCAGACCATACAGTCTGCCGTAGCAGGCGTACATCGTATTGATGAATTTTTATCTTTGGATGAGCGTTTTGAAACAGATGAAAATATAGACTTGAATATGCTGATGGAAAGTAATCGTGCCTGCGTGGAATTGCAGAATGTCACATTCGGATATGAGCCCAATTCCACCATATTAAACAATTTGAGCTTAACAATAAATACTGGGGAACAAATCACTTTATCCGGAAGAACCGGAGCAGGAAAAAGCACGATTTTCAAATTGCTTTTGGGTCAATATAAAGCAGATTCAGGCAATGTGTTTATATATGGTCAAGACGCTTCCAAGTTACCTGATAACATAAAACGAAAGTTCTTCGGATATGTAGAACAGCATTTTAGAATGATTCCTGGGACCGTTTTGGAGCAAATCACCCTATTTGATGAATCAATTAACCGAGAAATGGCAGAAAAGGCTGCAATTACGGTTGGGTTACACAGCACAATCTGTAAATTAGAAAAAGGCTATAATACACCGTGTACTTCCTCTCTTTTTTCGCAGGGGCAATGGCAGCTCTTGTCCATTGCACGTGCAATCGCTTCAGAACCGAAACTGCTGTTGCTGGATGAGATAACTGCCAATTTAGATGCTGATACAGAACAGTCTGTGTTGAAAGTTCTGAAAAGAGCATCGGAAAATCGGACAGTAATCTCTATTTCCCACAGACTATATCAACAGACGGGCGGACGACAGATTGCAATCAAATGATTGGAGGATGATAATTTGAGTATAAAAGATAAAACCAAGAAGTTAAAGAAAGACGTACCAGGGGTATTTATTGCATTAAAGAAGAAAGAAACACCGGTCATTGCAAAAATATTTGCAGGTTTGACAGTAGGATATGCATTATCTCCTGTTGATTTAGTTTCGGACTTTGTACCTATACTGGGATATTTGGATGATATAATTGTATTGCCTTTGCTTGTGGCAATGACAGTTAAATTTATTCCAAGGGATATCTGGGAGCAAAGCAAGATTGAGTCAGAAGGTCTATGGGATAACGGAAAGCCAAAGAAATGGTATTATGCGATACCTGTGATACTGATTTGGGTATTGATTGTATGGCTGATTGTGAAAGCAATATGGTTATAAAACAGAACTTTGATTGTTGCGTTTTATATCTTTTTCAACAGAAAGCACAAGAAGAAATACGACAAAAACATATTATAGATTACAGCAAAAACTACGGAAATTCACGAAAAATCAAGAAAATTATTGACAATTTAATATGTATATAGTATAATAAAAAACTCTTTGCACTGCATTACATTCCAAAAGGAATGCGAGATCAACAGTACAAACTGAGCAGGCGATGAACCTTTAGGTCATGGGGCCGGGCCGCTTTTGTGGCAGCAGATTGCAATTTCAGCACATCTGTGGGACAGTTGTATGTTCCACAGGTGTGTTTTTTATATCTGTGTGAACGCACTATCTCAAATGGGGTGCCTATAAGAGAAAAATCACATCTGCATTAAAGCAGAACAAGGAGGATTCTTTTATGACAACCAAAAAAGAAGTAAACACAAAAAATGACGGGTGCGCCGTCAACGAAGCAAAAGTAATCAGAAACTTATCATTAGTGAGCGTTATCGGAAATGCTGTTTTATCGGGTTTTAAGCTCTTTGCCGGAATTTTTGGACATTCAAGGGCTATGATTTCCGATGCTATTCATTCATTTTCGGATGTGCTTACAACAATAATTGCCTTTATCGGCGTGAAAATTTCTAAAAAAGCGCCTGATAATTCCCACCCTTACGGACATGAGCGTATAGAATGTGTAGCGTCGCTGTTTTTGGGTCTATTGCTTATGGTAACAGGCTTGGGTGTTGGTAAGGTAGGACTGCAAAACATTATTTCGGGCAATTATGGCTCACTGGCAGTCCCCGGTGTTATTGCTTTAATTGCGGCAATTATTTCTATTGTCGGCAAGGAAGCTATGTATTGGTACACCCGCCACTACGCAAAACTTATCGGCTCTGCCGCTTTTATGGCAGATGCGTGGCATCATCGTTCCGATGCGTTTTCTTCAGTAGGCTCGCTAATTGGTATCGGCGGAGCAATGCTTGGCTTTCCTATTATGGACAGCATAACAAGTCTTGTTATTTGTCTGTTTATTTTGAAGGTATCCTTTGATATTTTAAAGGATGCTATTGTAAAAATGCTTGATACTTCCTGTGGCGAGGAATACGAAGCAGAACTAAGACAGTTTATCGAAACGCAACCTGATGTCATATGTGTAGATATGATTCATACTCGTATGTTCGGCAACAAGGTGTATATTGATACCGAAATTCAAGTAGATGGCAATAAATCTCTGCGTGAAAGCCACGATATTGCAGAGCACGTTCATAACAGTGTAGAAACACACTTTCTGGATACGAAACACATTATGGTTCATGTAAATCCCACAGAACAGGAGGAATAAAATCAGATGTTTGGGATTTCTGCGGGGCAAAAATACTTCCTGCCGGACTTTCCATATTGTTTTATTACTTGTATCGGAAACGGGTACAAAGAAGGGAGGCTGGCTAAATTCGAGGGCGGGCAACCCTTATTCTGCTGTTTCTTCTTCAGGTAATTTTGTGGGCTTATCTGATTTTTGGTGGAAGTCTGTCGGTAAGCCTATTGAATGGAAACTTACCGACTGTTTTGAGCAGATATTCCGAAAGACGAATTATATGTACCGTTTTATGGAAACAACTGTGATAAGTGTGGAAGCCGGCTCATTTGTAATGTCTGTTCCGATTGTGGAAAGTGTAAATGAAGCAAGAACAGTTGCCCAAAACGGATTTTGAAAAACAGCCATATCAAGGGGAAATTATTGTGATTTTTGAGATAGGTTTTGAAACTTATATTCTTTTACAGAAAAACACCTTGACAAATCCCGTCTTGATTGGATATGCTGTTGCTCTCGCCCTGCAATTCATCATCGCGGCTCAATCGCTCATACAGTGGGGTGATTTTTTCGTTTCTCATGGCTGTACCTCCTGAAATGAAAATGCTCTAAGTGTTCCCTTCACTAACCATGATAAAAACCATGATTAAGAAGTCACTTAGAGCATACATCTCCCGCCGCCAGCTTGTATTTCTTATATTGCCGCACGGCGAAGTGATTCGGCTCCCGCTGTCCCAGCTTCTTGAAGGCCAAATCCACATTGTTCTCAAAGGTCTCATCATCCTCCGCGCCTCCATGGCGTTGATGAACTCAATGAGCGTTGCGGAATTCTGCTCCTCCTCGGGCGCTTCATAGTGGATGTAGCCGATTAAGGCGGTATAGAGCAGCGTTCCGCCTTCTGCCAAAAGTCGTCGCCGGATTTTCCGTCCCCCTTGGTGTTGAAGATTAAGGTATTTACCAACTTCAAAATATCCTTCTCGCTGTGGATATACGAGAAAGGGTTGTAGTGCATGGACTTTTTGAAGTTGATGGAATTGAAGATTTTCACCTTGTACCCATTGCAGAGCATGAGTTTGCCTCACTCGACGGCGATGCTGCCTTTTGGGTCAGTGACCACATACGAGCTGTGGAACTGCATGAGGTTGGGCTTAATGAAAAACCGGGTCTTACCGGAGCCGGAGCCGCCCACCACCAGCACGTTCTTGTTCCGCGCGGTCTTGGGGTCTTTTGGGCGGTTACTCATCTCATCATGATTTTTTCGTTTACCACGATTATCTCTTAAAACTTCCACCCCACCAGCGTCATATTTAACAGTGTAACTACGTGCCTGTTGATAAGATACCTGATATTGTTTGGCTGTTTCGACATAATTACGGTCATGTGCGATGCAATACTGTACTATTTCAACTCGTTCTTCAAATTTAGTTTTTCTTCCCTTGGTCATGATCTGGGAACCTCCTGTTCCGTATGATTTAAAGACTTCATAACCATTATACTGCTTTATCCACTTTTGCAACTTGCTTTTTGAACGAATTCCGTATTTTTTGCAAATATCGTCTTGTGATCCATAGCCTGCCAAATATTCCTGCACCGCTTGGAGTTTCAGTTCTTTTGAATATCGTTTATAGTGTTTCATTAGAAATGCATCTTCCCCCATAGATTCATAATTACGAATCCATTGTTGGACAGTAGCAAGACTCACCTCTAACCGTTCTGCCAATTGATGCTGGGAAACATTTCCCTCAAAATATAGCATAACCGCAGATATTTTATCTTTAGCAGATATCGTCTTCTTTGACATAAAGTATGCTCCCTCCTAAGTGACAAGTTTTTATTATTTCACTTGTCAACCTAGAAGGGAGCATATCAAAATGAGCCGTTGTTCATACACACTCTATGTACTGCACAGTATTTGCAACACTTCGTCAGCCACTGAGAGCTGCACACTATGTAATCGCAGATGCTGGTGTAGATGAAGTACCATGTGCTCCATATTGCACATATGGAACACACGAACTTGCAGAAGCTGCTTCTAAGACAATCGGTGACAGCAACGCAGTACTGCTTGCTAACCACGGTATGCTTGCTTGCGGCGGAAACTTAAAGAGCGCATACTCTCTGGCATGCGGAATGGAATTCTGTGCTGAGTTAGAGTATCGTACAAAGACAATCGGTGGTCCTGTATATCTGTCAAAAGAAGAAATGGCAGAAGTACTGGAAAGCTTCAAGAGCTATGGGCAGCCGAAAAAGAAAAACTAATTTATCCGACAATTCACATATAATATAGCAATAACCCCCCATTCCCTTAATAGAGCGGTCTCGGAAACTCTTAAAGCCCGAATTTCCGCTCTTTTTTGGTTCCTTCTTTTTTCTCTTCCTCCATATCTCAGGCAAGCGTTACATTACATTCTTGCGTTTAATGAGGATGAGGAAAAATATATAGGGTTGAAAGAAGCCATGTACTTAGGTTATGAAGTGGCATGTTACTTTCAAAGATGGCAGGTTGTATATGATTAAAACTATGTGAGAAATAGGGTATTTTACTATTATTTGTAATCCTTGCCCGAAGAAACAAACACAATGGAGTTATCCTCCAATTTTAACAGAAAATTAATCTGGATTAACAAAGATTTAACCAGGGAAATAGGAAAGATTTTACAAGAATCATTTAAAGTACATAATGTAGGAAATCATTCAAAAAAAATGAAATGAAAGAAACACAACAAGACAGGAGGGGGTTATGGCCTACGAATATTTATGGTTTGATTTAGGGATGACACTGGTTGAAACATCCAGGAGTATTCGCTATCAGAAAGTTCTGGAAGATTTTCAGATAGTAAAGGAAGAGAAGGAAATTCGGAAAGCATATCACATAACAGATAAGATTTTTATGAGAGAGTACCCACATGTTCTGGGACAAAGTCCGGAGAAGTTTTTCCCGTGGTATCTTGGCGTGTTGAATTATGAACTGAATATCAGAATATCTATTCCGGAAGTTTATGAGGCACTTATGGAAAAGAAAACAAATGAGAGTCAGCAGTGGAAGTGCATCCAGGGTGTAAAGGAAACGTTGGAAAGACTAAAAGAGCAGGGAATGAAATTGGGGTTGATCAGTAATTGGGACTCCACGTGCAGGGAGGTGCTAAAAAATAATGGATTGGATCAGTTACTGGATACAATTGTGATTTCTTCAGAAATAGAAATAGAAAAACCGGATGTGAAGATTTTTGAGTATGCACTGAGTATTTCTGGAGCAGACAGGAAATTATCGTTGTACATTGGAGATAATTATTATGACGACGCCATAGGCTCTGCAAAGGCAGGCATAGATTGTATCCTGGTGAATCCTTATGGGACGCTGGGGATGGAAGAAATCAAAAATATTGAGATTATTCCAAGTGTGGCAGAATTGGAATCAGTTTTAGGGGGTGTTTCAGTTTAACAGCATGGAAGTTGAATTTAAGGAAAAGAGTTTGTGCGAAAGAATTGATCTGGTATATGAGAAGTTGACAGAAGCACAAAAACAAATTGCGATTTATTTAAAAAAGAAATGGGAACAGGCATGTCTGATGTCAGCAAAGAGTCTGAGCGAACAGGTTGATGTAAGTGAGGCAACAGTACATCGTCTGGCGGCAAGTCTGGGGTATGACAGTTTTACAGATATGAAAGAAAAGATGAAAGAGGAACTGCTGATGAACCGGGCGGTCACCAATATGAGTTTTCGGAATCGCGGAATTTCAGAAAACTGGCTGGATGAATGTTTGCAGACAGAGATGGTCAATCTTGTAAATACTTATCAGCTTAACCTAAAGGATAAGATTTCACAGGGAGCAGAAATGCTGCGAAATTCAAGAAGAATTTACGTGATCGGTGATAAGCAGGGACTGGGGACTTCTTCATATTTGGGATTTGTATTAAATTATCTTCTGGGCAATACAGTTCATCTGACCCTGGCCGATGTTTATGAACAGATTGGATTTATGGGATCTGAAGACGTATTGATTGTGATTGGATTTCAAAGATATTGTCCAAGGACTCAAAAGGCAGTGGAGCTTGCCGCAGATAGAGATGTGAGAATTCTGGCTTTTACAGATTGTAATCTGTCACCTTTTGCTCAAAAGGCAGAAATATCCCTATATGCAACGATGGACTCTACCTATTTCTTGGATTCTTATACTGCAGTTGTTTCCATTGCACAGGCACTGATTGCAAGGATCGTCATGAAAGACGAGGAAAGAATCCGAAAGAATGTAGAGGCTACCGAATATGTTTACAGGAGATTCCGGGAATAAGCAGAGGAAGGATGAGAAGATGAAAATCACGATAATCGGATGCCAGGGCGCTTATCCGGACCAAAATCAGGCAACATCCGGGTATTTGATCGAAACCGAGAATGTCCGTGTACTTTTAGATTGTGGATGCGGAGTGATTTCCCAGATACAGAATTACATTTTACTGGAAGAACTGGATGCAGTAGTAATCACACATTATCATCCAGATCACTGTTCGGATCTGGGATGTTTACAATATGCATCTATGATTCTGATGCAGTTTGGAAAACGAAAGAAACCTTTGGCGGTATGGGGACCGGGAGAAAATGAACGGTTATCTTATGGAGAATACTGTACAGGAAACAGTTATTTGGAAGAAGATGTTTTTCAGATTGGAGACTTGGTATTTGCCAGTCAGAAAAATGTGCATGATATCCTGTCTTATGCTATTCGTGTAGAGGATAGAAAGGGGAGTTCTCTTGTATATTCCGGGGATACAGGATATTATGAAGACCTTTCGAAGTTTGCGGAAGGCACGGAACTATTTTTATGTGAATGTTCTTTGTACAACTGGCAGAAAGGGAAGACTCCAGGACATATGTGTGCAGAGGAAACGGGAATGGCCGCGAAAAATGCAAAGGCAAAAAAACTTTGCCTTACGCATTTGCCGCCATATGGAAACCGACAGCAATTATTGGAAGAAGTAGGTCATAAATATCAGGGGGAACTGGTATTAGCCAGTTCTGGTATGATATTTAGACAATAAAGAAACATGCTTCAGAGAAGAGTAAGGAGAAAAGTAAAAAATGAAATCAAAATTAATTTTCAGGATCTTAACAGCAACGATGGCAGGAGTAATGATGGTAACTGCGGCAGGGTGCGCTTCGGGAAATCAGGATAAAGGAACAACAGAAGAGTCTATTGTAAGAATGGCTGTCAGTTCAGAGCCGGATAATCTAAATCCGATGAAATCTTCTGCAACAGATACATCGGCTATGATGATGAATGTGTATGAAGGACTGCTCTCTTTTGATAAGAATGGAAGTTTTATTCCAGCTCTGGCAGAAAGTTATGAAATCACAGATGACGGAATGACTTATGAATTTCAGTTAAAAGAAGGGATTCAATTCCATAGTGGAGATGAATTTAACGCAGAAGATGTAAAATATACATATGAAACATTAGCCGGATTAAATGGAGAATCCCCTTTAAATGAGACACTGGCAAGTGAACTGGTGGCGGTTGAAACCCCGGATGATTATAGCGTGCAGTTAAAATTGAACAAGGTAGATGCTGGTTTTCTTTCTAAATGTACGATTTCAATCCAGCAGGATGGATATACACAGGACAGCACAAATCCGAATGGAACAGGTCCATACAAGTTTAAAGAATATGTACAGGGACAGAAGCTTGTTCTGGAAAAGAACGAGAACTATAAAACGATTGAGACAAGAATGCCGGAAATTGACACTGTAGAATTTAAAATCATGACAGACAGCAATGCGGTTTTGATGGCATTAAAATCAGGAGATTTGGATATCGCATCCGTAGATGCAAGAAACTTTTCTTCTTTAGGGAAAGACTTTACATCGGTAGAAGGACCTCAAAATATGGTGCAGATCTTTGCATTGAATAACAGTGTAGAACCTCTGAATAAAAAAGAAGTGCGTCAGGCAATTAATTATGCGGTGAATAAAGAGGAGATTATCCAGACAGTCATGGAAGGACACGGAACACAGTTGGAAAGTTTTCTGAGTCCAAGTATGAAGAATTACTATAATGATGATATTAAGGGATATGATACAAACATTGGAAAGGCAAAAGAACTTCTTGCAGAAGCTGGTTATCCAACTGGATTTACAATGACGCTTACAGTTCCATCCAACTATCAGACACACATAGACACAGCGCAGATTTTAAAAAGTCAGTTGGAAAAAATTGGGGTTACAGTAGAAATCCAGCTTGTAGAATGGGCACAATGGTTGGAAAACGTTTATAATAATGCACAATATGAATCTACAGTAATTGGACATAGTGGAAAGCTGGATCCACAGGATTTTCTGAACCGTTTTACAACAACATATGAAAAAAATTACTTCAAATACTCTAATGAGGAATACGATGCTAAAATTGCAGAAGCCGCATCTGTAACAGATGAAACAAAAAGAGCGGAAATATACAAAGAATGTCAGCAGAAGTTAGCAGATGATGCCGCAAGCGTATTTATTCAGGATCCAAGCATCAACTATGCAGTTCGTAATACAATCACGGGAATGCAGATCTATCCGGTCACGTTCTTTGATATGGGAAGCCTTCGCATGGCAGAGTAGACAGGAGGGAAGGGTTTTGATATATGCAGTGAGAAAAGCGGGAACATTTGTGATAACGCTGGTGCTAGTATCTATCTTAACTTTCGGTGTGTTTCAAATTCTTCCGGGAGATCCGGTAGATATCATACTAGGCGTGGAAGCAGATCCAATGCAGGCAGCAGCTCTGACAAAGGAGCTGGGTTTGGATAAGCCCATAATGGAGCGATATTTTGATTGGGTATTTGGTGCGGTCAGGGGGGATCTTGGAAATTCCATACGATATCAGGTGCCCGTGGGAGACTTACTGAAAAGCAGTCTGCCAGTCACGGCATCATTGGCCGTACTTTCCATTCTGTTGACAATATTGATTTCTGTACCGGCAGCAGTTTTTCTGGCAAAAAATCATCGGAAAAACTCTGCGATGGTATTGTCTTCGGTAACACAGTTTGGGATTGCGGTTCCATCATTCTGGATTGGTATTTTATTGATTATGCTTTTTGCAGTGCAGTTTCATATTCTTCCATCCGGAGATTACACACCATTTTCAGAAAATCCATTAGAATGGCTGAAATCCCTGATTCTTCCTGCATGCTCAATTGCGGTTGGAACAACAGCAACAATTATCCGATATTTAAAAAATACCATTTTAGACCAAATGGGATTTGACTATGTACGTACAGCGAGAAGTAAAGGGATGACACAAAAACAGGTATTGTTTAAGCATGTGTTGAAAAATGCATTACTTCCGGCAATCACCATCCTGGGAATGATGATTGTGGATGTTCTAGGCGGGAGTGTGATTGTGGAAAATGTATTTAATCTTCCGGGAATCGGACATTTGTTGACATCAGGAGTGGGGAACAGGGATTTTCCATTGGTGCAGGGGCTTGTATTTTATTTGGCCATTACAGTTTTAGTGATTAATCTTTTGGTGGATTTTTTATATACAGTTGTTGATCCAAGAATAAGGGTAGGTGGGTGAGAAAAAATATGAAAAGAAAATACATAAGAAATAAAAATTTTTGTATCGGCCTGGGAATTGTGGTGTTTTTATTTGTGATGATGTTTATCAGCCTGTTTTATACACCATATCCTCCAGATGCAATGGATACTGCCAATGCATTTGCAGTTCCATCAGCAAAACACCTGCTCGGAACAGATAATTTTGGGAGAGATATTTTGAGTCGCTTGATGACAGGATCACAGACTGCATTTTTTGTTGGAATAGGAGCGGTCACGATTGGATTGAGTGCCGGACTCTTACTGGGTTCTGTTTCCGGATATTTTGGAGGATGGATTGATGAAATTGTAATGCGTTTAATGGATACGAAGATGGCATTTCCAGGAGTAATTCTGGCATTAGTTCTGATTACGGTATTTGGAAGTGGTGCATTGAATACTGCTATAGCTCTGGGAATTATGTCTATTCCAAAATTTTGTAGAGTTACGAGAAGTGGATTTATGCAGATCAAACAGTTGGAATATATCAAAGCGGCAAGATCAAGAGGGGCATCGCGCTTCAGAATTATGGTACTACATATTCTTCCTAATATTTCATCATCGTTAATTGTTACTGCAACATTGGGATTCTCCGGAGCAGTATTATCAGAAGCAGGACTTAGTTACCTAGGACTTGGGATTCAGCCGCCTACAGCGAGTTGGGGAAAGATGCTATATGAAGCACAGGCATATTTAATAACAAACCCCTTCTACGCAGTTGTTCCCGGAATCATGATTACTATTATGGTATTGGGCTTTAATCTGCTTGGGGATGGACTGCGTGATCTTACGGAAAGACAGGGGAACTAAGAAAGGAAAGAAAAGAGATGACGGAGTGCAAAGAGCATATAAGACTGGCTGTAAAAAATCTATCTGTAGAAATTCGTACTGGAGGGAAGGATTGTAAAGTATTGAACCAGATAAGTTTTACAGCGAAACCGGGAGAAATCATCGGGCTGGTAGGAGAATCCGGATGTGGAAAAAGTATGACTTCTCTGGCCATTATGGGACTTCTTCCATCTGGTGCATGTGTTTCCGAAGGGGAAATCCAAATGGAAGGGAAAGACCTGTTATCTTTGAGTGAAGCAGAACTATGCTCAGTCAGAGGCGGAGAAGTTGCAATGATTTTTCAGGAGCCAATGAGTGCATTAAACCCGTTAATTCCGGTAGGAAAACAGATCGAAGAATGCTATCGGCTTCATCATAAAGCTGTATCAGCCATACAGACCAGGGAAATTACGCTGGATATGATGCGAACGGTAGGATTGTCCCGTGTGGAGAGTTTGTATCATGAATTTCCACATCAGTTATCAGGAGGAATGAAGCAGAGAATTGTGATCGCTATGGCATTGATCAATCGTCCTCGGTTGATTATTGCGGATGAGCCAACAACAGCATTGGATGTGACAATTCAGGCACAAATTCTGGAACTGTTGAAAAAAATGAATGTGGAATATGGATGTACAGTTCTGTTTATCTCCCATGATCTGGGTGTGATTCGAACTGTCTGTGATCAGATTGTTGTCATGTATGCCGGAAGGATTGTAGAGCAGGGCAAAACGGAGGAAGTTTTAAAAACACCCGGACATCCTTATACGAGGGGGCTTCTTTCTTCTATTGCGGGAGCGAAGAATAAAGGGGAGGAACTGTACAGTATTCCAGGGTATGTGGAGCCTTTGGAAAAAAGGGAAGAGAACAGATGTCCTTTTGTGAAAAGATGCGAACGAGCACAGGAGGTCTGCCATATTACCTGTCCGGATATGAAGGAAATACAGGGCAGAAAGGTAAGATGTTTCTACGAAGGAGATGGAAGAAGTGAGTAATGTAGAAGTGCTGATCGAAGCAAGAGATCTTTGTAAATATTATCCTGTAAAGGCAAAGAAAATTTTTGAGAAGAATAAAAAAGTACGGGCTGTGGAGAAATTAAATTTGTCCATCAGAAAAGGAAGTACTTTTGGTCTGGTAGGAGAATCCGGATGTGGGAAATCTACAACGGGACAAATGCTTTCTGAAATCGTTTCGGCAACACAGGGAGAGATTTTATATCAGGACAAACCACTCCGTGAAATGAACCGTATGGAAAGAGCCGCTGTAAGAAAAAAAATCCAGATGGTATTTCAGGATCCATATTCTTCCTTAAATCCCAAAAGAACGATTGAATGGACTTTGGAAGAGCCATTGAAAAGTTGTACCAAATTAGGAAAAAAGGAAAGGAAACAAAAGGTACAGGAAATATTGAAAATTGTTGGCCTGGATGAAAGTTATGGGCAGCGTTACCCCGGGGAATTAAGCGGAGGACAAAGGCAAAGAGTCAGCATTGCTGCAGCTTTGATCCTGGATCCGGAATTTGTAATAGCAGATGAATCGGTTTCCGCTCTGGATGTATCTGTACAGGCACAGATCCTGAACCTTTTACAGAAACTGCAAAAAGAGAAGGGATTGACCTATTTGTTCATTTCCCATGATTTGAATGTAGTACAGTATATGAGTGATGAGATTGGGGTGATGTATCTGGGGCATCTGGTAGAACTGGGAGATGCACAGGAAGTATGTAGTCATCCGGCGCATCCGTATACAAAAGCACTGCTTTCTGCAATTCCGGAAGTAGAAGGAGTACGAAAAGAAAGAATTGTACTGGAAGGTGAAGTTCCAAGCCCTGCAAATGTTCCCGAAGGATGTCCATTTCATACCAGATGCAAAGAGGCACAGGAACGGTGCAGAAAAGAATATCCAGCTCCAAGAAAAGTAAAGGAAGGGCATGTTGTGTGCTGTCACAATGTAGCAAAGGTGTAAAACAGACATGAAATTAGGTGTAATTTCAGATATTCATTTAGATGTTAACGAACAATATCCAGTAGTAGAATTATTGGCAAAAGAAGCAGAAAGAAGAAAGCTGGAAGGATTGCTCCTGGCAGGAGATATTTCCAATGGTCCAAAGAGCACGCTTCGACACCTGGAACAAATGAAAAAAAGGCTTCCGGTACCATTCTGGTTCGTACCCGGCAATCATGACATGTGGGACCAGGAACAGGAGTATATGGACTCATGGCAAATATATGAAGAATATAAAAAATATGAGGAGTGCCTGTGTGGAAAATCAGTACAGGTTGGAAACAGTATTCTGCTGGGAAATATTGGATGGTATGATTATTCATTTGGAGATGAAGCTTATTCAATAGAAGATTTCCAGAAAAAAAGCCGCAATGGTCGTGTATGGCAGGATAGTATTTGGGTCCGGTGGAATCGTGATGACAGACAACTTGCAAAAGCAATGTGTGAAGAACTGGAAGAGATCATAAAAGAACACAAAGGAAAAAGGACGATCTCCGTTACGCACATGATAGCGCTTCCAGAGTTGAAAGTACCTTTGGAACGAGTGAACTGGGACTATTTTAATGCATTTCTGGGCAGCAGAGAATTGGGAGAGATGTATGAAAGAAATGGTGTGTCATGCGCAGTGATGGGACATGTACACTATAGAAAGCGTATACTGAAAAATCAGGTGGATTATGTCTGTGCCTGCTTAAATTACCATACAGAATGGCAAACGCAGGATCCGGGAGAGGAACTCAGAAAAACGATGCAGGAGATAGAGGTATAAAGAATAGAAAGAAGCATGAAAGGATATTAAGAATAATCCATGTTAATCTGCTTGTGATTTTGAAAGAACATTCGTATATCTATTTAACAATATAGTATTATTTTTAACGTGTATTTCTATATAGATTTGCACGTTTTTCTTTTCTCTCAAAAAACTCTATATAAACACTATAGAACACTTGACAACAGTTTAAAACTGTTATATACTGTTTTAAGAAAAAGGAGAAAGGATATAAAGAATGAAAATTATAATCAATACTTCCTTAATGGTTCCTATCTATGAGCAGATTGTAGACCAGATTAAAATGCTCATACGCAATGGGGAATTAAAGGAAAATGACAATCTTCCATCTGTCCGTGCCTTGGCTAAAGAATTAAAAATAAGTGCTTTAACAGTTAAGAAAGCATACGATAATTTGGAAAGCGAGGGCTTTACTGTAACAGTACATGGTAAAGGAACATATGTAGCGGCTACAAATACAGAACTTCTTCTGGAAGAACAAAAAAAGGAACTGGAAGCGGATTTAGAGCAGGCTATTCAAAAAGGCAGACGTTGCGGTATTTGTGATGAAGATATAAAAAGTTTATTTGAGTTAATATTGGAGGGGTGATATATGTTAAAAATCGAACATTTAAAAAAGCATTATGCTAATTTTTCTCTTGATTGTTCATTAGAACTTTTGTCTGGCTGCGTGACTGGTCTAATCGGACAAAATGGAGCAGGAAAAAGCACGACATTTAAAGCAATATTGGGATTGATTTCAACTGACGGTGGAAACATTGCAATACTTGGAAAAGATATAAAAGATTTTACGGCAAAAGATAAAGAAGAATTGGGCGTTGTATTGTCTGACTCTGGTTTTAGCGGTTATCTGAAAATAAAAGATATTATCCCTGTATTGCAGAATATGTATACAAAATTCGATAAGTCTTTCTTTATTGAACAGGTACAGAAATTTCAATTACCTCTTGATAAGCAGATAAAAGATTTCTCCACTGGAATGAAAGCAAAACTAAAAGTGCTAGTTGCCATTTCACACAACGCAAAACTGCTAATACTAGATGAACCGACATCTGGTTTAGATGTAATTGCAAGGGATGAATTGCTTGAAATGTTGAGAGAATTTATGGAAAAAGATGAAGAACGCTCTATTTTGATTAGTTCTCATATTTCCAGTGATTTAGAGTCGCTGTGCGACAATATCTATATGATACATGATGGTAAAATCATTCTGCATGAAGATACGGACGTACTTCTTAGTGATTATGCTTTGTTAAAAGTGGACGCAAAACAGTATGACAAGTTGGATAAACAGTTTATCTTACGTTCCAGAAAGGAAGCATATGGATATAGTTGTTTGACAAACCAGAAACAGTATTATATGGAGAATTATCCTAAAATCGCGATTGAAAAAGGCACAATAGACGAAGTCATTACTATGATGATAAGGGGGAGCGAACAATGAAAGGATTATTAGTAAAAGATTTTAAATTGATGATGTTGCAGAGAAACTTCTTTTTGCTCATTTTAGTGATTGTAATTGGAATGATGGCATTTACTGATGATGTAGTATTCCCGTTAGGTTTTTTGAGTTTTGTTGTATCACTGTTTACATTAAGTACAATAAGTTATGATGATTTTGATAATGGTAATGCGTTTCTATTCACATTGCCTATCACCCGTAACGATTATGTAATTGAAAAATATTCCCTTGGTTTGCTATTTGGGTGCGTGGCATGGATTTTAGCAACTGTTTTGGGTGTGATAGCAACGGTATTTAAAGGAACATTACCTATTACAGATTTAATGCTGGCTTCATTGATAATTCTGCCTATTATGATTGTTATTCAAGCAATCATGATTCCTTTTCAACTTAAATTTGGTGGTGACAAGGGAAGAATAGCTATGATTGGAGCATTTGGAGCTTTAGCATTAATCGCTCTTGTTATCGTAAAAGGAGCAAAAGCCATTTTCAATATTGATTTAGTTCATTTATTGGACACTTTACCAACTGTAAGTATGGGGATGTTGGTTGTCATTGCGGTCATAGTTGCCTTGGTACTGTTACTAATTTCTATGAAAATTAGTCTTTCGATTATGAACAAAAAGGAATTTTAAAGGGGGAGCTTATGGATTTAACAATATTAGCTGTTGTACTACTATTATGTGGAGGTATTCCTTTAAGAAACAAGATATATAAAGAGCGTAAAAAGAAAAAGGAAGAAAATAAGAAAGATATATAAAGGGGTGATATTATGGAAAAAATTTTATGCATAATTGCTTTAATCGTATTTGTATATTGGGTTTTCATCAAACGTAACAGAAAAAAGTAGTTACTGATATGAAAGGGGAATAAAATTGAAAAATACTTGGCAATGCCCTAAATGTGGGGCAACAGATGTAGTCCGTATTCCTGATAATTCTAGTCGTCATGCCAGCGGAAATAATATATACACAAGCACCTATACTTTGTTTGGAAAAATTCCTGTAATACGTTATGTTTGCTGTGAATGCGGATATGTAGAAAACTGGGTTGAAGCAAAAGAAGAATTACTGGAAATCAAGAAAAAATTTGGATAATTGAAAGGTAGTATTGACAATATGAAAGAATATAAGTATGTGGAAGTGAAATTTGAAGCAAAAGGTGGATTATTCCATTGCATTTCTAAACCAAAAGAAATCATCAGTAAATATGTGAAAGAGGGATATTCTTATGTTGGATTTATGCCAACTTTAATAGACGCACATGGTAGTTTTAGAAGAATTGATTTGATATTTGAAAAATAGAACTCTTGGTTTTAAGGCAGGTGAGAATGGAGTGTTGTCCGGCAAATTAAATGATGTGCTGTTTGCAGACTATACCTATGCTGATGCATGTCTTAAACATCCCGTTTGGAGCGGACAGCCTTCCCGCTGAAGCGTGCAGGCTGTTCCGCTCAAGCGGAATACGCACCAGAGCCTCATACCCCTCAAATAATCGTTATTTTATTACTTTCTGGTTACCTCGATAAAAAATGAATATATACTAAATGTCATTATAGATTTTACAGGCATTACTAGCTAATCAAGTATTAGTAAGCCATTTTTAATTCGATAACATGTTTCGCTTAATTTTGCAAAATCTATGTCATGCGTAACCAATAGTATTGATTTATTCATGGTATCATGCATTTTTTTAAAGATTCCTTCTACATTTCTTTTCGATTGATCATCGAGATTCCCTGTCGGTTCATCTGCCAAAATAAATTCCGGATCATTAAATAAAGCTCTCGCAATAGCCATTCTCTGTTTTTCTCCTCCGGATAATTCTCTTGGATATTTTTTCAGAAGCTTCTCATTTATTTCCAGATAATCGGCCAGCTCCAAAGCTCTGTTTTGTGCCGCATCGCCATTCATTTTATCCAATAATCCAGGTAAAATTATATTATCCAGGGCTGTAAGCTGATCCAACAGAAAATAATCTTGAAAAACAAAACCCATCTTTTTTCTTCTTAAATCCGCCAGTTCATCCTTCCATAATTCTTTTACCTGCACTCCGTTGATGATGATCTCGCCCTCCGACGGAGTTGTCAATAATCCCATGATTTTCAGCAGAGTTGTTTTTCCACATCCAGATCTGCCAATGACAGAGACAAAATCACCCTGATTGATTGTCAGATTGATTTCCTTTAATACCTCTACATATTCGTCCGCCCTACCTGACATTTTATATGTTTTTTTAATATTCTTTAGTTCCTGCTTCATGCCTTATCCCTCCATGTATGGGAAAGTAATTCCTTTATCCGCTTCTTTGATATATTGAGTACCAGCAGTATTTGAATGAAAATATAAATAATCCATAATCCGAATATATATGTTCCAAAATACAACGCTTCTGATATCGAAACCATTCTGACATGGAATGTTATCCCTATCGTTATGATTGAAAGCAAGAGCGATAAAAGCAACGGAACACCAGCAAAATAGTATAACTCTCGATTACTTATAATTTTCGCCTGCTTCTGGTGCATTCCCAGACAGAATAACATATCGAACCTGATCCTTCTTTCGTCCTTTTCAAACTCATTTTTCATAAAGTACAAAATAACAGTACATAATAATGTTAAGATGATCTCTAAAATTAACGCACTTTCCTTTAAAATTCTTTCCATCTTTACATCCCACATTTTATCGTTCTTGCTATAGCAGGGTAGAATCAACTGATCCCAGGAAGAATCCTCCATATGCTTTTCAACAAATTTTTGAAGTTCTGTCTGAAGTCTCTTATGGTATTTTGCATTTTCCTTCAATAAGTATAACCTCGTCGGTCCCTCGGTGCCAGTCAGACTTTGGAAATATCCATCTGAAAACACGACAAGATTCTCTTGTTCTCCGCTTTGGAACACCCCAGTTAAAATCGTTCGTTCTTCTCCTGCAATCATGCGCGGCGGATACACCTTTTCCCTAGACATATAGTTATAAAATCTAACCGGCTGTCCGATTCTTAAATACGGGGTTTTTCGATTCATATACCAGTCTATAGGATGTGCATTTATAGAATAATCTTCCTGATAAACAATATAGACCTCCTTATCATTTAAATTTAATTTTTGGGGCGCCACTCCTAAATTCTGACATAAACTTTTATATGTACGATAGGATATGCCTATGTGCTGTCCTTGCGGCCAAATTACTTTCTGGTAATAATTATTCGCCGCATCGATCCAATCTGTCTTTTCCCCTTGAACCGACGTCACCCTGACCATAGGATAGGAGTGTACCTCCGCTATTCCTTGATTCTTTATTTCTTCAAACCTGTTGGCATCCTCTGGATAGGCCATGCAAACATAATCGTACGGGAATAATGCTTCAGGGTCGGGTGCCGACAAATTTCCTGCCAGTGGCACGACAAGAACGCACAAAAAAACAAAATGGAATAAAAAGATTGCAGCCTGCAGTCCCAGTTCTTTAGCGGCGCCTCTCTGTATTGGAATTTTATCCAGCACTTTTTTTATAGTATCCCTCTGATTCTGCCGGAATAGATTTACCAGTATTCTGGCAGAACAAAGTAAAATAATTCCTCCAATCACAACTCCAAATAATATGTAACTGATGTCTTCCCCGTTTCTCCGCTCCGAATAGCGAAATAAAAAATATGCCAGATATATGAACGAAAAAAACATCAAAAACAGCAGATTTCGCTTAGTTAAGAAAGACTTTCTTTTCGGACACTGCTGTTTGAGCGACATATTTTCCTGAAGCATATCTGCAAATACACGAATGATGACAAATGAGAGAATAATGTACAATACAGCGGAAATAAAATATATTTTTACCCCTGCAAATTTATCTATGGAAAGATTCATCAA
>OLRX01000664.1_pt1 | contig 29683 bp, 41 predicted proteins | sample 1672991 | NCBI WGS metagenome assembly OLRX01 (sample SAMEA3136744, study PRJEB25190) | human gut metagenome | biome: human gut; feature: human-associated habitat; material: faeces | place: Austria | collected 2013
TCCGCTTTGGTTTCGGATCGTAATATTCGTAGTTTGCCATTGCTTCCTTTCCCGAGAACCCACCTTGCGCGGCACTCCGTACATATTGGTTGTCTGTGCGGCCGAGACCAGACGTTTATTCTATTTTTTTGGAGTGTTTTTAAAGGATTGGAGCGCCGCTTAAGGCAGGCTCTCGTTTTGCTGTTATGCGCTCAGCTCACAGCTGCATTGTGTGCCGTTTTCTATCGGTGCGCCGCAATGCGGGCAGATGGTGCGCGGCCGGTTTCGTTCTGCGCGTTTCAACCGCCGTTCATACCGCGTTTGCGTGCGCCGTACCATGTCCAAAAACCATTGCTGTGCCGTTGTGTAACCCAGCTCTTGCAGCATTTGCGGTTCCAGCCACTTGCAACACCATTCAGGCACGCGGAAGGTCGCTTTGCGTTGAATCCTATGCCCGTCCTTTTTCGCCGTCTTAGGCGCGTGCTCGCTGTCCATGCAATGGATCAGGTCGATTTCCGGTTCCGTGTACAGGTCAAGCGGCTTGCATCCCATGGCTTGGCACATCGCCCGAAGCTGCTCTACCGTCGGCAGTGCCGTGCCGGTTTCGATTTTGGAATATGCGGGCTTGTCCAGCTTTATGCCGCTTTGCCCGATGAGCTCCACCAGTTCCTTTTGCGTCAGCCCGCATGCTGTTCTTACTTCTTTGATCTTCATGCGCCTTTCAGCCTTTCAAAATGTGTCACTACGGCAGGCTTCCAAAACTTTGTTCGTTTTCCTACCGTTACAGGGCCTAGATACTCGATACTTTCCCTGTCCTTCTTTGCCTGCATCCGAAGCGCCTGTTCATCGCATTTAAGAAAATCTGCCATCTGTTCCACCGTGATCCAATCATCTGGTATAGCCTTGATTTCCTCTAATGTCATTTGCCATCCGCTCCCGCTTCTAAAACCTGTGTACAGGCTACAATCTGTTCTTTCACTGAATGCAGTACCTGTTCCCATTCCTCTAGTTCATCCGTGCCAATCTTCCCGTCTGCCAAGATTTCTGCCAGCATGCCGGCGTTATCGCTCATTTCCTTTGTTGCAGAGATCAGGTGCAACGCCGATATGGGAAGCGGCACAAACTCCACATGCGGAAAGGTATCTTGCCATGCCTCCATTTCCTGCTGTGCCCTGTATTTCAATCCAGGATCTTCGTATACATCGGACAGCATGCAAATCGTGTCCCAGGAAGGAAGAATGCTCCCATTTTCATACCGCCGGATCGTGCTTACATCGCAAAAGCTCTGTACTGCCGCTGTTTCCTGCGATAGATGCGCCGTCTGCCTGCTTTCTCTCAAAATGCTTCCAAGGTCTGCCATCCTCTTTGCCTCCTTTCTTTGGTATTCTTTTCTTGCAGCGGAACATCCGTTGCAAAACCTCTTTTTCTTTGGTACTCTTGTTGTGTCTAAAACAGTTCTTCTACCGTACTGTTTAGCGCCAGTGCTATCAGCTTGGCTGTATCGGCCTTTGGCATGCTTTTACCCGATTCGTACCGCTGATATTGCCGTTCTGTAATCCTGGCGATTTTTGCAAGCTCTGCTTGCGTTAAAGGTGTTTCTTTGCGTTTGATTTTGAGTTTCGTTTCTTCCGCGCTCATCATCACCCCTCACATTCGTACTAACATGACATTTATGTCTTGTTCTGCAATTATACTAACATGACATTTATGTCTTGTCAATGATTTTTTAGGAGATTGACATGACATTTCAAGAGCGGATTATTTTCATAAAAAACAGTAGAAACATTCTCCAAAAGGATATTGCACAAGCTGCCAATGTCACTGTCCGCCAATACCAGCGGTATGAAAAAGGAGAAACACAGCCAACACTCCCTGTACTTGTCGCCCTTGCCGACTTCTTTGATGTGTCTATCGACTATCTTGTCGGCAGAACGGACAATCCTGCTGTGAACCGTTAGGGTTCTTCATAAAACTTCGTCCAATGTACGCCAAGTACGGATGCCAACCGTTTGGCAGTCGGCACTTCCGGGTCTCTTACCCCCATCTCTGCATGGGAAATGGAACGGATACTTACGTTTGCTTTTGCAGAAAGCTGTACTTGTGTTAGCCCAAGTTCCTTTCTTTTTTCCTTCATCCAATCACGCTTCACCCTTGGTTTTGCACCTCCTTTGTGATATATTGTTGATAGGTGTATGCGCACGTTAGGATTTTCCCTCGTGTGCTGTTTACGTATTGATTATATTCTGAATTTTTCAGAAAGTCAATATAATATTTTTGAATTTTTAGGATTTTTTTATATGGATGATACAGTAAAAAAAATTCTTTCTTGTATGAAAATGAGAAACATCACTGATAAGCAGCTTACGAAGGATATTGGAATTAACAAATCTGCTGTCACTGATTGGAAAACAGGAAAGACAAAATCGTACAAAAAATATATAGACAAAATCGCTGAGTATCTTGGAGTTTCTGTAGATTATTTGTTAGGCCGTACAGATGACCCGTTGCCAAAAATCCAGATTCAAGATACAATTATGGCAAAAGGCGACTATGTAGGGCCTGTCAATCCAGCGGAGAAACAATGGCTGGAAGCTGCATTGGCCGCTTATCGAGAAGCATTGCAAAAGGATTTGAATGAGGAATAATACCGCTTTGCGGTATATATAAAGGCTCGGTTTGGGGGAAACGAGTACAAATTTGTGCAGGAGGATTTGCAATGGCAGAACAAACAAAGAAGGCTTGGTACAAAAAATGGTGGGTATGGGTAATTGCCGTTCTTGTGTTGGCTGGAATTGGTGGCGCAATGTCAGGAGGGGGAACCGAAGAAACACAGGGCGCAGAACAGTCATCCCAAAAACAAGAGCAGTCATCCCAACAAACTGAATCCACAACCCCGGTTGCATCTATTGTTTATGATGCTGAACTCGGAAGCGGAAATTATACATCCGGTATAGATTTTCCTGCTGGGACGTATGATATTGAAGTTGTCTCCGGTAATGGGAATGTTTCTTCGGACAACCAGTTCGATGGTGGAATCAATGCTATCATGGGTGTAAAAGATGATGATTTGTATCAGAAAAGCTATTCAAATATTTCCTTGCCAGAAGATACGCTATTAAGAATCTCTGGTGGTGTTGTAGTAAAAATTCATTCTGAGGACGCGTCCGGAGCTGCGTTATCAAAAAGAGAACAGCCAAACACGGAAGAAATTGAGCTATCTAACGGAAATTTTGTTGCGGGCACTGACTTCCCTGCGGGCGTGTATGATATCCAGGCTGTTTCGGGTAACGGAAATGTCTCCTCTGACAACATTTACAGCGGTGGACTTAATGCAATTATGGGCGTAAAAAAAGACGAGCTCTACGAAAAGGAATATAAAAATATTTCTTTAGAAGAAGGGGTTACCTTAAAAATAGACGGAGTAAAAATCAAATTAGTTCCAAGCAAATAAAAGAGAATAACAAAAGCCCTTACGAGGGCTTTTTTATTTTTATAAAATTGGTCCAAAAAGTCTATTGCATTTTTAGTTAGTTCTGGTATACTTGAATCACAAAAGAGAACATATGTTCGTATAAGGAGCGCTAAAATGAATACATATTATTTTGATGTAGTGCCTGTCGATCTGGATGGGCATGCTGATGCTGTGTTGTCCGGAACGAATGTATGTTTGGAAAAAACATTGTCACATGAACAAGCAAAACTCGCAATAAACAAACTTATTTCCTATCATCTTTTGCGCTGTCGCAATGAGAAAGTAACCAAAATCTGCATCCATCATAGACGCAAGCGTTCTTATACAATTTTGGTGGAGGTGGAATCGTATGGGCACTAAAAAAAGAGGAAATGGACAAGGGTCCGTATACAAAATGAAAAATGGGAAATGGAGAGCAGAGTGGACCATTGGATACAAAATGGATGGTTCTCGTATCAGCAAAAGAAAGGGTGGATTCTCAACAAAAAAAGATGCCATGAAATTTTTAGAATCGGAGAAAAGCCAACCATCCTATGAATCCATCAACATACAGGAAGTCTATAAGATAATAAGTGTCGATATTGAAAAACTGTCAAAGGATAAACAAAGGGCCTATGATATTGCATATCGTCGTATTAGGCCGATCTGGTTTCGTAATATATCGGATATAAGAATTCCTGATCTGCAACATATTGTTGACGAAACCCCTGGTGACTTTTATCCAAAACGGGATGTTAAAGCGTTGCTTAGGAAAATATTTCGATATGCAGTTGCCAACGACTGGGTGCAAAAGGACTATGCGTCATATATAAAATTGCCAAAATGCCCAGAACCAAAAAAAGAAACATATACAGATATCGATATAGCTATCATGTGGAAAAATTACAACCTTTTCCCTGTCGATTCTGTTGAAAGAGTAATATTGGGTGGAGCACTTATCATGATTTACACAGGAATGAGGACCGGAGAACTTTTGTCGGCAAAGAAAAAGGACATTCATGTCAACGAAAGATACATGGCATGTGGGATCAAGACAAGCGCAGGAAAGCAAAGGCATATTCCCATTGCAAAAAAGATACTCCCTATTGTTTCTGAACTTTTATTGAAATGCACTGAGCGGTTAATTCCGTTGAGTGAAAATCAATTTTATGAAAGATATAAGGAAACGATGGGGAGCATCGGAGTTTCCTCTTTAACGCCGGGATGTTGCCGTCATACGTTTAACACAAACATGGCAAGGGCAGGTATACAACCGGCAATCATTCAGAGAGCATCGGGCCATAGATCGTATCAAACCACGCTTGGATATACGCACATAAAAATAGACGATATACTGTCTGCTGTAGATAAATTATAGTTCTATTACGCCTCTATTACGCCCAGGCCATCTAAAAACGCCGATATATAGGCAAAAAACACTCCCCTGCTAAGGGAGTAGGTCGGGTGTACCGGCGCGAGGGTTCGAATCCCTCCTTCTCCGCCAAACAACAGTGGGCACTGCTTCATAAAGCAGTGCCCACTGTTCAAAATTCGCTTAGGAGGGATCTGTATGCCAGACTATAAGGCTATGTATTATCACTTGGCAGGGCGCATGGCCACTGCTGTTGATGCGCTGGAAGCGACCACCAATGCGTTGGTTGACATTACTGAAAAGCTGAAGCTGGCGCAGCAGACCACGGAGGAAATGTTTATTTCCGATCCTGACGACAATGAGGATTCTGTGGACAACATTTCAGAGTAAGAACCGCAATCCGCGCATTATATAAACGGTATCTGTCGTGGCGGCATATCACGCGCCAAAACGGGTTGCGCTTGCTTGTAAACGCATGCGCAGCGGCTTTTCTGTTTTGAAGTTTTGTATGCGCACTTTCAGCGGATATCTATTTCGTAACCGTCAGGCACGTCGCCGCAAGCTGCATATCGCTTGCGGCGACTTTTTTACAAAAGTCACCGGCGAGCTCATGCCGCCGCTCCTCCTTTTCACAAAAACCCTCGCTCGGTTCGCCTGTTCGCTTGTAAACGCCCTCTCAACAGCTCACAGTCGCTGCCAACTTTTTGCAAGGATTCAAGCACTCAAATCCCATTTCTAAACAGCCAAAAAAAACCTCTTTCATGTGGCTTGGCCACGTTATCGCAGGCTTTAGATCGCTTGTATAGAGCCCTGCGGCAAAAAAGGCCGTTTGGCCGGCCCCGAACCTTTCTCCTTGCCCTATCATAGAGTAATGATAAGCGTAAACGATTTGGATAAGGAGGAACATCATGTATAACGGATATTCCCCGCAGCAACTTTGTTTGATGAATCAACTGCAGCAGTTATGGGCACAGCATGTATACTGGACGCGGTTCTTCATCATCAGCACAGCCGAGGAGCTGGGCGATCTGGCGCGGTCACAGACAGGATTCTCCAAAATCCCAAGGATTTTGCACAGCTCTTTGCCCCGTTTTTCGGCATGAACATAGCAAACCAATTTCAAGAGCTTCTAACCCAGCATCTGTTGATTGCCGCGGATCTTGTCAACGCGGCAAAAAACGGGGAAACGGAAAAGGCGGATATTGCGCGTCAAAAATGGTACCAAAACGCGGATGAAATCGCCCGTTTTCTCTCCTCCATCCAACCGTGCTGGAGCGAAGCCAGGTGGAAGGAAATGCTGTATAGCCATCTGCAAATGACAGAACAGGAAGCCGTGCTCCGGCTGCAGGGAAACTACGCTGTAGACATCGAGGCCTTTAACGCCATCGAAAACGAAGCGCTGCAAATGGCAAATTATATGTTCTGCGGCTTCCTACATAGCCGAGTTCCCCGGCATCGGCCCTGCTTTTGAAGCTGCCCGGCCAAATTTGCACGCCTTCCCAAGGGCCTCTGCCCTGGCCCCTCTCACGGAGCAAAGCCCGCTTTGCTCCGTTTTCCCTTTTCATGGCAAACTATCCGCGCATCGCCCTTTGCGCCCGGGCCGGAAGGCGGGCCTATTCCCCGTTTTTCTCCGGCGGCTCTATGCTGCCATATTTTCTTTCAAAACTGGCGATGTACACATGAATGATGTTTGCAATCTCGCCATTTACGCTTCTGTCATTTCCGGCAGCAATGTATTTGAGTTTTTTCATCGACACCTCATCCAGCCTCAGCGTAAAATTGGGGTGTCTTTTCATCGTTGCCATTTCCTTCCCCTGCAATCACTTCATAATGATCTCAAAATAACGTCTTTATTCTACCCAATGGATTTGTTATGAGGGGAATGGTAACGTCCAATGGACATCATATAATTTTTCAGGAGGAAAATCATGTCCGTTCAAACACCCATTTCCAAAGCAGAAGAAGAAAAGATCCAGCAGCTTTTTTCGATGCCTTTTTAGGCGACTCAAAGTTTGATCAGGTGCACAACGCCATGTTTGCCCTGGCGCACGAAGCGTTCCTTGCCGGTTTTCAAGCCGCCAAAGCCACCTGTTTTCGCTATAAGGGCGGGCAGGCATAACCCTACCGCCAGCCGCCCAGGCTATCGTAGTGCAGGGCGCGCTGCGCCGCCGCGGCCAAGGCCCTTAGCTCCTGTGCGGAATGCACAAACTCGTTTTGCGCGTGCAGGGCGCACTGTACCGCCGGCGGCAGCGATACAAAATGGGCGCGGCTGCTGCGGCTGTTTTGGATCAGCGCGTGCAGGTTTTGGTATCTCATCGCCATCCCTCCCCCGCTAGCCTGCCCCATTTGGCCAAAAATACGCCTGCCCCATGGACAGTGCGCCCTTTTCGCGCTACGATAAAGCCATCGATCTATCATCAAGGAGGCGTCCACCATGCAGCGCACATCCATTCGGCCGGGCACGGTGCTGTTCTGCGGCCTGGCATTGTTTTCCATGTTTTTCGGCGCGGGCAATCTGATCTTCCCGCCCTTTTTGGGCGCCCAGGCCGGCGTACATACCTGGCCCGCCATGGCGGGCTTTGCGCTCAGCGCCGTGGGCCTGCCCATTTTGGGCGTGGTGGCCGTGGCAAAGTCCGGCGGTCTGGATGCGCTGGCAGGCCGGGTGGGCCGGCGGTTTGCGTTTGTATTCACGCTGCTGGTCTACCTTTCCATCGGCCCGGGGCTGGCCATTCCGCGCACCGCTTCCACATCGTTTGAAATGGCGGTTACGCCCTTTTTCCCGTCCGCGCCCGGGTGGGTGCTGCCGGTATACGCGCTGGCGTTTTTCGCCGTTGCCATGGCGCTGGCCCTGCGCCCGGACAAGCTGACGGACCGCCTCGGCAAAATCACCGGCCCCTGCCTGCTGGCCCTGATCCTCTGCATCGTGGTGGGCTGCTTTGTGCATCCGCCCGGCGGCTATGGCCCGGCGCTGGGCGCCTACCAAAGCGGGGCGGCTGCCCGCGGCTTTGTTGATGGCTACCAAACGATGGATACCATCGCCGCGCTAAATTTCGGCATCGTCATCGCGCTCAACCTAAAGGCCCGCGGCGTGCCGGAAGGCCGGCCCGTGGTGCGCTGCACCGTGCGCGCCGGCTACCTGGCGGGCGGCGTATTGCTTTTGGTGTATGCGCTGCTGGCGCATGTGGGGGCGGTCAGCGGCGGCGCGTTTCCCGGCGCCGAAAACGGCGCGGAGGTGCTGTCCCGCGCGGTATCGTTTTTGTACGGCCCGGTGGGCTCGGTGCTGCTGGGGCTTATCTTTGTCATCGCCTGCCTAAATACCTGCATCGGGCTTTTCAGCTCTTGCAGCCAATATTTTGCCACCGTGTTTCCCCGCCTATCCTATCGGGCGTGGGTATTGGTGTTCGGCGTGGTCAGCTATGCGGTCTCCATCTTTGGGCTCAATGCCATTTTGGCCATCTCCGTGCCCGTCTTAAACGCCCTTTATCCGGTGGCCATCGTGCTCATCGTGCTGGGCCTGTGCCACCGCGTATGCGGCAAGGCGCCGCTATGCTACCCCATGGCCGTAGCGTTTTGCGGGGTGGTCAGCGTTTTATACGCGCTGGAATCCGCCGGCCTGGCCCTCCCTCTTCTCACGGATTTTCTGCACATTTTGCCGCTGTACCAAAGCAGCCTGTGCTGGGTGCTGCCCGCCGCGCTGGGCGGGGCGCTGGGCGCAGCGCTCAGCCTTATGCGCCGAAAGCGCGCCTAGGCGTTCTCTTTTCCCAGGCAGCGCAGGCTCTTCTGCGCTGTTTTTTTCCCCTGTGTTCATAGGCCGGCGCAAGATCGGATACACTGTAAAACCCATATGTTTCAGGAGGGATTGCCTGTGGATCGGTCTGCCTTTGCCAAAGCCGAACGATACAGCGCGCTGTTCGTGCCGGCGGCGTGTGTGATCTGCCATTTTCTGTACCGCCTAACCGGGGAAACTCCCCCTGTCGGGCTCTTTTGCCCTGTCAGCGAAAGCGTCTGGGAGCACGGCAAGCTGTTGTTTTTCCCGTTTTTGCTGGCGGCGTGCGCCGAGTGTGCGCTGCTGCATCCGCCTCTGCTGCGGTTTTGGGCGGCCAAAAGCTGTGCGCTGCTGCTGGGCCCGGCGCTGATGATCGCCTTTTACTATACCTATACCGGTGTTTTCGGCGTACACAGCCTGTGGGTGGATATTGCCAGCTGCTTTGCGTGGGTGCTTGTTATGTTCGCCGTTTCCCGCCGCCTGATGCAGTCCGGCGGCCCGGCGCCTGTCCGGGACCTTTTGTGCTGTGCCGGGGCCATGGCGCTGTGCGTGCTGTTTTTCGTGTTTACCTTTGCGCCGCCCGCTCTGCCGCTGTTCCATGCCGCCTAGCAGGCGGGGGCATGTCCGGCCCATGCTTGGGGGTGGGCGCATTTCCTGCCCCGGGGATGGTCATTTTTACCTATGCCCGTTCTCCTTCCGCCTAAGCAGGCGGGGGCATGTCCGGCCTTTCCGCTGTGCATGGCAGGCTTTGTGCCCCGGCAAGGGGCGTTTTCATCAAAGCGTATTTCCTGCGGCGTGCAAAGGGGCGCGTTGGCCGGGCCTGCCCCTTGCTTTTCCGCACAAAAGGTGGGATAATTTGCCCAACACACCTTTTTGTTTCCAAAGGAGGCCTATGGTATGAAACCAGTGCTCAACGACGTTTTACAAGACCTTTGCACCACCCCCAGCCCCTCGGGGTTTGAGCGCGACATTGCGCAAAAGGCCAAGGCGTATCTCTCTCCTGTTTCCGACAGCCTCACGGTGGACAATGTCGGCAACGTCATCGCCCGCATCGACGGCACGGACCCCGCGCTAAAGCCCGTGATGGTCTACGCCCATATGGACAGGGTCGGCATGATCGTATCCTTTGTTACGGAGGATGGCCTTTTGCGCCTACAAGCCATCGGCGGCGTGCCGGATAAGGTGCTGCCCGGCAGCCGTGTGCTCGTGCGCACCGCCTCCGGCGCTTGGCAGTGCGGCGTGGTGGGCACCAAATGCAATCATCTGATGACGGAGGAGGAAAAGCAGCGCGTGCAGCCCATGCGAGAGCTGCTGGTCGATGTGGGCTCAGACAGCGCCGAGCAGGCAAAGGAGATGGGCTTTGCCATCGGCTGCCCCGTGGTGTATGAGCCGGTGTACCGGCGGCTTGGCGGCCGGCGCGTGGCCGCCACCGCGCTGGATAACTGCGGCTGCGTCGCCGCTTTGGTCGGCATTGCCCGCCAGCTGTACCAGGCCCGCCCGCAGCGCACCACCTACCTGGCCGCCACCGTGTGGGAGGAATACAACCAGCGCGCCGCCGCCATGGCCGTGCGCCGCATCAACCCCATTGCCGCCATCAGCATGGATATGCTGCTGGCCGGCGATACGCCAGATGTAAAGGGCGTGTTTGAGGCTTCTGTGGGCCAAGGCCCGGTGGCTTCGCACTACAACTACAGCGATGGTGCGGACAACGGCACCATCGCCCATCCCGGCCTGTATGCCCTGGCAGAGCGTACCGCGGCCGCGCATGGCACCGGCCTACAGCATTATGTCTGCTACGCTTCGCTGGGCGATAACGCCTATTCCCAGCTCACCGGCGACGGCCCCGCCTGCATCGAAATCGGCGCGCCGGTGCGCTATGCCCATTCCACCACCGAGGTGGCGGATCTGGACGATATCGAAAACCTTTCCCTGCTCGTATCCGAGATGGTGCGGGGGATGGATGCTTCCTTTGTGCAGGCCCGCTATACGCTGGATTAAAATCCGCCTGCTTGCCCGCGGCGCTTTCCGTCTATGGAAGGCGCCCTTTTTTTGGCTAATACTGCACCAGGGCGTTCAGCGCCGCCTGCTCGGCCGGGGCGCGCTGGGCATAGCGCAGCGCCGGGTTGGCTGCCGGCTCCCGGACCCGAAAGCAGAGCGAGGCGCGGCGGTCCCAAGCTCTTATCATCGCCTGCCAAGAGCGGATGGGCTGTCCGCCTGCCTGCCAGCCCCGGGCCTGGTAATAGGTAGTAAACAGCTCCGGGTCCACCTCGCTGCCGGATTTTGCCACAAACGCCTTTACCTCCGCCACAGAAGGCTCTGTTGCGCGCGCGCCCTTTGTCTCTTTTTGTTTTTGTTTTTCTTTTGTTTTTATTTTTAAAAGGGGGGCTGTGCTGCGCTGCGGTTGTGTCTCTGTTTGTGTCTTTGTTTGCGCACCGCCCTGCGGCCCAAATTCGTCCCGGTACAGGGCCGCAAGATCCTCCAGGTGATACCGGCCCGTTTGGCTGCCCCGCCCCGTTTCATAGCAAAGATAGCCCTTTTGCATCAGCTCTGCACGCGCCTGCGTCAGCTGGTTGCGCGAAAGCCCCGTCATCCCCTGCAAAAGCAGGCCGGAAACGGAAAACCACGCCGCCCAGCGGTAGCGGTTATTCAGCCCCAGCAGGTTAAAGTATAAACACTGCGCACGGCTGGAAAGCGCATCCTGCTCCTTTTTGATAAAAAATGCGTTTAGCTGCTCGATATAGTTCATGCCAAAGCCCCCTTTGTGTCTTTGTCTTGAGTATGCACCGCCGAAAGGTATCCAGGGGTATCCATTTTGCCGCGCCCGGTTTGTTTTTTTGGGGCTCTGCCTCTAGCCAAAGGCGGACTGGGATGCTATTATTTAGGTAATATATTACGCAAATAGGAGGTCCGCATGATTTCATCGCTGTCCCGTGCCTATGAGCGCACGGAGGAAATGCAAAAGCGCGGCATTTTTGCCAACCTGTTTTTGCTGCAAAACCGGCTTCAGGCCCTCTTTGACCACGACCCCCGCAACCTTGGCGTCACGCTCAAGCAGTTTTTGCTGCTCGTGATGGTGCGCCAAGCCGCCTGCCGGCAGGAGGAAACCACGTATACGCACCTGGGCGCGCTTTTGGGCTGTTCGCGGCAAAATGTCAAAACCCTGGCCTGCCAGCTGGCCCGCAAACAGCTGGCGGTGCTGCGTCCGCATCCGTGCGATGGGCGCGCCATGTGCGTGGCCCTTTCGCCGGCTGCCGAACAGTATTTTGCCAAAAGCGCCGCCTTCCACAGCGAAGTGCTGGATACGCTGTTTGCCTGCTATACCCCCGAAGAGCTTTTGTCCCTGTATCGGCTGATGGCCAAGCTGCACACCGGCATCCAGGCCCTCTCCGCCCAAAAAAAGGAGGCTGCGCCCCATGCATGAGGTTCTTTTGATCTACCGTTCCAAATACGGCTCTGCCAAAGCCTACGCCGAAATGGCGGCCGAGCGCCTGGGCGGCCTGGCCTGCACAGAACAGCAGGCCACAGAGCAAACCCTTGGCCAGGCGCGGTGCCTTGCGCTGTTCGGCAGCCTGTATGCCGGCGGGCTTTCCATAGCCCCGTTTATGAAAAAGCACGCTGCGCTGCTTGGCCAAAAGCGGGCTGCCGTGTTTGCTGTCGGCGCTACGCCGCCCGGCCCGGATGTGTTGGAGGCCGTGCGCGCCCGCCTGCCCAAAGCGGTGCAGACGCTGCCGCTGTTTTACGGCCGGGGCGCCTGGGACCCCGCGCGTATGACACGGGTGGACCGCACCCTCTGCCGGATGCTGCAAAGATCCGTGACAAAAAAGCCGGCCGGCACGCTGGCGCCGTGGGAGCAGGCGCTGCTGGAAGCCGGCCAGGGCGCCGCCAACTGGGTAGAGCCCCGCTACCTTGCGCCGCTGCTCTCCTTTCTCCAATCGCAATGCTAGAAAAGCAGCCGTGACGGCTGCTTTTTGCGTTAGGCGATGATATCAAACAAAGCCTTGGTCTGCTTTTCCTCGTCCTCGGCGGTAAGGCCGGTAAAGTCCTGCTCTTTGGGCCGCAGCGCCCTGTATACGTCGTCATAGGTATCTGGCATGTTTTTTTCACCTCCCGGTTTAGTGTAACCAATGAAAATTCCTTTACGCTGCCGTTGACAATTGGGCAAAATAGGATATAGTGAAGGCAAGAAAATTAGCTTTAACTAACTTATCATTGCCAGGATTGGAGGGCTAAATATGCATACCGCCGTTTTATGGGCCGCGGCCGGCACAGGGTTTACCTTTTTGATGACCACGCTGGGCGCCGGCCTGGTATTCTTTTTCCGCAAGCAGTTTTCCGCCGGCCTGCAACGGGTGTTTTTGGGCTTTGCCGCCGGCGTCATGATCGCCGCGGCCGTCTGGTCGCTTTTGATCCCCGCCATCGACCAGGCCGAGGCCGCCGGGCTTTTGGGCTGGGTGCCGGCCGCTGGCGGGTTTTTGCTCGGCGTAGGGTTTTTAATCGCGATGGATTCGCTGCTGCCGCATCTGCACATCGGTGCAAAGCAGCCGGAGGGCCTGTCCGCCCCCTGGAAGCGCACCACGCTTTTGTTCACCGCCGTCACCCTGCACAACATCCCGGAGGGCATGGCGGTGGGCCTGTCCTTTGCCCTGGCGGCCCAGGGGGGCCAAGCGGCAGGCTATACTGCGGCCATGGCGTTGGCGCTGGGCATCGGCATCCAAAATTTTCCGGAGGGCGCCGCCATCTCGCTGCCGCTGCGCCAGGAGGGCAAGCCGGTGGGCAGGGCGTTTTGGATGGGCAGCCTATCCGGCGTGGTAGAGCCTGTCTTCGGCGTGCTCACCGTGCTCATCGCAGGCTCCATCCAGCCGCTGATGCCCTGGCTTTTGTCCTTTGCTGCCGGCGCAATGATCTAAGAGCTGATCCCAGAGGCGCATCTGGGCGAACACAGCCACGTCGGCACGCTGGGCGTCATTTTCGGCTTTGTCGTCATGATGATTTTGGACGTTGCGCTGGGCTGACCGCCTTGTAGGCGGCGCCATGCCCGGCCATTCTATAGCGCCCGTCAGAGTGCCGCCCCAAAAGCAGGCCGCAGCGTTTGGCACGGTTCCCCGGCGTTTTTTTCGTATTCCGGCATGTGCAGGGCCGCCCCTGCATATCCTACCCTTGGAGCGCCGCTCCGAATCTTTGCAGGAGGTACCGCATCATGCCGCATATTCGCCATCTTTACCCCGGCGGCAATACGTCGCGCGGGTTTTACAGCTACTATGACCAGGTCATCCGTCCGGAGGCCGCCACGCGCATCTTTATCCTAAAGGGAGGCCCGGGGGTGGGCAAATCCACCCTGATGCGCCGCCTGGGCGAAGAGATCGCAGAGCATAGGGACGTAGAGTTTCTGCACTGCTCTTCGGATAACGACAGCTTAGACGGCATCGTCGTGCCCTCTGCCGGCGTCATGATGGTAGACGGCACCGCGCCGCACATCGTAGACCCCGTGCTGCCCGGCGCGGTGGACGGCATTGTCAACCTCGGCGAATGCCTGAACCAAACCGCCCTACACGAAAAGACCCAGCAGATCTTTGAAACAAACCGCCGCATCTCCTCCCAGTTCCAGCGGGCGTACCGGTATTTGGCCGCCGCCGCCCAGGTGCGCGCCGATGCCCACGCCCTCTATGCCCAGCATACCGACCGGGCCGCCGTAAACGCGGCGCTTGCGCCTCTTATCAAATCGCTCAAGCTGCCGGCAAAGCCCGCGGGTCCGGGCAGGGAGCGCAAGCTGTTTGCCGGCGCCGTCACGCCCGGCGGCTGCGTTTGCACGCTGGAATCGCTCAAGGGCACGGAATGCTGGCGTTTGGCAGGCCCCTGGGCCTTTCCCGCCGAATGGGCGCTGGAGGTCCTTGTGCGCCGCGCGCTGGAAAGCGGCCTGGAGGTGGAAACCTACCACTGCGCCATCGACCCGGAGCGCATCGAGCACCTATACCTGCCGGAAAAGGGCCTGCTTGTTACCACCGATTCGCAATACCACCGCGTATCGCCGGCCGGCGTGGCCCGCACGCTGGATTTTGCGCCCCTGATAGACCAGGACGCGCTCTTGGAATACCAGCCCGTTTTGCAGCAAAACGCCGCGCTGTTCGCTTCGCTCGTGGACGCCGCCGTGCAGTCCATCGCTACGGCCAAGCGCTTTCATGATAAGCTGGAGCATTTCTATACCAGCGAAATGGACTATGCGCGCCTGGGCCGCATCACAGACCGCGTCCGGGCGGAGGTTTTAGCCCTCTGCGGCCTTGCCTAAGGCCCCTATTTTAAGCAAAAACAGCCGTTTTCCGGCTGTTTTGTTTTTCTCTGCCGGGTCTCTGGCCCTGCCGCCCTCCCTTATGGTATCCTAATGCATGCAAAAGACAAACGAAAGGATGGAACATCATGAAAAACTTCATCTCGCAATTCAAGGCGTTTGCCCTGCGCGGCAACGTGATGGATATGGCCGTCGGCGTGCTCATCGGCGGCGCATTTTCCGGCATCGTCACCTCGCTGACGGATAATTTTATCAACCCCATCCTGCAATTCCTTACCGGGGCCGCCACCTATTCCTGGGCGGAGATTGCCGGGTTTGCGTCCGCGTTTTTGTCCGCCGTGGTCAACTTTTTCATCATGGCCCTGATCCTCTTTTGCCTGATGCGCGCCATGGGCCGCCTCATGGCCATCGGCCGCAAAAAAGAGGAGGAGGCCGCCCCTACCACCAAACCCTGCCCGTTTTGCTGTACGGAGATCCCCCTGGCTGCCGTGCGCTGCCCGCACTGCACCTCGACGTTGGACGAGCCCGCACGGGGCATCCAGGCCTAGCTCTTTTGGCCCGCAAAAAAACAGCCGTTTTCCGGCTGTTTTTTCTTTATCCCAGCACGCGCTTTACCGGGCGCATCGGGTCCGGGCTCACCCCGCCCAGATACTTGCATGCCTCGGACAGGATCTGGCTGTATTGCCCATACGCCCCCGCCACATGGTGGATATACGGGCCAAAGACAATCTTTTCCTCCCAGTCTGCCCAGCAGTCCACCTCCAGCCAGACATAGTTGCCCTTTTTGGGCGGGCCGTCTACGCCGCGGCCCTCGCCGGAAAACAGCGAGTACCGCCCGTTCATCCCATCCAGCCGCGCAATGGTGATGGGCCCGTTTTTCAGCTGAAACGCGCCCCGCCCGTGAAACGTGCTCTTGGGCGGCGTATCGGGGTGCGCCAGGCTGGGCGGGTACGGCCCGCAATGCCAGAGCAGCTCCGTGTTGTCCTTGTTTGGATGGCGGCTGGTGATGTCGGAAAAAAACACCGGCTCTTTGTCCAGCGCAGCCGCCTGCATCATCACCGCCGTCACCGCGCCCAGCACATCCCCCTCGCAGGCGCAGGGCAGCCCCCGCTGGCAGAGCTGGCCCACGATCTGGCAGCCGGAAATGCCATACCGCTCCGGCAAGAGCGACCAGCACTCCATCGCCACGCCGTCGATACCGTGCCGCTCCGCCATTTCACACAGCGCCAGCACCAGCGCCGCCTGCCGCCTCTGCCGCTCCCAGGTCAGGTCCGAAACATCCACCTGCCGGGCAAACGCCTGCATTTCGCGCGTTACCTCGTCCGCCCGCTCCGCCAAGATCCTATCCGCAGCGGCCAGCCAAGCCGCGCTGCCCCAAGGATATACCTCGATGCCAAAGCGGCGCAGCAGCTCGTCCTCGTTATAGATCACAGACAAAAACGCCTGCGGCCGCGTGCCCGCCAGCAGGATGCGCATCCCACAGAACCGGCGCACCACGTTGGCCACCGCGCAGAAATCCGCAAACCCGCGCTTTAGCGGCGCATCCTCCACATCGGTGTTCAAAATATAGGAAAACGGCACGCCATACCGCTGCAGCGCCTTGGTGGACGCCAGCGTGCCGCATTGCGTGTCGCGGTCCTTCCCGCCGGGGTAATCCGGGTACGGGTCGCGGTTGCCCCAGATCAGCACCGGCACCCCCATGCGCTTTGCCAGCTGGCCTACCACCTCTTCGCAGCCAAAATCGCAGTGCGGCAAAAACAGCGCGTGCACCCCCGCGCGCTTGAACGCCTTTTCCACCGCCTCCACCTGGTCATGGCGGTACAAAAGCCCTTCGGGCAGCACATCCTCGATGCCCACCAACGCCACGTTCTCCGGCGTGATATCCGCCATGCGCTGCAAGATCAGCTGCTTTTGCAAAAGCGCCGTTTCCATCCTCGTTGTGCCCCGCTTGATGGGCGCAAGCCCTATTTTCAGCGGCCCGTTGTCCCTCATATCGATCCCCTCCTGGTTTTGTTTGCCCTATATAGGCATTATACCACCCCTTTGGCCCGGCCGGCCACGGGTTTGGCCGCGCAGCCCCCATTCCCCCCCAAAAAACGTTCAAACGAGGCCGGTCTTGGCACCGTCGCCTCGGCGCATCGCATGGTACCGCCGCGCACCCTCCCTTTCCCCGGGGCCGCGTTTTCGGCAATGCGCTCAAAGAGGGGCCGGCCTCGGCACTGCCGCCTCGGCGGATGCATACGATACAGTAAAACCAAAAGGAGGCGTTTGCCATGCCCAGAATTTACCTTAGCCCTTCTACCCAGGAATGGAACCTCTACATAAACGGCGGTACGGAGGAGTATTACATGAACCTTGTCGCGGACGCGATGGAGCCGTACCTATTGGCCAGCGGCATTTCCTTTACGCGCAATACGCCGGATATGACGGCGGCCTCGTCCATTGCCGCGTCCAACAACGGCGATTACGATGCGCATGTATCCCTGCATTCCAACGCCGCGCCCGAAGCGCTCTCCGGCGAACTGCAAGGGCCGGACATCTATTATTACCCCACCAGCGCTAAGGGAAAGCGGCTGGCAGAGCTCATCGCCCTCAACCTAAAGGCCATCTATCCCAACCCGGACCTGGTAGATATCCGCGCCACCACCACCATCGGCGAAGTGTGGCGCACCAAAGCGCCCGCCGTATTGATCGAGTTTGCCTATCACGACAACGAAGAGGACGCAAATTGGATCAAGGCCAACATCGAGCCGATGGCGCGCAGTGTAGTGCTGGCGCTCACAGAGTATTTCGGCCTGCCCTTCGTAGAGCCGACCCCCATCCGCAAGGGCATTGTGCAGGTAAATCCCAACAGCTTTTTATACATCCGTGAAAAGCCTTCCATCTCCGCGCCCGTGGTCACCCTGGCCTACAATGGCGACGAAGTCACCATCTATGGCGAAGCCCAGGGCTGGTATACCGTCGGCCTGCCGGATGGGCAGCTGGGGTTTGCCAATGCCCGCTATATCCGCCCCGTGTAATCTGCACATCTTCGGGCCTGCGGGCATAGGGTATAGCGAAAGGAAACTTTCGATTTTATACGAAAGAGGAGGAACATTCCATGTTCTTTAATCAACGCTCTTGCTGTTCCCGCTGCTGCCGCCATTGCTGCGGATGCGGCCATAATTCCAACCAGATCACCGGCACGGTGACCGGCTACCTGCCCGTCACCGCGTCGTATGCCATGGACCTCTCCGGATACGAGGGCAATGGCTTTGGCTTTATCCCCCGCTCTGCCTTTGCAAACGATGTCGACAACGGCGCCGATTGGGATCGTGGATGCGGCTGCTCCGGCCAGATATATTAAATGTGAGCACCGCCCGCTTTCGGGCGGTACATACCGCCGTGTCGGCGGGGCCGCATCCGGCCCGGCCTTGTGTGCCTAGCTCCCCCGTGCCCCGGGCATAGGCCCTGCTGCCATGCCTGTTTTTTTATTTCGCCGTGTCGGCGGGGCCCTGTCCGGCCTGGCCTTGTGTGCCCAGCCTTATTTCTCTGCCACGGGGAAATGCGCCTGCTCTGTATCATCCATGCCTTTTCGCCGTGTCCATCCCTCTTCCATTGGCATCCAATCAGACGCTGCGCTGCTTTTCGCGGCGTTTTTTTGCAGCGCTCCCCGCTCTTTCCCGCCTGGTTGGAAGAGGGCCCCGCCCCAGCCCTCCGCAATAAAAAAGAGCCCTTTTCGGGCTCTTTTTTTGTGCATTTACCAGCGCGCTCTGCCATCCCGCACATCCACATGCGTAAACGAGGCGTATTTGCCCACGCCGCCGTTGGGGTTTAGGCGGTTGGCAATGTCATAGACCTGCTTGGCCGTCATGCCCTCCACGCGGATGTCCGCTGCCTTGGCCAGCAAATGCTGGCTCAGCGGCGCGCCGCCCACCTTTTTGTTGTAGGCCGCTGTGCGGTATCCGCTGTTGATGATGACGGCGCGGCCGCCGCAGGCCGTGTGGATCTGTTCCAGCAGCGCCATCAGCTTTTGGAGGTTGGCGTAAAACTTGGCCGGTACCTCCATGCCGTCGTGGCATTTGAATTCCGACGCCTTGAAGTGCGCCGATGCCGGCTGAGCGCCGCCCGGCGTTCCTGCATACAGCGCCGCCCAGGTATCCGGGCCCACAATGCCATCCGCCGCGATGCCGCCGGCTTTCTGCAAGGCCTTTACGGCCGCCTGTGTTTTGCTGCCGAAGATGCCGTCCGCCGTGCCCGCTTGAAAGCCCCGGGCGTTTAGCTCGTTTTGCAGGCCGCGCACCTTGGGCCCTCTGGCGCCCTGCTTCAATACGCCGTCTACCTCCAACGAATCCCAGGTGTCCGTTCCAATGATGCCGTCCACCGTGATGCCGTAGTTTTTTTGCAGCGCGCGCACCGCCTTTTCGGTGTTCTCTCCAAAGATGCCGTCCACGCTGCCCGCGCCGTAGCCCTTATGGTTCAAAAGCTGTTGGGCGGTTTTCACTTCCTTGCCCTTGTCTCCTCTGCGAATGGTTTTCATCCTGTTTCCTCCTTTGTGTGTGCCCCGGCGGGGCCTTTATATCCTATGCTTCCGTCTAGTAGACGGTGCCATGCCCGGCCAAGATCATGATGCAAAGCATATTTTTCTGCCCCGGGGATAGGCCTAGCTGCCTTGCCATTTCTTCGCTTCCGCCCAGCAGACGCGCCATGCCCGGCCGGAATTTTGTCTTTCACGTTTTCCCCTGTCCGCCCAGTGGGCAGCGCCCGGCCCGGCCTGTTTGCTGTGTGCGGGGCCTGTGGTGGTGCTCGTTTTGCAGGCATGCTATAATAGGGCTCGAACGATGCAAAGGAGCGAAGTTTCCATGTTTGCCAAAAAAGCAAAAAGCACCGCCTTGGTGCTTCTCAACAATGCTGTGCGCCGCCTGATGCCGGGCGAAACTCAGGACAAACTGCGCGCGCTCTCCACAGCGCCGGATTTTCAGCAGTCGCCCGCCTACGCTGCGTTTTGCGAGTCGCTGTGCCGCGATGTCTTGCTGGATGTGCGCCGCCAGCTTGCCTTCAAATCCCCCTCCCATGCCCGCACGCTGGAAAGGCTCGTGGCCCATCCCGAATTGCTGTATCATGAAAGCGTGCTCTCCCCGCACGGCGTGTACACCTTTCCGCTGCTGTTCGGCCTGCTGTTTTTTTCGCTGACCCGCCGCACCCCTTCTTTGGAGGACCTATCCGTCGTACAGCAGTATTTCGATAAGTTTCTCTGCGAGCTGGCGCAAGAGGCATGAAAGCGCCGGCGGCCCGGCCTTTTCCCGTCCATGCTTTGCACAGCCCGTTTACCCCGGCTCTATCGGCGTCAAAGCCGGCAATGCCTTTCATTCTTTATGTGAAAAAGCCGCCCTATGGGCGGCCCTTTATTTCTCTTGCTTTTTCGGTGTCTTGATTTCCTCTTTGGCCTTTTTCATCTGCTTGATGACCTGGTTGCACATCACGGCGGCCCCAGAGGCCAAAATGCCCTGCATCACGCCCTGTACGCCGCCCTTCACCAAATAGCCCAGCACCATCCCGATCCCTGCCAGAAAGACCGGGATCAGGCAGTCCGGCACGGCTTTGATGCGCTTTAGCACCGTGCCCAGCACATACAGCGCCAGCACGACGATGTGCATATCCTCCTGCAAGGCCTGGCTGATGAGCTCTTCCATCGGTGCTCGCCTCCTACGCTATACCCTATGCGTGCCGGCCGGCGCGTGTGAACGCGGGCCTGTTCAAGCAAAGGAGGCGCTTGGCCCATGGCCTATCTCGCCCCAGGCCTGATGCCCGCCGTCCGCGCCAACAGCCGGCGGTGCAGGAGACGCTGTGCGGACAAATGAAAAAAACAAGCCTCCCCGGGCTTGTTTTCTTTACCGCCTGTGCGCGTTCTGCAATACCAGATCCTTGACCTTCAGCAGCCGCGTGTTGTTGGCCCTGTCGTTTTCCTCCAGCTGCATGCGGATGCGGCGCTGTGCCTGCTCCAGGTTGGGGATCAGCACATGCTCCAGCGCCCCTACCCGCCGCCGCGTGCGCTCGATCTCCCGCCCCAGGCGCCGGAGGTTCTCCTCCGTCTCTGCCAAAGCCAAAAGCTCGGGCCACAGCGCGCAAAGCTGCGCCATCCCCTCTTTTAAGCCCGCCGTTTCCAGGCACAGCGCCGGCTGCGGCGGGGCCTGCCCGCGCAGCGTGCACAGCGGCGTGCCCATCGCCTTGGTTTGGCCCGTTTCCACGGTAAGCGGAGCGCCCGGCCAGCACAGCGCGGCCAAATACGCAGCCTCCCCCAGCTCCGCCCGCGCAGCCGCCATGGCCCTTCCATACGCCGCCAGCCCTTTTTGCACTGTCTCCCGCTGCCGCCCGGCCTGGGAGGCCAGCGCCAACAGCCGGCGCATCAGCTCATCCCGCTTATCCTTGAGCAGCTTATGCCCGCGCCGCGCCGTGGATAGCTGCCGTTTGATGCGGCCCAGCTGCATGCGCGTGGCCGGCGTCATCGGCCCCGCCATTTACGCTTCCTCCTTTTTCTCGTCGTAATAGCGCGCCAAGAATTCCGGCTTGATGCGCACCAGCTCCTGCCTTGGCAGCATGCGCAGCAGCGCCCAGCCCAGGTCCAGCGTCTGTTCGATGCTGCGCTCCGTTTCAAAGCCCTGGCCCAGGTATTGCTGCTCAAACGCCTCGGCAAAGGCCGCGTAAGCGCGGTCGGTCTCGGTCAACGCCGATTCGCCCAGCACCACCATCAGCTCCGCCGCGTCCCGTCCCCGGGCATAGGCGGCAAACAGCTGGTTCATGGTATCGGCATGGTCCTCCCGCGTCTTGCCCGGGCCGATGCCCTTGTCCTTGAGCCTGGAAAGCGAGGGCAGCACGTCGATGGGCGGCTGGATGTGCTTTCGTTCCAGCGCACGGCTCAGTAAAATCTGCCCCTCGGTGATATACCCCGTCAAGTCCGGGATGGGGTGCGTCTTATCGTCCTCCGGCATGGTCAGAATCGGGATCATCGTGATGCTGCCCGGCTTGCCCTCGATGCGCCCGGCGCGCTCGTATAGCTGCGCTAAGTCCGTGTACATGTACCCCGGATACCCGCGGCGGCCCGGCACCTCCTTGCGCGCGGCCGAAACCTCGCGCAGCGCCTCGGCATAGTTGGTCATGTCCGTGAGCACCACCAGCACATGCAGCCCCCTGTCAAACGCCAGGTATTCCGCTGCCGTCAGCGCCATTTTGGGGGTGGAAAGCCGCTCCACCGCCGGGTCGCCCGCCAGGTTCAAAAACACTGCCGTGTGCGAAAGCGCGCCTGTCCGCTCAAAGCTGTCGGTAAAATACTGCGCCTGCTCAAAGGGAATGCCGATGGCGGCAAACACCACCGCAAACCCCTCGTTTGTGCCCCGCACCTTGGCCTGGCGCACAATCTGCGCCGCCAAACGCGCATGCGGAAGCCCGCTGGCGGAAAAGATGGGCAGCTTTTGCCCGCGCACCAGGGTATTCAGCCCGTCGATGGCGGAAATGCCGGTCTGGATGAATTCCTCCGGGTACCGCCGCGCCACCGGGTTGAGGGGCGTGCCGTTGACATCCAGCACCTTGTCCGGGATCAGCGACGGCCCGCCGTCTATCGGCCGCCCCAGCCCGTCAAACACACGGCCCAAAAGCCCCGGCGAAACGGGCAGCGCCATCCCCCGCCCGGCAAAGCGCACCCGGCAGGTCTCGGCGGACAGCCCGGCTGCGCTTTCAAACAATTGCACCAGCGCATACCCCTCCGCCGCCTCCAGCACACGACACAGCCTTGTTTCCCCGCCGGGCAGCAGGATCTCCCCCATCTCATCGTACGCCGCCTTTTTTACGCCCTCTACCAGCAGCAGCGGCCCTGCGATCTCGCGGATGCGTTTGTATTCTGTCGGCATCTATCTCTCCTCCTTCGGCACGGCGTCCGCCAGCTGGCGCTGCAGCGCCGATAAAATGCGTTCCGCCTCTGCCCGGCTTTTTTCCTCGGGCACGCGCTTGTAGCGCGCAATGTCCTCGCGCACCGGCAGCGCGGCCAAGCGCTCTATGTCCGCCCCCTGTTCCGCAGCGGCCAGCGCGCCGTCATAGTACGCCAAAATCATCTGCATCATGCGCCATTGCTTATCGGGGCTGGTGTAGGTGTCCACCTCGTCAAACGCCGCCTGGTGCAGAAAATCCTCACGGATAGAGCGCGCCGCTTCCATTTTGATGCGGTCCTGCGGGGCCATCGCGTCCATGCCCACCAGCTTTACCACTTCCTCCAGCTCCGCCTCCTCGCTCAAAAGCGAAAGCATCCGCCGCCGCGCTTTGCCCCAGCCGGGGTGCACCTCTTTTTCAAACCACGGCGCCAATTCGTCGGCATACAGCGAATAGCTTGTCAAATAATGGATGGCGGGAAAATGCCGCTTGTACGCCAGCGCCGCATCCAGCCCCCAAAACACCTTGACGATGCGCAGCGTAGCCTGCGAAACGGGCTCTGCAATGTCCCCGCCCGGCGGCGATACCGCGCCGATGATGGAAAGCGTGCCCTCCCGCGGCGCAGCGCCCAGGGAAAGCGCGCGCCCGGCACGCTCATAAAACTGCGCTAAGCGGCTGCCCAGGTAGGCAGGATAGCCCTCCTCGCCCGGCATCTCCTCCAGCCGCCCGCTCATCTCGCGCAGCGCCTCGGCCCACCGCGAGGTGGAATCCGCCATCAGTGCCACGGCATAGCCCATATCCCGGAAGTATTCCGCAATCGTCACCCCGGTATAGATGGAGGCCTCGCGCGCCGCCACCGGCATGTCGGAGGTGTTGGCGATCAGCACCGTGCGCTCCATCAGCGGCCGCCCGGTCTTGGGATCGGCCAGCGCGGGAAATTCATTGAGCACGTCCGTCATCTCGTTGCCGCGCTCCCCGCAGCCGATGTATACCACGATGTCCGCCTCCGCCCATTTGGCCAGCTGGTGCTGGGTCACGGTCTTGCCGCTGCCAAACGGCCCCGGGATCGCCGCCACCCCGCCCTTTGCCAGCGGAAACAGGCAGTCGATCACCCGCTGTCCTGTGATGAGCGGGCGGTCCGGCGCCAGCTTTTTGCCCACCGGCCGCGCCTTTCGCACCGGCCAGGCCTGGCACATTGCCAGCGTCTGTACGCCGCCTTCGCCCTGTATGGTGCAAACGGGCTCGTCCACTGTGTATTGGCCCGCCCGTATCTCCTGCACCACGCCGCAAACGCCGGGCGGCGCCAATATCCTGTGCAATACCAGCGGCGTCTCCTGTACCGTGCCCAGCACGTCGCCGGGCTGTATGCGCTGCCCGGTCTCCACGCACGGGCAAAATTCCCATGCTTTGGCCCTGTCCAGCTGCGGGGCCCGCTGCCCGCGCAAAAGCCGGCTGCCAGCCGCCCGGTACAGCGTTGTCAGCGGCCGCCCGATGCCGTCGAAAATGCCGCCTACCAGCCCCGGCCCCAGCTCCATGGACAGCGGATGCCCCTCGGATGCCACCTGTGCTCCCACCTCAAGCCCGCTCGTCTCCTCATACACCTGGATATAGGCCCTGTCTCCGTGCATCTCGATGATCTCGCCGATCAAGCCCTGTTCGCTTACGCGCACCACGTCAAACAGGTTTGCCCTGCGCAGACCCTCTGCCAGCACCAGCGGCCCCGCAATCTTTACCACTCTGCCTTGTTCGTTTTGCTGCATGTTATCCTTCCTCTCCCCACAGCCCGGCGCCCGCCGCCTGACGCAGCACCGTCTCCAGCGCCCTGTCCGCCTGCCCGGGCTTCGCTTCGTCCGGGAGGATGAGCACCAGCGGCCCTTCCTTTTGCCGCAGCCTGTCAAGGCGCTCGCTCACCAGGCGCGCCGCTTCTGCCGTCACCAAAATCAGTGCGCAGCCTGCACGCTGCGCTTTTTCCAGCGCCGTTTCCGCCTCGGCCCTGGTGTGCGCCGGGTAGCCGTCTAAGCCCAAGGCCGCGAACCCTGCCACGCGCTCCCTGTCCCCAATGACCGCCACGCTAGGCATACTGCAAACGCCCCCTTTCCCGCATGTGCGCCGGTTCACCCGGCAAAAGCCGCAAACAAACCTCCTGCGTCTCCGCCTTGGTCTGCAGCCAGTAGGCCGCCAGCGCCGCCGGGCTAAAGGAATCGCGCGCCAGCATCCATGCCGTTTTCAACACCTGCCCGTCGCGCCACGCTTCAAAGACAGCGGGGCTCATCGTCTCGGCCGCCAGCGCCTTTTCCCCGTCCTGCGCCTGCCAAAAAGCACACAGCGCCCTCGGCCCGCGCACCGCCGCCTCGATGGCCCGCGCGTTGTCCCCGCCCGGGCCAAGGCGCTCCAAAAGCTCCTCCTTGTCCTGTTCGTATACCGCGCCGTACATCAGCGCCTTGTCCGCCTCCGCCTGCGCCATCGCCCGCGCCAGCGTGCTGAGCTGCGGGCTCCCGCTCTTCTCTGCCAGCTGTATCATCGCCGCCCGCTTTTCCCTTTGCAGCCAGCGCATGAGCGCGGGGCCGGGCCGGGGGGTTTGCCAGGCCGCCTGCGCGCTTTTCTGCAAATACCCAGGCAGCCTGCGCTCGTCCTTTTCCTTTGCCGCCTGGGTTAGCACGCCGGGCGGCGTAAGGCAGGGCCGGGCCCAAACTGGCCCTGCTTCCCCGCTGCCCATCTGCCATGCCGTGCAGAGAAATACATTGCAAAATTCTTCCGGCATCAGCAAAAACCGCAGCGCCTTGGCATCGGGCGCTATACTTGTTACAAACGCCCACGCTTCCTGTCTGCGCGCCCGGGCCATCTCCTCGGCCGGCCTGTCCGTCTGCCAGCCCTTATTCTGCAAAGCCCGTTTTACCGCCGGCTCGTCCGCCGTCCACAGCCACGCGGCCTCCTCTGCGGAAAACAGTCGCTCCGTCCGGGCCCGCACGGCCGCCACCGCATACGCGTACCCTGCCTTGTTCATGTCTCTTCCTCCCCGTACAATACGGCCGCCACCTGCTGCGTCAGCGCTTCCCGCAGCGTTTGCAGCAGGGCGGGCAGTGTGCGGTTCTTTTCTTCCGTATCATACACAAGCACGAACCCGCCGCCCTCTTGCAGCGTCCTGCCCGCCGGCGAGATGGAAGCGCCCTTCTCCAAAAGCGCATCGCCGACGCGCCGCCAAAATTCTTCCGGCAGCTGCGCGTTGTCCGCCTCTGTCAACATCAGCTGCCCCGCCTTGCCCGGCACAGCCTCCGCCAATATGCCGCGCTCCAGCGCCTCCGCATAGCCGGGGTGCTGCACGGTACGGCTCAGCGCCTTTTCAAATACCCGCTCTATGCCCTCGTTTTTGGCCGCCAGCAGCAAAAGCGCCTGCTCGTGCTGCGCCTGCCGCTGCGCCTTTTGCACCAGCCCAATGTATGCCAGCTCCGCCTCGCCGCGCGCCTTTTGACAGCCGATCCGCGCGTTTTCCCTGGCCCTTTGCAAAAGCGCCACGGCCTCCCTTTCTGCCTCTTTTTCTATCTGCGCCGCCTCGGTTTCGGCCAACAGCAGAATGGCTTTCTGCAATGGTTCGGTTTCCGTCAAGACAATGCGCCCCCCTTACGCCAGGCTCGTCAGCGCCAAGATCGTGATGAGCAGCGCCAAGATCGCATATGTCTCCACCATCGCCGCCATGGTGATGGCCTTGCCGTTTTGGTCCGGCTTTTGCGCCACCAGCCCCACGCCGGCCACCGCCGCGCGCCCCTGGGCCACGGCGGAAAAATACCCCACCACCGCCACCGGCAGGCACGCCGCCAGATAGCAAAGCCCCTCTGCCAGCGTCAGTGCCAACGGATCTCCGCCCAAAAAGCCTGTCTGGCTCAGCGCCAGCACCGCCGTCAGCAGCCCGTACAGCCCCTGCGTGCCGGGCAGCAGCTGCAAGATCAGCACCTTGGAAAATTTGCCGGGGTCCTGGCTGACCACCCCGGCCGCCGCCTCCCCGACCATGCCTACCGCCCGCGCGGAGCCAATGCCCGCCATCAGCGCCGCTGTCAGCGCGCCTATCAGCGCCAAACCCGTTCCAAACCCGATCATTTTGTTTCCTCCTCTATGTGTGTATATCCCTGGGGCGCGGCAAACGGCGCAAAGGCCCGGCCGCCGCCCTCGTAAAATTTAGAAAACAGCTCCACAAACTGGAGCCGGTTGGTATGTACATACGCGCCCAAAAGGTTGATGGCCAAATTCACCGCATGCCCCACGCAGAACACCACCGCCAGCACCACCGCCTTGACCGCAGGGTTTGCCGGCATCGCGCCCATCAGGTTGACCACGCCGGCAATGCTGCCCGTCGCCAGCCCCAGGGCCAGCAGCCTGGAATAGCTCAGCACATCGCTCAAGTACCCGCTGGCCGTGTTATACAGGCCATACAGCCCGCCGCCCAGCTTTGCAAGCGCCCTTTTGCCGCTGCGCCCGCTGGTAAATACCAGCAGCACCGCCCCGATGGCCGCCATGCCCTTTCCCGCCCCGGCCAATGTTTCCGGCACCGGGATAAAAATGCCCGCCGCCAGCGGCGCCGCGCCCAGCACCAGCAGCAGCACGGGCAGCGTGTCCAGCACAGCGTCCCACGCTCTGTGCTGTTTTATCAGCATCCCTGCCCGCACAAACAGCCCGGCGCAGAGGTGCACAAGGCCCAGCGCAAAGGAAAACAGCAGCAGGCGGATGGGGTCTGTCATCGGCTCGAACCACAGCGCCAGGCTCCCTATCTCCACGGAAAAAAACGACCGGCCGACCACCTGTATAATATCGCCGAACCAGCTGCCAAACAGCGCGCCCCAGCATACCGTCGAGACCCCACAATAGCGGAACATCCGCAGCGTCTCCGCCATCTCCCTTTTCAGCGGCAGCCTGCGCAGCGCCCAGGTCGTGCCCAGCACCATCACCAGCCCGTAGCCCGCGTCGGAGAGCATCATGCCGAAAAACACATAGTAGAAAAACGCCATCACGCCGCTGGGGTCTATGTCCTTGGGCCCGGGCAGCGCATACATTTTGGTAATGCTTTCCACCGGGCGCACAAACCGGTTGTTTTTCAGCAGCACCGGCGCATCCTCCCCGGCGTCTGAAAGCTCATACGCCAGCGGAAACCGGCGGCACAGCCTGTCCAAAAGCCGCCCGGCCTCGTCCGCCGGCACATAGCCCGCCACCGCCACCGTCTTTTCGGAAAACGCCAGCTTGTCCATCGCGCGCTGCCTTTGGGCCGCCGCCGCCAGCATGTCCGCCGCGAACAATACGCCCTCCGGGTGCTCTGCCCTTTGCATAAGCTCGTGCTTTAGCCGCTCTATCTCATCCTCCGCCTCCCGGAGGGCCAGCTCCGCCTTTGCCAGCTGCCCGGCCGCGCTTTCCTCTCCGCGAAATGGGCAGGGCGCAAAGCCCAGCTGCACAAGCGCATTTTGCAAGTCCTCTTCCTCCCGCCTTAGGCATGCCACCACCGCCAGCGTATGCCCCAGCAGCCCCGGGGCCGTCTGTACGCACAGCGCATCCATGCGCGGCTGTTGTTTCCAGATGGCCTGCAGCAGCTCTTCCTCCGTCCATTGCCCCATCACGCTGCCCACCCGGCAAACCGTGTGCTTGGTTGTAAGCCCGCCCAGCGGCATTTCGATCCTTGTCCAAGGCCCCAGCTGCGCACACCGCTCAGCGATGCGCGCCCGTTCCGCCCTGCGTTCCTCCAGCGCCGCATCCAGGCGGATCACCTCTTGGCACTGCCGCCGGTACAGCGCGCCGTGCGCCTCCATTTTCTGCGCCTGCGCCGGCGTAATGCGCCATGCGCCCCGGCTCTTTTGCCAAGCGCGCTGCTTTTCCGGCCGCAGCGCACGCAAAATCTCTACCGCCTGCCGCGCCGCCTGCGCCTCCTCTTCGGCGTGTTCCGCCCATTCGGCCTGAGCCGCCTGCTGCCAACCCTCCGTTTCCGCCTTTTCCAGCTCCATGACGCCGGCCTTTTGCAGGGTTTTTAACAGCGCATCCCTATCCTTTGCCAGCGCCAGCAGCTCCAGTTTTTTCATGGGCCGCTTGGCCATCTCTATTCGCCTCCCCGTCCCAGTTCGCTGAGCAGCGCGCCCACCACGATGCGCACCGCCTCTTCCTCATTTTGCATCAGCGATTGGCGCAGCGCGTCCATCGCCTTGGCCGTGTGCGCCTGTTGCCGCCTTGAATAGGCCGCCGCCTCCGCTTCTGCCTTTTTTTGCAGCGTCTCTGCCTCCTCTCGGGCCTGTTTGCGCCCCTCGTCCGCCGCCTTTTTGGCGTTTTCTCGCGCCGTTTCCTCGGTTTTCTTCGCGTGCCGCCGCGCCGTTTCCATCAAAACGCCCGCTTGCCGCTCCGCCCTTTGCACCGCCAGCCTCATTTCCTCCGCCATCTCTGTGCCTCCTTTGCCGTTGTCTACGTTTTGCCACACTTGGGCCCGTTTTATTCTTATTCGGGAAAATTCATCCTCTATGCCTTTTCCTTTCGCACAAAAAAAGAGCCCCTTTCGGGGCCCTGTTTTCATGCTTTTTGCCTGTATTGCGCAATGCTCTGCAAAAGATCGTGGATAAAGTTGCTGCCGCGGCTGATCAAAAGCCCCGTACAAACCTGCCCGATGAATGGGATTTTCATCGAAAATCCTGCCGCCTGCATCAGGTCCGCCCCCGTCAACAGCGAAAGCGCAATGCCCACCGCCATCGCTCCCAGGGCGCTGACGTTCAGCGCGCCCTTTTGCCATCCCAGCTTGCCCGTCTGCCACAGCGCTTCTGTCAAAAGCGCCAATACGATGATCTGCTGTATCTCCATCCTACATGCCCCCGTTTGTTTTTTCCGCGCACCCCGCCGCGCTCTACCATCTTGCCTTGTTTCCGCGCACATCCACATGCGTAAAGGCGCTGTATTTCCCTACGCCGCCCCGATTTC
>OLRX01000668.1_pt1 | contig 29563 bp, 40 predicted proteins | sample 1672991 | NCBI WGS metagenome assembly OLRX01 (sample SAMEA3136744, study PRJEB25190) | human gut metagenome | biome: human gut; feature: human-associated habitat; material: faeces | place: Austria | collected 2013
AATTAATTGATGTTTTTTAATATAATAGTTATGAATTGAATTCTTAGAAGTGTTGTTTTTGCAGTATTTTAAAAGAAATATGTAATATTAAAATAAATCAAGTTTGCACTACTAGTATCACACTAGTATCATGGAATCCAGACTTTTTCTACAGCATTACGAAGTTCTTCGATGTCTTTATGCGTGTATATACGTTCGTTTATGCCATCGCCGGCATGCCCCATTATTTTTAATTTACACACCCTATTAACGTCTGCAGAATCAAGGAGAGAGTTAAAGGTATGTCGGCAATCATGCGGAGTATGCTTTTCACTGATGCCGCATGATTTTAACGCTTGTTCAAAATATACCCGATACTTGGCCTTAGTAATGGAAACACTGAAATCATGTAATATTAAACTTGGGAATCCTGCGTCGTACCTTTTTTCAACGAGATCATAGATGATTGGATGAATTGGAACGATGCGATTTTTACCAGCATCTGTCTTCATACCGCCAAAAAATGTACGATTCTTAAGATTAATGTTTTCTATAGGCATAGAAGTAAGTTCTGTTATACGCCATCCGCTGTAGCAATATATTAGAATGGTATCAGCGAATGGTACATTAAACCTATGATCCCATAATTTTTTGATGTCATCATGAGTCAATGGGACCGCTGGTTCGTCATCCTCGTCTTTATTCATTTGAAGGAACTGTGAATAATCCTTGGAAATAATATCAAATTCTAACGCATATTTTCCCATTGATTTTAGTAAAAGGCTGACATATTCCGTACATGCATGTGATGTTGATGGATCGTCAAGGATCTCTTGCATTTCAGGAGTACGAATATCCGAATACTTGATATCATGAAGTTTATAACAACGCTTAAAGGCGGCTCGATAGTTATACTCAGATCCACTCTTCATTCCTTTCCGGTCGGGATCTGCCTTGAATTTCCGAACATACCACTTATGATATACCTCTTTGAATGTCAGTTCTCTTAGATTGATGTCATATGGATTTCTGTTATAGTCGGCTAACGCAATGTCGGCCAGAACTTTGTCTGGGAAATTGCCAAGGACGTCAAAGACAGGATAGCCACGATCATCAAGTCGTGTGTTTACGCGTACCTGATACGGTTTTTTTCGGTTGCCGGATAGTTTGACAACAGTACCAGAGCCGTTAGGACGCCGTCTACGACCTTTTCTAGAGGGTCTGGATGGAATAGGATTAATAGATGTATCTTGAAGTGGAATACCGCAATGAGGGCATATTATTGCCTTGTCGGATATGGAACCAGAACATTCGGGGCATGTAATAAGTGACATAACACTAACCTCCTTGTAAATAGGTATAAAAACCTGCTAACAAAAATCAACAGGTAAATTTATAAGTTCACATCTATACAAGTGTTAAAATAGACAAACTTTAACTAGACCACTATTTCTACTGGCATCAGAAATAAATATGTTTGTCGTTTGGAAATTATGTATAGACTTCAGTTACTCTAGCATAATAAATTCTTAAAAACTTATTTAATGCTGCCATTTTTGCGACCTTTGGCGCCTTACCTTCCGATTCCTTTTTCATCATGAATAGGTATACTGCGTCTTCAGGTGGTTTAAAAGATTTCAGGCATTGCATGATTTCATATCCTATTTTTCTTAATGTAGCAGACCCTCGTTTTGTTATATGACGGTTACTTCCGGTAAACTGACCTGATTGGTATGGAGGAGCATCAATTCCAGCATAAGCAATCAAAGCCTTTCGGCTATAAAACCGTCGTACATCCCCGATTTCGGCTATCAAGCGAGGAGCAATAACATCTCCTACACCGTTCATAGCGCGCACTACTGGATACTCAGGCAAGTCTCTTGCTAATTCCTGCATTTGTGTTAGAATTGTTCTGAGAGTGTTTTCTATCTCTTTTAAAACTCTTGCCGCTTCTACTACTAACATTTTGGTCGATGGAGAAGTAGAACGCAACGTGGGGATACCATTTTTAGCTAAGGCATAAATCTTCAAGGCTTTAGATTCACTTTGATGGTATCCTCTTTTTTTCGCCCATGAAATATAACTTTTTACAAACTGGCTTTCTGTTTTTTTAGTAATGTTGTCATAATGCCAATAATACTCCATGAAATCGGCAACCTTATTTTTTCCGTTACAATCGCTGTAGCCTTTTAGAAGGGTTCGTATACCCGGCATTGTGTAATCCATCATATTTGACAATACCTGAATACTTTCTATTTTCATTCTCATGTAATGTGCATACTGACGACCAAGTAGCCGCAGTGTCTGATAAACTTCAGAATCAGGAGTATAATCAACTAAATGAAACCAATGGTCAATTCCATAGTTGGCAATCATCTTGGCGTCTAATTGATCTGTCTTCGCCTTTCTTAGTCCCTTGCACCTGTATTCTTTCATAACCAGAGGATTAATTACAGATACGAAGAGTCCTTGATCCTTTAAATATGACAGAATCGGCATGTGGTAGGCACCGGTTGCTTCCATTACAACTTTTGTTTCGCCGTCAAGTCTCAGAAGCATTTTGGATAATTCCAATAATGAGTTGTCCGTATGTTCAACATCGAATGGTGAACTGACAATCTCCCCATATGGCTTTAAAATACATATCGTACTCTTTCCCTTAGAAACATCAATCCCAACACTTATCATATGTGACCTCCTCAATGAATTTTGTAATTGTTTCCACCAACACTTATTACCATTCATTTTGGTTCGTTACACGAAAGCTCCAAGAGTCTCAACCTGCCTAACCGAATGCATATAATAAGGGGAGGGCAGACAGTTTTTGTAACGGATGCGATAACCCAAATAACACCCCGTCTGGCCAATTACACCCTTATTATACAGAATAAGTGCAACTGCGTGACCAATATTTGTATCGGTACAACAATTACACTTTTATAGTACCAAATAGCACCTAATGGTGCAAAAAGAGGAGGGATGTGGTACAATATTTATGACATTTTGTTGTACCTACGGGGTATCCTCTTTTTTGATGCCATAGTAGGAATAGGCGTCCTTGTTGAGAGCAAGGGCGTCTTATTTTTTATAATCTTGAATGAAATTAGAAAACTTATATTTTATGTACTCATCAAGAGCAGTTTTAGCAAATGTTTTTTTTAGGCGCTTACTTTTACGAAGCGCATATTTAAAAGGAATTTGGCATACTTTAGAAACTTCTCCTGGAGAAGAAATCTTACATTCATATAGCACTGGGTCAGGAGCCAAAAAATAGGAAGCAAATTCTTCGAGATATTCATTGTCTGGATTAATTACAAAAATATCATCTATAGGAACCAGATCAAGTTCGACAGCAGCAATAAGGGACGCGATAATCCAAGTTACTAACTCATTAGAAATATCTTTATTATAAAAAATGGTATATTTATTAAGGCCTGAATCATAATAGATGGAACCTTGCCCACCAAGAACGTGAAGGCACTCTTCAATATCTGTATTCGAAAAATACGCTAGTTTCTGGATGCTCATAATCATATAATATTTGCTACTCAGCAAATATTCTAATACTTTCTCGTTTGCTGGGAGAGAAGTCAAATTGTATTTTTCAATTGCCGTGTAAGCCGATGCTCTTATTAGGTTTTTTTCTTCGGCAGTTATCGTTTCTCTTTCGCTTTTAATAAAAAACAAAGTCTATCACTCCAATATGTTAGAATCCTTTATGATTCTAACATATTGGATATAAAACAAATCATGGTAATATTTACCAAGAAACTACCCTGTCTGAAGTTCGGAATTATTTTTTTCTTCTTCTAGAATCTTTCTACCAACTTGAAGAGCGAGCATTTCGTCTAATGATATTTTATTTGACTGTGGATCCGTGATTTTATCAATCACTCGGCCAAGGCATTCAGTATCTTCGGTAATAGGGATATCATCGTATTTATCATTTATCGAAACCAATGTCTTGTTTCCAAGTTTTTTCACGTATGACTGGCCATCAACAATAAAAATGCCAATATCGCCCTCATCGATATTATTCGCAGGCTCTACAAGCAGGATGTCGCTATCTTTATATAATGGCTCCATGCTGTCCCCATTAACCCCTATTGCATATTTAGCCTTGCTATATTCAGGAATGTCAGGGATTTCAATAAGATCAACAGGGACATCATCAAATACAATCTGACCAGTACCTGCACTGGCAAGACGCTGATAAAATTGGATCAAGCGTCCTGAAGGATTGGAAATGGCAGCAGGATGATTTTGAGAAATACTACGTTTATATTCTGCATCTAATAGAAAATCAATTATAGATTTTCCGTGTTCATCAAGAGCGCGGTATTTTTTTATATAAGCATATTCTATTGATTTTAGTTGATAAGAATGTAATATATCTTTCTCATCAGTTAGGCCCATTAAGTAGTCGATAGATACATCTAACTTTTTAGAAAAGAGAATTAAAAAATCAGATGCTGGCTCTCGACTTCCGGTTTCGTATCCATTATAAGTTGTATATTTTACACCTAGATATGAGGCAAAGTCTTTTTTATTCATACCTCTATTTTCGCGGATTTCTTTTAATTTATCACTAATCAATTTCGGCACCTCCCTTTATGAAAATAGTATTACATATTTTACATGTTGTCAACGAAAAAATTACTCAAAACGAGTAAAAATATTCAAAATGAGTATTGACAGATTTGCAAAATGAGAATATAGTATAATTACAAATTTGCAAAATGAGTAATGGAGGTGAACATATGTATCAGAACATAGAAGCAGAAAGAGTGAGGAATGGAATGTCAAAGGCAGAATTTGCCAAAAAGTTGGGTGTTTCAACTAAGACATATTATAACTGGATAAAAGGGATAAACCCTATTCCAAGTACTTACTTAATTAAAATGGCTAAAATGTGTAACTCGGAAATTGATTATTTGCTAGGAATAACTACCGATGAGAAAGAGGCGGTGTAAATGATAAAAAAAGATAGAAGGAAGAAAGTTGTGTAAAAAAGAAACAGAATTCATATGAATTCTGTTCAGTCAATTTTTTTGCCACAATAAGGGCAATAATGTTTTTTATCATTTTGCTCAATTTGCTCGATGAAACCAGCGGATATAATGCCTGTTGGTACGGCAACAAGGCCTATTCCTAATAGGGCTATTATAGCACTTAATAATTTTCCGATAGGCGTGATCGGGTAAATATCTCCATAGCCAACTGTGGTGAAGGTTGCAACGGCCCACCACATACTGTCAAAAATATTTTTGAAATTGTCCGGTTGAGCAGTGCTTTCGATACTATACATAAGTATAGATGAAAGAATGATTAACATAAAAACCGTAACAATAGAAGAAATTAGTTGGCTTGATTTTAATTTAAATACGGCAATGACATTGTGGAGAGCACTAGTATAGCGATTAAATTTAAAAACACGGAATAATCGGGTTATTCTTAGCAATCTCAAAGCCTTGAGGTTAAGCGGAAAAATCATCGGCAAATAGAATGGAATTATAGCAAGCAAATCTATGATAGACATGAATGAAAAGATAAATTTTATCCGTGATTTGAAATTTGAATAATTTTTATAAAGAAGGGGAGCCGTCCACAATCTTAAAAGGTATTCGACAGTAAATACAACAGATGTAAACACATCAAAATATTTAATTAATGTTTTTAAAAATGTGGGGAGATGAAAAGTATCAACCATTATAAATACAACATTAAGAAGAATTAAAACGATGATAGAGATATCAAATATTTTACTGTAAATGTCATTACCATTAGAAGTTTGGATAATTTCAAAAGTTCTTTTTTTGATTTTATTCATAACAATTTCCTTATCTTTTGTACTCGGCAAAATAGCCTGTAAGTACAGTATAGAAAAAATAAAATTAAAAATCAATATAAAGAAAAATGGATCAGGAGGAGGGTGGGTTAAATGCCTAGGAAAAGAGACATTACAATGTTAAAAGTAAACAAGAAAAAATTTCTTATAGCGATCGGAAACGCAGGGAAGACGCTGCAGGAACTATCAGAAGAATCAAAAGTCGGGTATAGCACTATATGTCAAATGCGTCGAGGGCTATATATGAAGCCGTGGAAAATCGGGAAAGTATGCAAGTCATTGGGCGTGAAAGTTGAAGATGTAGTGGAATTTGAAGAAAGCGAAGGAGATACATATGGAATATCATCATGAAAGACTCAGGCCGGACACCCCATGGCAGATCCGGCGCCGGATCAGAAGTCTGGAGAATGAGACCGAAAGGATGTATGCATGGGTGTACCGGATATGCGTAGCAATAGAGATCCTGACGTTTCTGGCCCTGCTGGCATGCGCGGCTCATTATGGGACAAGATTTTTTTAGGAAGGCGGGATAGCGTGCAGAACGGACAGTATGATATGGCATGGCTGAGCCGGAATGCGACGAGCATTTCAGACTCAGAAAAGAAGAGGGAGGCTTTCAGGGAAGTCTGCCGCAGGGAAAATGCAGATGGAAGCATAACCATATTTTATATTGACCAGTATGGTCAATATAGATACGAAAAAAAATAGCACACCTACCGCAAATAGATGTGCCAGGGTGACTTGTCGCCACACAGATATCTAACTCAATTAAAATATATCATCTGTGGGGCGAGAAGTCAAGAGAAACGCGGGCTTTTCGCCCGTTTTCAGACTTGATAAGAATATTAACTTAAGGACATTAAGGACATAGAAGCAGATGAAAAAGAGATACAAGAGACTGACATATATACTTCCCAATGCCATCGAGGTGTATGAGTATCTGGATGGCAGATATGGAGCGAGAGGGTCCCCACGGAAGAAAAAAGAAAAGCCGACCAAGGAGCAGATCCGGAAACGAAACCAATGGAACAAAGAGCGCAAGGCCAGGCACAAGCTGCGGCAATGGTTTAGGGAGAATGATTACCTGGTAACCTTCACCTGGAGGAAGGCCGACCGCCCAGGGAATATGAAGGAAGCGGTGAAACTATGGGGAAAGGCCCTCAGGAGGATTAGGGCAGAATATCGCAAGAGAGGCTATGAACTCCGGTATCTTAGGAATGTTGAGGTAGGCACGAGGGGTTCATGGCATATCCACATGGTTGTCAACCGGATACCGGATGCGGACCTGATCCTGAAAAAAGCGTGGAACCACGGAGGAGTGAATTTCAAACTTTTATATGAACAGGGCGAGTTTTCGGAATTGGCCGCCTACATTACCAAGACGCCAGACACGGATTCGCGCCTGGCGGAAGCAAGTTACCACGCCTCTCAGAATCTCCCGGTGCCGGAGCCAGAACAAAAGCGCCTGGCACGCTGGAAGAAAGAGCCGAGGGAAAAGAAGGGGTATTACATAGACAAGGAGAGTTTTCACGAGGGGGTCAATCCGGTAACTGGATACAAATACCGTTGCTATACCATGATCAGGATACACAGGAGGATTTGAAATGTATGAGATACACATCTTTACGAGCGTAGACAGCGCAAATACCAGAAAATCCAAGAAAACCTACCAATATCGGCTGACTTGGAAGAAAGAAGTCCGGGAGGGGACGGGAGAGATAGAAGGAACCTTGCACGAAGCGACCCTGCAGGCGCTGGTAGAAGCCATGCGTCGGATAAATCAGTCGTGCAAGATTCATATCCACTCTGGGGATCGGTATGTGCTAAACATGATTGACAGCCAATTGGACAGGTGGGCCGGAAATGGCTTCCGGACCGCCAAGGGAGAGCCGGTGCAGAGCAAAGGACTATGGGAGGAGTTGTGGAGACTGGCCAAAGGGCAACTCATCATAACCGAGAAAGGAGAATAACAATGTATGAGATATTTGGAAATTTCGATAGTTGCGAAGAGATAAACGCCTGCGCAGCAGGACTAAAAGCGGAAGGAGACATGGAGAATCTGAAGAAACTGGCCAAGGAAAATGGGATTCCGAAAGATCTTGCAGAACTCTACATGGATGGCACGACAGAGGAGCTGACAGACTGGATGAATGCAGCGATAGGAAAGTTGGATATAGAAGGCGCAGAATACAAAAATAACCAGATCCCGGTAGAGCCGGTCCTGGATTATCTGCGGAGTCTGTGCATTGAGGAACAATTTGCCCGCGCTGTGCGACGCCGCACAAAGACAATCAAGGAGTGCATGAAAGGCATCGAAGAGAATTGCAAGAAAATCGAAAAGGACACCGGAAAGCACTATGTAGCTGATCTGGCAGTCTTCCATTGGGCAAGAGATTATTTTCTGGAGGGATAAAAGTGAAGAAGAACGAACTACGAAAACTCCCGGAAATGAAACCGACAAGGTCAATGATCCGTGCTATGAAAGAAGACAAGGGCTATATGGCCAAGAGGTACCAGGAACCTCCTATCTGGGCACCGAAGTACATCTGGTTCTACAGTGCGAAAAAGACAAAAGATGTAATGGAACTGGATGTGTTTACAAGGGAAATGCTAAAAGAGGGGGAAGAATACCCAAGATACAGGATCTTCCTGCATGATGGGAAATACGACACGCTCGACAACATCACAGACAAGTGGCGCACATCAACCATAGAAAAGCTGGAATATGCAAATTATGGAAACAGACCGCCTTATTACTGGTATTGCGATCATGGCATATGGATGAGCGAAAAGGAGAAGGAGATACTACAGAAATTTGTAAAGAATGGAATTGGAGACCCGATGGAAGCAGTCCAGGCATGGGAAAACTATAAAAAGCATCGGATTGAACTGGATAAGATTGATGCGGAAATGAGGCTGGTACCGGAAATCCCGAAAGATTTTGGCGAATGGATTAAGACGGACGGACTACCACAATATATCTTCTATGATGCTGGCAGGAATGTAAAGGAAGGATATTGCACCGCATGTAAGCATACCGTACAGATCCAGAAGCCGCGATACAACAGCGAGACCACCTGCCCACACTGTAAACGGAAAGTCATCTATAAAAGCCGTAAAAAAGCAGGAAATATCATGGACTGGGGATACGTTGGGCTATTACAGAAGACAAAAGAAGGGTTTGTTTACCGTTATTTTAAAGCAAAACAGAAATACAGAAACGGAGAGCGGGAAGAAGGCGGATACTGGGAAGTGATCCGGAAGACCTATGACCGGAACTTCCGGGAACGGAATGAATTTGAGTTCGCCAGATATAAACAGACACCATCCGTCCGTTGGTGCTACAAAACATACGGATGGAGCGAAAGGGTAACGGAACAAGAAGCAATCCTGTATTGGCGGAATTTAAAGAAGGCGACAAAAGGAACACCGCATCAGTATTCGGCGATAGAACTATTCGCAAGGCAGAAGATAAGATTCTATCCGGAAAATTATATCAAAGTATACCAGCGCGGAAAGGGCATCGAACAGCTGGTAAAATGTGAATTCTATCAAATAGTGAAGGAGAGTATCGGTTTTTATGGGACCGAAAGACTGGAACTGAATGAAAAGACGGCTCCAAAGATTCTGGGGTTAAAAAAGCAATACTACAAAATGCTTGCGGGAACGGATCCATCCCTGCGAGAACTTGAAATCACAAAAGAGTTTCAGGAATTCGGGATATTGCCAAAAAGAGAGAATGTGGCATATCTGTCCGAACATAGCAACAGACGGAATTTTGCAATCTACATCCGCCATACGACAGAGCATAAGATGATGAAATACATAAAAGAGCATTTAAAAAGCAAAGAAGAGATTCGGGAATACCATGATTATCTGGAGATGGCAGCAGGACTTGAATACGATCTGAACGATGAATACATCTTATACCCAAAAAATATGAAACAGCGGCACGATCAGTATGTAGAAGAAAGAAACGAACGTGACCTGGAAATCAAGAAGATGGAAGATGCCAAGAAGGAAGAAGCCTATAGAAAGACGGTAAAAAAAAGAAAGTGGAAAAATTACGAGATGGAATCGGAAGAATTACTACTAAGACTGCCGGATACGCCTGCAGATATCAGGGAAGAAGGAAACAGACAGCACCATTGTGTAGCAACTTATATCGACCGCATGGTCACAGGGGAAACATGCATTATATTTATCCGGAAAAAAGAAAATCCGGAAGAATCATTTTACACGATGGAGGTAAGAGAAGGTAATGTCGTTCAGGTACGGGGGAAATACAACAGAGAACCACCGGAAGAAGTAAAAAGATTCGTAGAAGAGTTTAAGCGCAAGAAATTAAGGGTACAGGAAAGGATGGCAGGATAATGTATAACATGCAGGAAACAAGGGCGATTGATAATCTGAGTGATATGACTGCGATTATCAAAAACGAGCTGAATAATATCACGGAAGGGTTTGTGGCAGTAGGGTACTACCTGAAGAAAACGGCAAAGGACGAGCTATACAAGCAGAAAGGCTACCAGAATCTGTTCGATTATGCAAAAGAGAATTTCGGAATCAGTCGGCCGACAGCGATACGCTTCATGGAAATCAATGGAAAGTACAGCATCGGAGGATACAGCCCGGAGATTGACGAGAAATGGAGAGGATACGGAAGCAGCAAGCTGACGGAGATGCTAGGACTGCCGGAGGAAATCCGGGAGGAAGTACCGAAAGAAGCAACTGTGAAGGACTTAAGAGAGGCGAAAGCCATCATCAAAGATACGGAATCCAACTTTGACGCACAAATGAACCTGTGCGACATCGCACAGGAGGAGACTGCGCAGGAAGAATGGATGAAGCAACTGGTGATAGAGCTGTGCAAAGAGAAAAAGATCTTCCAAGACATGCTGGACTATGAGCGTAAGGATATCGGGAATGACAGACAGGGAATCGAAGAAGACATCCTCGCAATGGTAAATCCAAGCAAATTCAAGATGATCCGGTTACGGACAGCAAATATCTTAATGCAGGAGAAAAAGATACGGATAATGCCATACAAGAGAAATGGAAATCTGCCGGATCCGGAAGAGTATACCTATATTGACCTTGCGATGGCATTCGAGGAATTATGCTATCCAAATTATCCGGATATCTCGGAGCCGGCACAAAAAATCTATGAAAGGATTTACGGGGAGCCATTATATGAGAAAAATGAAGATCCAAAACCTGAGACGAAAGAGGAACTTAAGCAAGAAGAGAAACCAAAGCCAAAAGAAAAACAGGCGCAAACACCAGGAAAACCTAGAGATTCAGAAGAAAGGGAAGTTGAAGATAATGACAGTCGATCAGTACATCCGTTGGAAGAGCAAGTCCCAGGACAGACAGAACTTACGAGGGACTTTCCGGAGTACTGCCCGGGAGAAGTCATGAATCCTCCGGAGGAGCCGGAAGCAAAAGAGCATGAGATAACGGAGGACGTGATCGAGGAGGGGAATGTAGTCAAAGATATCCTGGAGTCAGGAAGCCTCGATATGATAATGAGACTGCTGAAAAAGGAATTCGTAATTCCTGCGGGGGGATGGAAAAAGTGGCAGCAGAAGGTAGTGAGGCTGGAGGAAGAGGAAGGATGATAAGCGATGAAAGCGGGCTGATGTTCCCCAAGCCACGCAGGAGGAAGAAAAGACAGAGGCACGCAAAGCCTATCGTGCCAACAATGCAAGGAGAATGCTTCCTCTGTGCGGCAGACGGGGATCGAAGGAGAAAACAGACAGAAGAGCATCACGTCGTATTCGGCGGCGGCGGAAGGAGCCGGAGCGAGGAAGCAGGAATCAAGGTACACTTATGAATAGAGTGCCATCGGACGGGGAAGAAGGCCGTCCATAACTGCCGGGAGACGCGGGAACGCCTATGCAGGATCCTGCAAGCCGAATACGAGAAGACCCATACCAGGGAGGAATGGATGAGGATTGCATGGAGGAACTACCTATGATGCAGGAATATAAGGATATCAGATCTATAGAAAAACAGCACCATCCGGTTAATGTATCACAGCGTAATCGGTTAACATAGCACAGCCTCCGGCCAAAGAGCCGGAGGGGAAAGGAGAAATATGAAAAACCTTACAGTAAAGGCAATAGATAGGATGATTGCAGATCTGGAAAGGGCAGAGCGGGTGGACGACACGAGCGAAAGACATAAGATGGCAGCAGTCGCATATCTGAAGAACTATGCGAACGCCATGGAAGAGAGGGGAAAGACCCGGGTAAGATTGCGAGAGGAGAAAGAAAAGGAATGACGGAGCCGGCAGGAGCCGAACACGTTTCGGCCTTGCAGCAAATATAATTGGGTGAGTATACATGAAAACAAAAAACAAGCAGCAGACCGTCCGGCAAGACACTGTTCTGCTGCTTATCACCTAAGGAAATTATAGCATAATTATCTTCCTTAGGCAATGCGAAGGAGGAAAAATCATGTATACAAGTGCAAGTACAAATGTAAAGACAAACGTTATCAATAATATCATGCTTCAGATGTCGGCCTATATGGAGAGGGCCACGCTGGATATATTGCAGAAGGCTCTGGAGGAGCAGTTCGTTTTTCTCAACATGGAGCAGATAACGACGCTTCCAGCGGAAATCGACCGAAGCACGGAAGAGAAGAACCGATATCTAGTGGAACTGTTCAAGGTCAAGAAGAGGAACCTGTCAAAAAGGACCATGGAGCAATACATGAGAGCCGTCACCAGCCTGATCGCAGTCATAGACAAGCCGCTGACAGACATCGACGAGGTAGACATCGACTACTATCTGAGATGGTACGAGCAGCGCAACGTCAAGAACAATAAGGGGAAGAACCAGGCAAGCACATGCAACAACGAGCGGAGATTTCTAAGCGCATTCTTCACATGGTTACGAAAGGAGAAGTTTGTCGCCGGGAACCCGGTGGAGGCGATTGAGCCTTTTCGAGAAACCAGGAAGCCGATTGACTACTTCCGGCCAGTGCAGATGGAGGAACTCCGGGAAGGATGCAGGACGGCAAGGGAGAGGGCGCTGATAGAGGTACTGAGGTCAACCGGGGCCAGAGTAGGAGAGATCACGGAGATTAATGTGGCGGATGTGGACTGGCAGACGGGGGACATCCTGATCCAGGGAGAGAAGGGAGGAAGATATAGGACCATCTACCTGGATGAGCCAGCAAGATACTATCTGCGGAAATATATATCAGAGCGAAGGGATAATGAAGAAGCGCTGTTCGTAGCATGCAGAGCGCCGCATAGCAGGATGCAGAGCAGCGGAATCCGGGCGATCCTGAAGACGATAGCCAAGCGGGTAGGAATGCAGTGCAGGGTATATCCGCATAAGATGAGAAAAACCCTTGGAATGAACCTTAAGAACAGCGGAATTGATATTGGAACGATACAGGAAGTACTTGGACACGCAAGCCCCGCGGTAACAAGCCGATACTACGCGGAAAGCACGCCAGATACGCTAAGAAGCGTAAGAAGGCGGGCAGCAGCATAGAGGAGAAAAAAATGAATGAGGAGATACTAAGATACATAACAGGCTACATCCAGGAGCATGGATATCCACCATCCGTAAGAGAGATTGCGGAGGGCGTAGGGGTGTCATCAACCAATACCGTGCATCGGCATATCAAGGAGATGCTCATAAGCGGGATGCTAGAGACGGATGCAGAGCCAGGAGCAGCACGAGCATTCCGAGTTCCGGGATGGAAATTTGTACGAGATGAATGAGGAAGTAACTTAGCATTTGATGGAGGAAACGAATATGATAATTGATTTAAGCAGGTTTAAGGTGGTACACGGAGACAAGATACTGAATGCCGTAGCACTAATGGATGTTAGGATGCCAGATGATATCAACTGGGAAGCAAGGGAAACGGTGATCAAGCCCAATAGGATCGATGTTTTGGCAATCAATGAAGATGGAAATATCGTATCAATTATGGACGAGGCGTGGACATTTCAGTTTTTGCCGATAATTAGCGGTTAGGGATTAGGAGGAAAATACGATATGGCAGAAAGAACACCGGATAAACAAGGGTATGAATCTGTTATCGAGATTATAGAACAAGTATGCGAGGATATCTGCGATAACTATTGCATGTATAGGGACACAGTGGATGATGAATGTCTGTGTGATGTTACCCGGAATGGCGGGAGATGTCCGCTTGATAGGATGAATTAGGATTTAATGAATAAATGGAAAGGAGTAAGGAGGTTTGGTCGACCAGAAAAGCGCTTTTACTCTAAGTACAGAATATGAAAATTTTAGTGGCTTGCGAAGAATCACAGGCGGTAACAATAGAGTTACGAAAGCTGGGGCACGAGGCATATAGTTGCGATCTGGAGCCATGTTCAGGCGGACATCCAGAATGGCATTTACAAGTTGACGCACTGGAAATGTTAAAAATACAGTGGGATATGATTATTGCATTTCCACCGTGTACATACTTGAGCAACGCAGGCGCTTGCAGGTTATATCCACAAAAGGGGGTTCTAGATCAGGAGAGATATAAAAAGGGGCTTGCTGCAAAGGAGTTCTTTATGAAGTTCTTGGATGCTGATTGTCAGAGAATTGCGGTAGAAAATCCGATATCAAGCACAGTGTTCCAGATGCCAAAGCATAGTCAGGAAATACAACCGTGGCAATTTGGACATCCATATACCAAAAAAAACACGATTGTGGTTGAGAGGGTTGCATCCGCTGGTTCCGACACATATTGTTACGCCGGATGGCCCTTATGTCCCAGCAGGAACGGGGCGCAAAGACCGTAGTAAGTACGGAGCCGCAAAGCGTGGAGAGGATGCTAAAAACAGAGCTAAGACGTTTCCTGGCATCGCAAAAGCAATGGCTGAGCAGTGGGCGGGAGATATTAACTAACCTGGCATTTAGAGAAAGGCGGTCAGTGATGAACGAAATAGAGAGAGTTATTAGTTATATACGGTCATGTAGGGAAGCAAATATTGACGTTACAATCACAATTGATAAAGATAGGAGTCATTTGATTTTAAATGCGCTGGAAAAGAGTGTGTCAAAACACCCAAGAAAAATAAGGTGGACGAAGTTTGCCGGATGTATGAGACCAAACTTTAAAAGCGGCATTTGTCCGTGCTGTAATGCAGATGTTGATACCGATTCAGACCCAAAAGTATGCGGAGAGTGCGGACAATTTCTGAAATGGTAACTGGGCGTTTAGAGAGGTGAAGAACATGGAAAAAGTACATATAACGTTAACTTTTTATTTCGAGATTAAGGACTCTGAGATATATGGAGGAGATGGAGAAATCGGTTACGCAGAACAGAAGATGGATTTAGAAACATGCGATTTGGGAAATGTCAAATTATTAGAAGCAGCCCAGAGCGCGGTGGAAGGATTCGCTGGATTATGCAGAGTACCAGTAGAAAATGTAAGAATCATATCACGGGATGAATATGAAGAAAACACAGAAGATGATTAAATAGTGATTTAGAAAGGAGAATATAGTGGATAGATTAACTGCACGAAATGAGAGAGGAAAAGCATACTTCCCGTACTGCTTCAGGAAAGATACATGCGAAGGGCTAGGGGCATCAGAAAAATGTGACACATGCGAACTTACACAGATAGTATGCGAAAGACTTGCAGAATATGAAGAGATGGAACAGTTAGAGAGAAAGGAATAACATAGTGAGACTAATAACACAGAAAGAAAGCAGGAAGAGAAAATGAAAGTACTGCATGGATATCGAAAAGATATCCAAGATAAGCAAGGAGGAGCGTGATCGGATGATAAGCGCAAGGCAAGAAAGGTATCGACTCATGCAGAAGGGCTATGAGATGGATCCGATATCGAAAGTCGGATACTGCAAACATGAAAGATGTCCATATGAGGAGGGGAGAAGTTGAAGAAAAGGAAACGCGACAGGCATACAGTCAAGAGCGACAGGCAAGGGAGTATGGATGAACTTGCAAAGGAAAGCCCAAATAGGAGGGCAAGGGAATGGATGCATACGAGACAGAGGAATTATCCTATCAGGCGAGGATCATGATACGAAGCCAGGGGCAGCAGATGGAGCATATGGAAGTGAACGAGTATATGAGGAGAAGGGGGTAGGAAAAGTGTGGAGATGACGAAGGAAAGGCTCGAGGCCTATCGGAGCAATCGGGAGGAAATAAAGGAACTGGATTACATATTGCAGAATAGATGGAAGGACGAGAGCCTGATCAAGATAGCCACGATCAATGACTATAGGAAGGGATATCCAGTTCCTCAAGCCGTTCCAGGATTCGATCGGGAGGAATACGAAAGGAAGCAGGACAGGGACATAAAAAGAAAGGAGTGGCTGGAACAGGAGTGCAGAGAGGTAGAGGAGTTCATAGATGAGATTGAGGAAGGAATGGCCAGAAGGATATTCAGAATGTACTATATCGACGGAACGGAAAGGATCACGCAGAGAAAGGTGGCTAAGAGAATTCATGTTGAGCGAAGCACAGTCAGCCGGAAAATTGATGACTACCTGAAAGTTTCACGCCATTCACAGAATGCACAGTTATAATATAATCAGAAGCAGTAGGCGGGGCAGCAGTCAGTAGATGGCGGGCTGCCTTTTTCATGGAGAGCGAAATGACAGACAAGGAGGCAAAGCAATTCTACAATTCGAAAGAGTGGAAGGCTAAGAGGAAGGACATACTGGAGCGGGATAACCAAGAATGCCAGGACTGAAGGGAAAGGTTGAAGCGGGCAGCAGAAAAGGGAATCGTATTATATGGGGAAGACAAGAAGATACGAAGGGCAGCAGAGATACATCATGAAAAAGAATTAAAAGAATATCCAGAGTTAGGACTGGAAGATGACAACTTGACAAGCCTATGTACACAGTGCCACAACAAAAGGCATGGAAGGGCGATTGGAAGGTTCGTAAGAAGGAAGAAGCCGGTGTCAGAGGAACGTTGGTAGCCCCCCGTATAATTCTCAGAGAAATCACAAGAAATGGAGAACGGGGATGTGGCCATGACTCCGGAGAAATCCTAACGCGCGCGTGAAAGGGGTACCTGGCATTGGGACAAGGGGGATCAAGAGCATGACAAAAGCAGAAATAAAGAGATCGATGCTGGAGCAGCTGAAATTACAGAATAAGACATCTGATTTCTACCAAGATCTGGTTAACGATTATATTGACTACTGGAGCATAAAAAAGAAGCTGATTACGGACATCAGAAAGAATGGGATAAGGTATAAGACCATAAACGGAAATGGGATAGAAGTAGAAAAGACCAATGATTCCGTAACCAATCTCACGAAGGTCACCACCGCCATGCTGAAGATCCTGAACGATCTGAACCTGAGGGAGCAGTTTGCTGATCCATCAGATGAGGATGGATATGTATAATGATTATATGCAAGGAGATTGCGGAATACCTAAGGTACGCAGAAGACAATCCTAAGCGGATCAATAAGGAACGAAAGTTACTGATAAAGAACATCGTCTATCCGACATTGCGGAGAAATGATGTTTTTTTTGATGAAAAAACATATCAAAACTGCATAAAATTCTGTGAAAAACACTACTACAAACTATTCCCATATCAGAAGTTCATCTATGCATTCGCATTCATGTATAAGGAGGATTCGCCGATATTCTCGCAATTTCTCATCATGATGGGAAGAGGGAATGGAAAGGACGGATTCATTGTCCCGCTAGTAAATTTCTTCCAGACGCCGCTATATGGAGTCCGAAAGTATCATATAGAAATCGTAGCAAATGCGGAGTGGCAGGCAAAGAATACGTTCAAGGTAGCATACAGCGCCATGAATAAAAAGGAAATGAAGGGGAAGTTTGACGTCACAAAGGAACTGATAACAAATACTGCGACGGAATCCGAACTGAATTTCAATACCTCTGAAGCGAAGACGAAAGATGGAAAGCAGCCGGGGTGCCTGGTGCTGAATGAGATACATGCCTATGAGAACTATGACCAGATAAACGTATTCGAGTCCGCGCTTGGAAAGGTGAAGCATCCGCGTGAATTTATCATCACGACGAATGGATACGTCAGGGAAGGGCCGCTGGACGAGCTGCTGGTGCTAATGAACGAGATACTTGAAACGGGGAAGAATCCGCTTGGATATTTCCCATTCATCTGCAAACTGGACAGTATGGAAGAGGTAGACGATCAGGAGGCCTGGCACAAGGCGAACCCATCCATGGAATTCATGCCAATTCTTGCAGAAAGGATACTGCATGACTATATGGAAATGCAGAGGCTTCCAAGCAAGAGGCCGGAATTCCTGACAAAAAGATTAAACCTTCCGGCAAGAAATGACGAGGAGACGGTTGCGAAGTGGGAAGATATTCTGAGATGCTGCTATAGGGACACCGAAAAAAGGATACCAAGGGAAACAATGGATACGAAGGGAAAGCCGGCAATACTGGCTATCGACTATGCGGATGTCAGGGATTTCGCATCGGCTGGGGTGCTGACCGAAGCAGAGGGAGAATATATCTGGAGGCAGCATACATGGATATGCTCGGAATCGCCATTCATTGATTCCATAAAATTTCCGATTGCAAGGTGCGGACAGCCAGAATTTCAGGATTTCGAAGTCGTGCAGGGTCCGGTAATACCACCAGAGCACATCATACAATGGTGCATGGAACGGATGCTGGAGTATGACGTGATCAAGATAACGATGGATACATACAGATACCATCTGTTTAAAACCATCTTCGAATCATACGGAATACAGGAGGAGAACAAGCAGAATCCAAACGGGCAGCTGAGACTGATCAGAAGAATAGCGTCGGTATGCGGAATCATCGCACCAGACATAGAAAGGCTGATTGCGGAAGGAATGATAAATTTCGGACCGTCAGCCATCATGAGATGGTATACAAACAATACGCAGATCACGACGGACAAATACGGGAACAAGCAGTACGGAAAGATCGAGCCAAAACTAAGAAAGAATGATGGATTCATGGCATTTCTGGCGGCAATGTTCTCGAAAGAATTAATTAAGGAGAAGGTAATCTATGTTTGACATTCTATTTCAGAATAAGAAAGGGAAACTGGAAAGTTATATAGAACTGATAACGGTAGGAATAAAGAAACTACAGATTTCCAGGCTTGCAATCGACAAGGCAGCCAATATGATAGCGAATGCGATAGCAAAGAGCGAGTTCATTGTGCAGAGAAAGAAAGGGAGAGAAAAGGATCATATATACTACATGCTGAACATACAGCCAAACCCAAATGAGACGGCAACGGAATTTTGGATTGAGTCGGTAAGAAAACTCCTATTGGATGGGGAATGCGCCATATGCCATATGAATAGAAGCATGTATAGAATGGAATCGTACAGCACGGATAATATGGTGATGCTGCCGAAAAGATATAAGGACATAACCATTGCATCAGGCGGAAAGACGATGAGGCTGGACCGCGAGTTCACGGCGAGCGACGTGCTATGCATTACATCAAAAAATCAGAAAATAAAGTCATACCTTGAGGAAATCATGAGTATATATGACGATCTTGCGGGGGCGATGGCAGCAGCCAAAAAACTATCAAGCGCGCCAAAATTCATGCTGGATGTGCCTGGACAGTCGCCAATCATAAGAAAAAAGAAACCCGACGGAACAGATGAGACGCTGACGATTGACCAGTATAAATCGGACATCAAAAGGATGATAGAATCGGACGAGATTGAGATTCTACAGAATAATGCAAATATGATGATGCAGCAGTTGAAGATTGAAACAAGCATCACAGCAGAGGAAATATCAAAACTATGGAAAACAATTAATGAAGAATGCGCGCTAGCCTTTGACATCCCAAAGGCAGTATTCCTGGGAGAGATTACGGAAAAGGCAGACAGCACGAATGAATTCATAACATTTGCAGTGGGATGGGTAATGGAACTTCTGAATGATGCCATGAATGCGACGTTCGTTGGTGAGGAGGACTATCTGAGCGGGGAAAGCATCTGGATAGACATGACGAGATATAAGCATGTAGATGCGATAGAGAGCGCATCAGATCTGTACAAACTGAGGGGAATCGGATTCAATTTCGACGAGATCCGCGGACTAGTAGGATGGGAGGCGCTAAATACGGAATTCAGCCAAGAGCGGGCAGTTACAAAAAATTATACAGAAGAACTAGGAGGCGATAAGGATGAGGGAAAAAAGAAGGGAAAAGGAGAGGAAAGGGGGTGATCCGGAAATCTTCCAACTATGGGTAAAATAGCAGGAAATTATGAAAGGAGAAGGACATGCAGAAATACTACTCATTAGAACAGTCAGGCAAGACCGCGGACATATACATATTCGGTGACATAACGAGTTATCCATGGGATGAGAAAGACAAGGATGCATATGGAATCGTAAAAGAACTGGAAAGCCTGGATGCAGATTCAATTAATGTACACATCAATTCCTATGGCGGGGAGGGATCCGAAGGCCTTGCGATTCACAACACCCTTCGCAACTGCAATTGCAAGGTGACGACATACTGCGATGGCTTCGCATGCTCGGCAGCATCGGTCATATTTATGGCGGGAGACGAGAGGATCATGAACAGCGCATCACTGCTTATGATACATAACGCCTGGACATATGCGGCAGGAAATGCCAACGATTTCAGGAAGCAGGCGGAAGACTTGGACAAGATTACACAGACATCCGTAAAAGCATATATGAGGTGCGCGAGCATATCCGAAGAGGAACTGAAAAGGCTAATGGATGAAGAGACTTGGATTACGGCAGAAGAGGCGATGGAATACGGGCTTGCTACGGGAGCCGTGGAAGAGAAGGAGGAAGGAATAAGCCAGTCTGCAATGGGATACATACGAAAAAGGCTTTTAAGACCAGAGGAAAGGACAGAAGAAATCAAGATCACGGAGGATTTGGCTGAAGCCATTGCGGATAAGGTCATGCAAAAGGCCGGAGAATTTTTAAAAAAGAGCGAGCAAGAAGACAGTACCGGGTGGGACAAATTTTTTAATGAAAGCAAAGGAGAATAGGAAAATGAAAATTGACGAAATCAATAAGGAATTACAACAGAAGATCGTAAAGATGCTCGATGATGCAAAGCCGGAAGAGAAATCAGAGGCAATCTATGAGGCGGCAGCCATGATTGCAGCCGAAAAGCACAAAGGACTGATCGAGGAACTTACCAGGCAGAACGCACAGGCCGCGGCCGACGAGGATTATCGAAAGGCGCTTGGGCTAAGAAAACTGTCCAAGGAGGAGGAGACATTCTATGAGAGGTTCAAGGATATCAAGCAGTCCATCACGGCCAGCCAGATCGACATCATACCGACATCCATCATTGATAGGACGCTGGACGATATCAAGAAGAAGAGCGACATATTGTCACTAGTAGCGTTTGCACCGGCAGATGTAAAAAAGTGGATTGTAGCATCCCACTCAGGAAAGGCGGTATGGGGAGGAATTACGGATGCTATCACAGGGGAACTGTCAGCAGAAATCTCAGCGCTGAATATCGAGCAGCATAAGATGACGGCATTCATAATAATACCAAAGTCAATCAGGGATCTTGCGCTTCCGTTTGTAGACCGATACTTCATGGCTGTCATGGAGGAGGCGCTTCAGGACGGATTCATTAGCGGATATTTGAAAGGGGATGGAAAGACCGGTCCGATCGGAATCATGAACAAGATTGAGTCGTTCAAGACCGATGGAACGGCAGCAGCAAAAACGGTAATCCAGACGGTAAAGAAATTCTCACCTAAAGGCCTTGCGGAAGTAAGGAAAACGCTATCAAATGACGGGAAGAGGGTCATCACGGAACTGCACCTGATCTGCAATCCGATGGATGAAGCGGAATATGTAGATCCGGCACTGTATGGAGAGGCGCTGACAGGAGGATATAAGGACACGTCTTTCATGCCGATTAAAAAGCATCCAGAGGCAAACTGCCCGAAGGGGAAGGCAATATTTACAATCCCGAATGCATATGTGATGGGTGCGACAGCATTCCGCATAGACGAGTACAAAGAAACAAAGGCAATGGACGACATGGATCTGGTAATTGGGAAATGCTATGCGAATGGAAGGGCTATTGATGATAATTGCGCAGTGGTATTCGATGTCACGAAGTTAGAGGAGTATGTGCTTCCGGTAACACAGGTGACAAATGGACAGCCAGCGGAAGCGTAGGAGAAGGAGGATATGGAAGAATTGTTAATGGAAGTGCGGCAGGAATTTCAGATTCCTCCGTACTTTCCAGATGAATCACTAAAGAATTATATAGAGGAGGTCAGGAATGGCTTGAAAGGCTGAATCCAGGAAGCGACGTGGAGAAGGACAAGATATTCAGGAGCCTGCTTAAGAACTATGCGTACTATGCCTATCACCATAGGCTAGACGAATGGGAAAAGAACTATTCCAGCATGATACTGAGTTGGCAGTTAGCAAGCGAGGTGAGAGAATGAGCGATTTGCCAGTTTATACGGATGGATGCTTCGGTCTGTACCGCATCAGGACAGACGAGAGCAAGGACTACCCAGAGGAATATCTGGAAGACCAGAATATGGAAATCTGGTATAAGGAGATATCCGTGTTTGACCATATGAAATACGAGCTTGGTCAGGGAGGTATGGAAGTCACGATGAAAATAAGGATTCCACAGCAAAGGGGGATGATAGACAGCAAATGCGTGTGCCTGATTGACGGACAGCAGCATCGGGTATACAACGCCACAAATATCACGAACAAGGATGGATACAGGGAGACAGAACTGACACTGGTCCGTCCGGAAAAGGAAATCGAGGAGATGAAATGAGAAAGGAAGAACTAAGAAATATTCTGCATTCGCTGGACATACCGGTAAATGAAGGCGTAACGAGTGACAGAAATATCAATACATATCCGAGAATCGTATACTGGGACTACATATGGCAGGATGCGGTGGCATCTGGGGGAGGATATGTGGATCAGGAAACGTATCAGATAAGTTTTTATTCAAAAACGCCAAGGAATGAGAAACTAATCTGCCTGAGAGAAAAATTAAGAGATATCGGGCTGCATCCCACAATCTATCATGAGTATATTCCCGAGGACAAGGTATTCCATAGTTATTTCGCATTGGAAGTGGTCGAATGAGCGACGTAGATTTCTATACGAATGGATTTGACGAACTGTCAAAACTCATAGAGAAAATGGCTGACCGAGCCAAGGGGAAAAAGGTGCTGGAGGCACTGGAGACAGGAGCAGAGCAACTGGAAAAGGATGTACGCGCGCTTCCAAAGCCCAGGTCAGAGATTAGAACGGCAGGGTATACCCATCTGCTAGATACCGTGACGCATAGGACAGTCAATGACGAGGTCGAAGTAGGATGGGGAAAATACTATGGACCAATGGTCGAAAGGGGAGCGAGGACGATGAAGAAAGCGCACCCGCATATCTCAACGACGTTTGAAAGAAATAAGAAGTCATACTATCAGATAATGATAGAAAAATTAGGATTTTAAAGGAGGAAGCCATATGATTCAAACAAAAAAGCCGCCGATTAAGGAGACGATAGGCTCGCAGTATGTCTGCTTCAATAAAATGACGGAAAATAATGAATGGACCGGCGAATATGAGGAAGATGTGGAAAAGACATCAGTAGTCAAGTCGGCGAAAGTAACAGAAAACGCGGAGACAAACGACGTCCATGCAAGCGGAGCGGTATATGATACGGATACAAGCACGACAAAGATAGACATAGAGGTAGAGGTCATCGCATTTCCGGCAGACACGCTGGCAAAAATGAGAGGAGATGTGATAGACGAGGGAGGGCTGATCCTTTCAGGAGGGAAAGGAATCCGTCCATACTTCGCATATGGGAAGGTTGTAAAAATGAAGGATAACAACAACCGGCTTGAATGGTTCCCAAAATGCAAACTAAGCGAGAATACAGATGAGGCATCCACAAGCGAGGAGAAGTTCTCTGAGCAGACTGATACCATTACCATTTCCGCATATCCATTCAACGAAAATGGAGATATAAGAGCAATGGTAGACTCAAATGCGGGAAACTTCCCTGATGGATTAACGGAAGAGAAATATTTCGCAAAGCCAATCCTGACAAAGGAGGATCTGGCAAACGCGGTGGGCGCAATCAAAAACGATCAAGGAGCGTAAAATGAACGAATACTTTATAGATCTTACAGATGGAACGCGGCTTGAAGTCAAGGTAAACTTTGGGACGCTATATTATTTGGGAAAAATAAATTCATTTAAGCAGATGGAGAAGGTTGCTAAGAAAAAGGAACCGAAGGATGAGGAAGCGATAGAAATAGCGGCCCAAATCATATATGCGGTCATAAGATCCAATGGAAGGGCCGTAACATTTGACGAGGCGATTCGGCTAGTGCCTATGGATTTAGAGGAGATGCAGAATCTCCTTGATGCATTCGGAGAGCAGCTGGAAAAATATAAAAAAAAAGAGAAGGCGAAATCGAATATGAGGAATGCGTAGATATTGACTGGCCAGCCTACATGGTCGCGGCAATGGAGATGGGAATGAGTGAAAAGGAATTCTGGAACTCAGACCCAATATTTTTCAACAGATGCTACGAGGTATATATGCAAAAAGAAATGAGGAAGATGTATGTCAGACGAACTTAAAAGAGTAGGGCTGGTCTTTAAGGCAGACGGAACGGTAGATTTTAATAAAAGTTTGAAGGAAGTAAATGCATCCATACAGGAGAACAGATCAGCCTTCAAACTTGCGAAATCATCCTGGGATGACAGCACAAAATCAGTTGAGAAACTACGGGAGACGCAGAAGTACCTTGAAAATCAGACAAAGGACTATACGGACAAGGTAAGAATGCTGGAAACAGAACTGAAGGAACTGGAATCAGCGGAAAACCGGGATGAAAAGGCAATATCAAAAAAGAAGGATCAACTTAACACGGCGAAGACATCACTGAACAATTATCAGAAGGGACTGGACGAGGTCAGCCAGAAACTCAATTCAGGTGCCGCTGAAATCGAGGAGTATGGAAAGAAACTCGAGGAGATGGGCGGAAAGATGACCAGCGCCGGGAAGAAGATGTCAAAAGGCATAACGGCACCATTGGTGGCTGTTGGTGCAGCAGGAGTCAAATCCGCGATGGAACTTGATGAGGGATACGATACGATCATATCAAAAACTGGGGCTACGGGAGACAAACTTCTTGAGATGCAGGATATAGCGGACGAGGTTTTTGGAGACATGCCGGCCAGCATGCTGGATGTAGGAGCGGCAGTAGGAGAGATCAACACAAGATTCGAGTTTACCGGAGACGTGCTGAAAGAGGCAACAAAGAAGTTTCTGAAATTTGCAGAGATCAACGAGACGGATGTCAATACGGCCGTGCAGCTGGTAAGCAGGGCCATGGGAGATGCAAACATACCGGCAGAGGAATATGGAACGATATTAGACCAACTCACCGCAGCGGCACAGGCCAGCGGAATATCCATAGATACCCTTACTCAGAACCTCACGAAATATGGCGCGCCCATGCGACAGTTGGGATTTGACACGAAGAGTTCCATTGCAATTTTCGCGCAATGGGAAAAGGCCGGAGTAAATACCGAAATCGCATTTTCCGGCATGAAGAAAGCAATTGCAAACTGGACGAAGGAAGGGAAGGATGGAAAGGCAGAGTTCGCGAACTTCGTAAAAGGCGTGCAGGACGGATCTATCAGTGCGCAGGAGGCGCTTGATGTATTTGGGACCAAGGCAGGGCCGGATCTGGTAGACGCGATACAGAACGGGCGATTCAGTTATGAGGAATTCATGAAGATAATTGAGGAGTCTGGGGGAATCGTGGCAAAGACATGGGAGGCCCAGCAGGATCCATGGGATCAGGCCAAGGTGGCGGTAAACAATCTCAAACTTGCCGGGGCAGAATTGGGTGAACAATTAATGGAAGTGCTGGCGCCGATAATCAATTCCGTTGTGGAAAAAGTAAAAGAGTTTACGGGATGGTTCAAGGGACTGGATGACGGACAGAAAAAGACGATTGTAACAATCGGGCTTCTGGCCGCGGCAATCGGGCCGCTGCTTATAGTATTCGGAACCGTGTTCTCCAGCATTGGAAAAATTATCTCAGTCACATCGAAGATCATAACCATCGCAGGAAAGGTGCCTGGAATCGTAGGCACGATAAGCACGGGAGCAAAGGCATTATGGGGAGTCATGGCAGCGAACCCGATCGGGGCGGTAGTCACGGTTGTTGGCTTGCTGATTGCGGCTTTCGTTACGGCCTATAACAAGTGCGACTGGTTCCGGGAAGGCGTAAACAAAATCTTTGGAGGGGTTGTTGACTTTATAAAAAAAGCGATAAACAAAATCAAGGGATTCTTTGATTTTGACTGGAAACTTCCAGACATTAAATTGCCGCACTTCTCACTTGAAGGCTCGTTTTCTCTTAAGAAGATGACCGTCCCAAAATTGAAGGTAGACTGGTACGCGAAAGGCGGGATCCTAAACAGTCCAACGATATTTGGCGCAAATGGAGACAGCCTTATGGGAGGGGGAGAAGCAGGAAAGGAAGCCGTGCTCCCAATCGAATTGCTAAGAAAATATATCAGGGAAGAAAACAAGGCAGGAAATGAGAGACTTGCACAGAGCATAGAGGAGGCGCTGTCAAAAATAGAGATCGTGGCACAGAATAATCTCTATATAGGGGACAGAAAGGTAATGGATCTGATGACCGACATGGTCATCGAAAGGATCGGCAGGAGGCAGAATGGAAAGAATGCGGCGTTAGGAGTGGTGTAAATGAACTTGGGTTATGAGGTGTCGCTTGGAGGGATACCATCGTCAAGGGTCAATGCGTATGCAAGGAATAGGCCGGATACTCCATATCCGGAGCGCGATATTGAGGAAAAGACGATTCCAGGAAGAAACGGCGTCCTGCATATCGACAATGGAAGAAAAAAAGGGATAGACATAGAGATAGAATTCAACTACATATGCGATGAAGATAAATGGTTCGAAACATGGCGCCATATCGGAAGATGGCTATCGCAGAAGAATGCGAGGCTGTGCTTCTCGGATGATAAGGAATTCTTCTATGTCTGCTATTACGTAACGGTTAAGGATAACTCTAGGACATCAACACGGATAGGAAATTTCAAGGCCACATTTCATTGCGCTCCGTCGTGGTATGCCATAGGCGGAGATGCGGAAGGGAAACTTGAGACGGAGGACGTATATCTGGTGAACTCGGACGGAGAACTCATAGGAAATGAGCTTGCAGAAGAGGAACTATTCCTGGAAAATAGCGCAAATGAGATAATATGGGATTCCGATGAGAACACTATAAAATGCTTTGAGGATCTAACGGGAAAAGTCCTGTCATCGCTGAATGAGACGGAGATTGTCAACGAATATTGCAGATGCAGACCGACATACCGGATCATAGGTAACGGGAAATGCTATCTTGCAGTAAATGACGGAGGAATGGAGATGAGCGTTGACGGGTATATGATCATTGATACAGAACGCAGGATAGCATATAAGGAAGAGAAAAACCTTTCGCATATGGTAAAGGGCGACTATGATGATATATCACTAAAAGAAGGAGCAAACAGGATAGCGCTTGACGGTGGATTTGAGGCATACATCACGCCGAACTGGAGGGTAGACTAATGATACAGGTATACAGTCCATGGAATCAAGACTATGAGAATAACGGAAATGCGGTTCTTAATCCAGAAGTGTGCGAATTGGAAATGAATCTATGCGGAGCATGGGAACTTACGCTGGAAAATCCTCTTGACGATAACTCAGGACTGATAGTAGAGAACGCGATAATAAAATGCGATACGCCTATTGGAGAGGGACAGATGTTCAGGGTCTACGATCGAGAAAAAGATGACGTAGGAGTAACAGCAAAAGCGCGGCCAGTATTTTTCGATGCGGCAAGAGATGCGCTGCTGATTGATGTAAGGCCTACAGAGAAGACCGGGCAGCAGGCTCTTGATATCATGACAAGAGGGACTAGGTATACCGCGGAGTCTAATATTGACAGTATCGCAACCGCGTACTATATCAGGAAGAATCTTATAGAGGCGATCAGTGGAAGCGATGAGAATAGTTTTATAAACCGCTGGGGAGGAGAGCCGGTATATGACAACTACCACCTGATCATGAACCATCAATGTGGGGGAGATTTCGGGGCAAGGGCCGAATTTGGGTTCAATATGGAAAGCATAAAGGAATCCGTAAATATGGAAGAGGTCGTCACAAGGATTATACCGGAGTCGTACAACGGTTATACGCTTGAAGGAGATACGCCATGGATAGACAGCCCAAACATAGAGAAATATCCAATCATCTATACGAAGGTAGTACAGTATTCGGACGTCAAGTTAAAAGCCGACTGTTCTGGAGATGATATCGAAGAAGGATTCGAAACCATTGAGGAGGTTAGGGCGGAACTGAAAAGAAGGGCAAGAAAGGACTTCGAGGAAGGTGCCGACGTGCCTAAGATCAGTTACCAGGTCGAGATCGTAGATCTTGAAAGCACAATGGAATACGAGGATATCAAGGATTTAATCAGAATCGGTCTGGGAGATACGGTCAGATGCTATAACAGGAGGCTTGATATTAATACGCGTGGAAGGGCAACAAGAATAGTATATGACTGCATACTAAAAAGAAATAAAAAAATAGATATAGGAGATATAAAAAAGGACTACTTCGACAAAATGACGTCCGTGCTTCAGAGGGCGGATAATGCGATCAATCAGAATGGAACGGTGAAGGGGGAGTATGTCGCAGGATTGATAGATGCCATGACGGCAAGAGTAAGGGCATCTGCCAAGGATGCGAAAAAGCAGGCGGACAAGGCGATACTGTTCGAGGATCTTGACGGCTCTTCTCCGACATTTGGGGCAATGGCAGTCGGGACTACAGGATTCATGATTGCCGGAGAAAGAACAGAAGATGGAAAGGACTGGAAGTGGAGCACGTTTGGCACAGGTCGAGGGTTCTTCGCGGACTATATCGTAGCGGGAACCATGCTGGCAGACCGAATCCGAGGAGGATTGCTGGAACTTGGAGGATATAACAACAAGGACGGAATCCTAAGGATGAGAGGAGCAAATGGAGATAAGATCGGGGAGTGGAATAACATAGGCGTATACTCCACAGGGCACTACATAAGCGACAACAAAGAAGACAAGACCATGGTAGACATATATAATGGAGAAATTGAATTTTCGGATTATCGGGGAAACAAGGCGGTAATGAGAGTATTCCCATGGGGGGCGGATTCGGCTCAGTTACAAATCGTGCCGGGAAATCAGGAAGAAAGCGTAACGCGATATCTATCAGTAACGCCAGATGAAATACGGTCGCAGAATAAGGATATTACGCTTCTAGCGGAACGAGAGATTGTCTTAATGGCTCCGAAGGTATCCGTCGGAGATGGAAGACGCGCCTATGCCACGCTGAACGGGAGAGCGGAATTCTCGGATGGGACATACCTGGAATTCATAAATGGAAGCGTTGTTGGTGGTAATGCAAAAGAGACTGGGGCATTCTAATGGGAGTGACATCTGGAAATTTTTATTTAAACATGCCGCAGATGACTGAAAACGCAAGGCATATCATGAGTTACCTTATTGATAAGGGATGGACCAAGAATGCAATATGCGGAATGCTAGGAAATATGCAGACTGAGTCAACAATAAATCCGGGAATCTGGCAATCATTAAAATCCGGGAATTA
>OLRX01000681.1_pt1 | contig 29121 bp, 38 predicted proteins | sample 1672991 | NCBI WGS metagenome assembly OLRX01 (sample SAMEA3136744, study PRJEB25190) | human gut metagenome | biome: human gut; feature: human-associated habitat; material: faeces | place: Austria | collected 2013
GACAAAGAGAGGGACGGTGTTGTACATGCATAGAGAGTGTGTGAGGAAGGGGAAATGGTAATGGATACAATATGTCGTAGGGATATAAAGCTAAGTGATTATAATATTTCAAGAGCAAAATACAACGAGTTAAAGTATTTTTGCATTCAATACGCTGAAAAGAAGCAGAAGCTCCAGGATGCGTATGGGTTAAAGGCAACAGTAAATGACGGTATGCCTAAGAGCAACCTGTCAGGTGACTCTACGGCCCAGGAAGCAGTCCGAAATGCTATGATGCAGGAAGATATCCAACTCATTGAGAAAACCGCCAGAAAAGCCTCTCCTGAGATTTACAAGTGGATTTTGAGAAATGTTACAGAGGGAACACCATACGAATGGATGGACGTTCCAGTGGGACGAAGGCAGTTTTATGAGTACAGGAGGTATTTTTTCTATCTTTTGGCGCAGAAAAGGTAGTTTATAAAAATTTTATAATTGGTGTATTGATGGGAATATGTGAAATTGAATAGACTAATTAGAAAATTTGGTATCGTTCACTATCTGTTGTTATCTTTTACTAGCTGTTACTATTTTGCATATTATGACGTGATTTTTCAAAGATAAAAAAGTGTAATTAAAAAAAATGAGATGTGGCTTATAATTGCGTATACAATTTGATTGGTTTACATTTTGGGATGAATGTGATAAGTTCTGAAAAAGCCACCTACTCAGTGGTGGGTGGCTGATATGCAGAGATAAGTTCATTTACCTTAAATTTCAAGTAAGATAAAGTTGTTTCTTTTAGATTTGAAAGCTGATCATAGGAAAGTGGCAGGATATGAAAACAAGAATTTTGTTGTGAATCCTTTATCCATAACTCATATACTTTTTGATATTCATCATAATGAATTTCATACCCGATTTCATGGAGAAGAGGGGAAAGGCTTTTTAAATATTCAAAAGGCATATCTCGAGATTCGTATCCTAAAAGATAGGAAACGGACACTTTATATACTTCTGCTATAGTATTCAATTTGTTTAATGGTATGTCAGAGTGTGGATTAGCCTCATAACGTTGCAGAGATGAGCGACTTATTCCAGTTAATTCTTCTAGTTTTTTGTAGCTATAGCCGAATTCTTTACGAAGTTGCTTAAGTCTTTCGTTTAACAGAGGAGGACGCACAATTACCTTGCCCATATATTCACCTACTTTCTTTAATGTAAGTATATACCAAAAATCTCATATATGCAAATATAAAACATAAAAATATCTCAAATATGGGTTGACACAAAGACAAATATGAATTATCATAAAAACATCTCATATATGAGATAAAAATGGCATTAAAATCCCAAATATAAAGCAAGACGAAGGAGGCGAAATGATGAAACGAGTAGGAATTATCATGGATGATGAACTTCACAAGCAGTTAAAGCATCTGGCGGTAAATGAAGGAAGAACAGTGACAGAGATCATTACCGAACTTGTGAAAACAGAAATTGAAACAAAAAAAGAGCAGTCACGTTAAAAACTTTGGCGAGTTCCGTGATTGCTCAAAACCGAAACCTGTAAACCCAGGAATCACTTTGTATTGTAAGGGATTCCGCCAGAAATTGCAAGGAGGAAATTGCAATGCAGAATTTAATGATTTTTGAAGGACATGATGTAGAAGTATTTGAACTGAACGGACAGGTATTATTTAATCCGAAGCATGTAGCTGAAATTCTGGGGATTAAGAATGTAAATGATAATATCTCGAGAATGAATGAAAAACAGGTTGTAAAGCTGACTAATTCTAAAGTCGGTAAAACCGATTTTAGAAAATTACATAACACAGGAGAGAATTTCCTTACTGAAAGCGGCGTGTATAAGCTGGTATTCAAGAGCCATAAACCAAACGCAGAAGCTTTTACGGACTGGATCGCAGATGAAGTTCTTCCAACACTTCGCAAGACCGGTTCTTATGAGATGCCAAAGCAGGACAAGTCCAAGAAGGAAAAATTGCCGTCTGTAAACATGATGGTGAAGAATGTCAAAGCTGCGTTACATGATGCCGGAGTGGATTCTAAGTACATAGCGGCAGAAGTAATGAGGATTTATTCTGAGTCAGGTTATCCCGTTAATGCTCCAGTAATCTCAGACGAACCGAAATTGTGGGACTGCACAGGTATTGCCAAAGAGTTAGGTATTTTTTCCGAGTCTGGCAGACCTCATGATAAAGCCGTCAGTGCCATTATTCAGAAGCTGGATATTTTTACAGATGAGATTGTGAGAACGGCTTACAGCCGGAATGGACATGATGGTGTTACAGTTCAATATAAGGGAAGTGTTCTGGAGAAAGTCAGAGAGTGGTTGAATGAGAATGGTTATCCGATTGTAATCGAACTGATGCTTTCCAATGGCAACAGCAATAAATGCAAGGTTGTTTATGGGGAGGTGGCGTAATGACATATTCAGAATTTTGTGATCAGATTGCACCTTCTGTTTTAGAACTGGAAAAAGAATGCAGCAAAATGAGTTTGGAAGAATTTAAAGAATTCCGTGAGGATGTTATGCACGAAGCTGGAAAGCATAATTATAGCAAGAAGTTTATGTCCGCCGTGCTTGATATGATATATGATCATCTGTTTTTTAAAGATACTGCACAGGGGGTAGCCTAAAGTGAATGTTCAGGAAGAATTAAGAATAAATGGATATCAGCCTACAGTTGGATATCCAGGAACGGATATGGGAGATTTTTTCAAAGGGTTAATGGATAGATATAAATGTGAATGCTCACCATTTATGCTTTCAGTGGTTTATACATATGGAGTGATTCAAGGAAAGAGAGAAGAACGATTCAGAAGAAAAAATAAAAAAGTGGGTAACTAGAGAGGGGTACTTCCGTGATATTATGGTAGCATGAATTAAGCTAAAGGCATACGGCCGGCGGCTTGCGTCAAACCCCACCAGGCAGCAGGCGAAAGCTTGCTGTCTCCCCCTTGGAACGTAGCTCAGAGGTAGAGCAATGGCTTGTGTCCTAAGCGAAGGTTCGAACCCTTCCGTTCCGATTTGCCTGGCTTAGGGATCTCCACCCGGACATTCCAGGTAGCATGAAAGGCATCCTTGAGAAAGGGTGTCTTTTTGTCGTATTGATATTGACAAAACAGAACATATGTTCTATTGTATAGATACAAGAAAGCGACGTTGCCTTTATTCTATATTTCCAGTTCGGTATGTGGTATAATGTAAAAAAATGTCGAATTGGAGAGTGCGATATGGAGAAAAAGCAGAAAAATGAAAAAAGAGTGGCGGTAGCTAATTTTAATATTGTATTTGCGGATGCGAATGATGAGGAAAAACCATTATTAGATTGTTTTGACTCTATTGTAATGCCTGCTCTTAATAGTGGTATAGAAAGACATCAGGGAAATAATACATATCTATTGATGAATGTAGAAATTAAGCAGGATACAGTTGGAGAATATGTACTAACGGGTTTAATTGTAAAGAGTACGGTTCTTGAACGGAAATCTATGTTTGATGAAAATGGAAATTTGATTGAAAGAGATGATGTTTATCCAACGGCTCCATTTTCAACATTTATTATTTACTTAAAAAATCATAGGATGATATTGGTAGAAAACCAAAAGGGAAGTCCATCTTTAGATAGTTTTAGGTCAACAATAAAGCATATAATAAATACATATGTGGTAGAAGAAAATCATATTAGAGCTGACAAAGGATTAGATCAGTTACCTATTCCAATAATTAGTATAGTTGGAATAGTTCCTAGAGGCGGTATGATAGCGGCGCTAAAAGGAGTAGAAAAGATAACAACATTAACTCTAAAATTTTATCCATTAAATGGAGATGGAGATATTGATTTTTCTGGGGTTATGAAGGGCGTAACTAAAGATTTGCGTAGAAAACTCGGTAGTGATAGAGGAGCTATAGTATATCGTACTCCTAAAAACGTGAAGAATGTTATATCTGTTGTTGAAGAGTCCGAAGGAACAGTAGAGCCAGTTATAGTAGCAAAATATCCAAATCAAAAAGGAAATACAACAATTCGATATGATGAGGTCAGGGAACGAAGAACGATGTGTTTGCCAGGAGGAGATAGAAAAAATGAATTATCCAGCATGATCCAGCAGGGAAAAGAAATAGACAGTATTAATTATACAAGTGAAGAGAATAATAAGATTTATAACAGAAACAAAGAAAAAATTGCAGCACATATGAAATAATTTATTAAGTATGAAATGGGGGGAGAATGAAAGTGGATAAATTAAATATCGATAATATTGAAAAACTGCTTCAATTCGAACCATCAGAGAAAATTCTTGTACGTGCAATAAAAGGTTTAAAGGTAGAAAGAAAAGATTTATATCAGAGATGGATAATAAGAATAGTAAGTTTGTTTTTGGGATTAATGGTAGGGATGAATTACAATACAGTAAGAATATATCAAGATAGCGTTGAAGCCATTACCAATATTCTATTAGCTTTCTTTGGGATAATATTTACGGGATATTCATTATTGCAAGCATTTATGAACAAAAACATGTTAATGCAATTATTAATAGATGAAAAGAAGGAAAACGATAAAGAAACCAAAAGTCGTCTTCAGGATATTAATGAAAACTTCACCTATTTAATGATAGTCATTTTGATACATATAATTGGTTCGCTGATTATAAGGACTATTATAACATGTATCTCTGATGATTTTTGTGCTTTACCCAATATTATGATGAATAATTTTTGTGCAGTTTTATTGATAAGTATTTATTATGATTTTACGGGAATAATTCTTTGGAGAATTGTAAGTTTTCTTACATCAGTTCATCATCTTTTTAATATTTATGCGGTAACAAGATTGACAGAGATTATAGAAGAAGATAGTAAAACAGAAACACAAAAGTAAAAAAGTAACATTAGGAGTCACCCAGCGTGGCTCCTTTTCTGTATCCAAAAACAAACACGAATGAGAGGTGGTGGTGCATGGCCAGAGCGCCGGATGCCAGAATGGAACAGGCCAGAGATCTGTTCCTGGAAGGTAAGAAACTGATTGAAATTTCAGATCTTCTGAAAATCCCGGAGGGGACAATCCGAAGCTGGAAGAATAGATATGACTGGGATAATGCAACGTTGCAAAAGAAGAAACGCAACGTTGCGAAAAAGAAAGGCGGTCAGCCGGGAAATAAGAACGCTGCTGGAAACAAGGGCGGTGCTGCCCCAGAGAAAAATAAGAATGCAGTTACTACGGGAGAGTTTGAAACTCTCCTTTTTGATTGCCTGGATCTGGAAGAGCAGCGCCTGGTGCAGGCAGTTCCAGAGGACAAGCAGGCGCTTCTTATGCAGGAGATACAGCTTCTGACTGTCAGAGAGCGCCGGATGCTTAAGCGGATTGAGCTGCTGCGCAACGCAGCAGATGAAGAGAATGAGATAGTTGTGGGTGAAACAGGCATGACTACAGTAGGCCACAAAAAAGGTCTTGAAAAGGACAAGGAGACGGACCTTTTGGAGTACCGTGGGAAGCTGGGGCAGATCCAGAACATTGAGGATGCACTGACCCGTGTACAGGCCAGAAAGCAGGCCGCCATTGATGCGCTACACAGGTATGGTGTGGATGATGCACGCCTGGAAATCGAAACAAAGCGGTTAGAAATGGCAGCAAGGAAATTAGGTGATCTGGATGAGGAAGAACAGGAAGATGACGGTTTCTTAGAAGCATTGGATAGTTCTGCTGCAGATGATTGGAGAAATGATGAAAGCTTAAAGGAGAACGCAGAGAATGAAGAAGAAACGTCCAATATTTAAGTTTCAAAAGTTTTCCAAGAAGCAACGCCAGATCTTTACATGGTGGCTGCCGAACAGTCCAGTGCGAGAGGCAGGAGGCATAATTGCAGATGGGGCGATCCGTTCTGGAAAGACAGTCAGCATGAGCCTGTCTTATACAATGTGGAGCATGGCAAATTATGACGGACAGAATTTCATCATGGCAGGAAAGACGATCAGCTCTTTTAAGCGTAACGTGCTGCAGAACCTGAAACTGATGCTCACCAGCCGGGGATATCACTGGATCTATCATATTTCTGGAGACTTTCCCAACATGCTGGAAGTCAGCAGAAATGGCAGGACCAATTATTTTTACATATTTGGTGGCAAGGATGAAGGTTCCCAGGACCTGGTGCAAGGTATCACGGCAGCAGGTGCCTTTTTTGATGAAGTTGCGTTGATGCCGGAAAGCTTTGTAAACCAGGCAACGGCCAGATGCTCCGTGGAAGGTGCGACCTGGTGGTTTAACTGTAACCCGGCCGGTCCAATGCACTGGTTTAAGCTGGAATGGATCGATAAGCGTATTAAGAAGCGGCTGCTGTATCTGCACTTTACAATGGATGATAACCTGAGCCTTTCTGAAAAGGTGAAAGAAAAGTACAGGGCAATGTATGCAGGTGTCTTTTATCTACGTTATATCAAAGGTCTGTGGGCTGTAGCGGAAGGCCTGATCTACACTATGCTCACAGATGATAACCTGTATACCGATCAGGAACGTCCGGTTGCTTTAAAGAACACAGCTATGAAGGCCATTACAGTAGATTATGGTACGACGAACCCGTGTGTATTTCTGGAGGTATGGGATGATGGACAGACTATATGGATTGACCAGGAATATCGGTGGGACAGCCGTTCTGAGGAAGCAAGGCGCAGTGCAAATCCGCAAAGGACGGATGCCCAGTATGCAGATGATATGACAGAATTTATGGGAATGGAACCACAGAATCAATGTATGGTTGTTGTGGACCCATCAGCAGCATCATTTATTACGGAGTTACGCAGCCGTGGCCTGTATGTAAAACCGGCCAATAATGAGGTGGCAGACGGTATCCGTGTGGTTGGTTCTCTCCTAGCTAAGAGAAATATCCGGATCAATAAAGATAACTGCAAGGGCCTGATCAGTGAGATGCAGTCTTACGTATGGGATGATAAGGCAGCTGAACGCGGAGAAGAAAAGCCGGTTAAACAAAAAGATCACGGACCGGATGCTTTAAGATATTATTGCTATACGGTCCTGCCAAAGTGGCGGATCGGAGCATAGGAGGAAGTTAAATGTCAAAGAAAAAGACGTCACGCCAGACACGGACGGCTACAAAACAGAATATGAACCAAAGGGCGCCCGTCACAACGATGGACGCTTTTTCTAATCCTGCTGCAAGGATAGGCTTGGGGACAATGGATCTCTTACAGGCAACAGAGTATCCCATGACCCGTATGACACAGAATTACCAGCTGCTTACAAGTCTTTACCGGGAGAACTGGATCGTACAGAATATCATAGCGACCATTCCCAATGATATGATCCGCAAATGGTATGACTTAAAGACAAGCATTGCGCCCCAGTATCTAAAAGAAATGGTGCAGTTGGAGCGTAAGACTCAGATACGAAAGAAACTGTTGCTTGGAATGTACTGGGGACGTCTTTATGGTGGGGCTGCCGGTGTGATCCTGATCAAAGGACAGAATGATCTGAGCATGCCACTGGACATGGATACTGTGATGCCAGGAAGCTTCCTGGGACTGCATATCCTAGACCGGTGGAATGGCATTTATCCAGAGGGTGAACTGGTCACAGATGCAGAAGATCCAGACTTTAGTCTGCCTGCTTATTATACGATCCGTAATGATGAAACAGGAACAATGGTAGCCAGGGTGCATCACAGCCGTGTGATCCGCTTTATCGGTCGTGAGTTGCCGTGGATGGAAATGGTAACAGAACAGTATTGGGGCGAGTCGGAGATAGAGGCAATCTATGATGAGCTGGTCCGCCGTGATAATGTGGCTGGAAATATTGCGGCACTGACTTTCAGAGCTAATATCAATTATCAGGAAACAGACGGTCTGGATCAGCTGCTTGGTGCTTCTAATACAGAGATCCAGAGACGGTTCTGGAATACCATGGCGGCTCAATCCATGATGGAAAGCAACTTCGGAACCAGACTTATCAATAAAGGAGATGCAATCCACAACACGCAGTACACATTCACAGGACTTCCGGATGTGTATGACCGTGTAATGATGGATGTGGCGGGAGCAGCCAGAACACCCGTGACAAAGCTGTTTGGACGTTCACCGGCCGGTCTTAACGCTACCGGTGAGGCGGATCTGCAGAACTATTACGATTACATTGACGGACTACGTGAGACAGAACTTAGAGGCATCATTGAACGGTTGCTTCCTGTCATGGCTTTGTCGGCCTGGGGAAAAATACCGGATGATATGGATATTGACTTCCCACCAATGCAAACACCGGATGCAAAGGACATAGCAGATATTACAGAGAGAAAGAGCAACGCGATCCTTGCAGTTTATCAGAATGACCTGGTTGATGCTGCTACGGCCCTGCAGGAACTTCAGGGACTGGCTGATGAGACTGGGCTTTACAGTAAGATCACAGATGAGGCGGTGGAAGCAGGAAAAGGAAAGCTGTATTCACAGTCCCGCAGTATGCAGGACCCTCTGGCAGGCTTTTCTTTCCCGGATAGTTCCGGAGAGGACGGGATAAGTAATGACGATGAAGATACGACCACCGGCAACTTCTGATATCACGGCATTTTTGCGGCGTTTATTTCTTCGTACAGAAAAAGAGCTGATACAGGAAATAAAAAAGAAACGTAACAGGGAGCAGGTGGAATATGCAGAGGTTGCAGCACTTGAAAGAGTGCAGGGCATCCTACAGAACATGGTAGATGCTTCCTGGAGCTATGTTCCAGTTATGATTGAAAAGATCTTCTATCACTCTGATAAGGATGCTGCAGGATATTCCAATGCGCGCAGCCTGGCAAGTCCAAGATCTGTAACGCAGCTGGCTATCATGGAACAGCTGAGTAATAACCTGCAGGGCCAGATCGTTGAAATGGCCGGTACTGCCAAGAAAAGCGTGGAAACAGTTTTTACGATCGCAAGGCTGGAAGATGATCCATACAGGAAACTTGCTCTTGAGCAGGTGCTCCGGGAAGAGGCAGCGGGAAGGCCCTGGATTAAAAGCAGCCAGGATCTGGTGAAAGATATGGAAGCCAATGGCATTACTGGTTTTACGGATAAGGCGGGCCGTAAATGGAGCATTCAGTCTTATGGAAACATGGCAGTCCGGACAACTGCGCATCAGGCAGAAGTCGCAGCACTTTTATCTGCAGATGACCATGATCTATGGCAGATCGTAAAGATTGGAAGTACCTGTCCAGTGTGCGCGCCTCTGGAAGGGCGTATTTATTCTAAAAGTGGAATGAATCCGGATTATCCACCGTTATCCATTGCTTTTGGGAAAATAGATACAAATGGCCCGAATGACCTTACAAATACCTATCTGAATATCCACCCCAATTGCCTTCATAGCCTGGTCAAGTACACCACAATCGGTAAAAGTGAAGAGCGGATAAAGAAAGATAAGGATTTTTCCAGTATTGAAAAGAACCCTCTGAACCGGGATCCAAGGACTAAGAAACAGATTGCAGCTTATCAGGAGAAACAGAGGAACAGACAGCAGCTGTATAGAGACATAAAGCAGCATAAAGAGTATAGGACTGCTTTAGGAAAAGATGTTCCTAAAGACTTTGCTAAGTTTCGGGAATTGAAGTATAATGACCCTGAGAAGTGGAAGTACACAAAAGGACTAAAAGAGTATTTAGAAAAGTATCCGTCAAGCAATAAGAAATATTATAATGTTGGGTGCAATCTCAAAGAACTTGGATTGCATAACATTGGAAATCCATTACCACCACAAAAGAAACAGGCATTTATTCTGCCGGAAGGAAAGCGCGATCCGTATCATATTATGCATAGAATGCTGGAACGTCAGATTACGGATGATGATATTCGTAGTTATATGAATAATGCACGATGCATGTTTTCACAATGGGGCGGAAAACGTCAGGTATTTTATAGTTCTTCGGGTGTATGCGTGATTACGAAAAACGGTGATGATTGGATTTACAAAACTGCTTGGAATAAGATAGATTTTGATGAGAGTACAGATATAATTTTGGAGGTGATACGAAAAAATGGCTTATGATTTGGACTATGAAGCGGATCATTATTGTCCGGCATATAAAAAAGTAATATGCGCAGATTTATGTTATGACTCAATGATGTGTCTGAACCGTTTTTTTAAAGTATCATCAACAAAAGAACTAGAGGAGATTAAGGATATTGAAGCAGCAAGGGTGATTTGCTCAAAATGTCCTTACAGTCAGGGATAATACCACCAGTCAGCAGGCCGGTGGTATTTTTGTACTCATTTTTAGGAAAGAGAGGATAAGATGATGAAAAAGAAAATTTTAGCATTTGGAGTGGCGTTATCTGTGATGCTTGGAATGGCGGGGTGCTCAACAGCACACACAGTAAACCACAACTTATCAAAAGATGCGAATGAATTTAATATTTATCGCAGAATTACAGTTACTAATGCAAGAACGGATACTGTTATGCTTCAGGCCGAAGGTTATATGGCGCTTGGCAACAATAGTTCAAATGAGCTGGTAGTTACCATTAAAACAGGTGATGATCAGTATTATAAGGATTACATTTACCTGAATGACTGGACCTGTTATGTAATGGAGCAGACAGAGCCGAAAGGAACAGACAAGTATCATTATGAGTTGGTATTTTATCCTGAAAGGTTAATTCCGGATATTGAAATTAAATAAATCTATAAATTGCGACGTCGCAAATGAAAGAAGGTGATCGTATGGGGCTTATATCGTGGATCAGGCGGAGGCTTTTCAGAAAGAAGGAGTGCTGTCACCACTACCGCAAGCATTGGAGTCGGGCTTCCGGTTCTTATGGCGGATATGTACGGCGATGTACTAAATGCGGGAAAATAGAAAGGAAAGAGTAAATGCTTGCTTATTATGGCTATACGATAAGTCCTAACCAGATTGAAACTGGAGAGGGCTTTTTAATTTGCAAGAACGTGCCAATTGCCCGAACCGGAACACAGGAATATCTGGGGCGGAAAATGGGGCTGTCCGGGGTAGATGCGGACAGGATCATTGCGGTAAGCCGTTCACCGGATGAAGTGTTTTCGGAGGCGGCTCTTGCATCTTTTGAGGGAAAGCCGGTCACTAATGATCATCCACCGGGACTGATCGGGCCGGATGATGTAAAGAACTATGAAATGGGACACGCCCAGAATATCCGCAAAGGATCTGGTGAATGGTCTGATTATATGATTGCAGACCTTCATATTCACGACAGAGACCTGATCAATGCGATCCAGAATGGAAAGCGGGAGATCAGCTGCGGATATGAATGCGATTATGTCCAGAATGGAGATGGCACATACAGCCAGAAAAAGATCAGAGGGAATCACGTAGCAGTCGTAGAACGGGGAAGAGCCGGGAAGCGGGCTGCTATTTTAGATTCAGATAAAAAAGAAGAGGCGAAAAAGCCGGAAAGGAAAGTAATGAAAAAAGGATTTTTATTTAAGATCTTCGGTCAGGCGGTGAAAGACAAGAGTGCCGAAGAGATCGAGCAGCTGGCTATGGATGCTGCAGCTGCGCTGGATGAGGGAATTCACGAACCAGAAGGCGGCACCAAACAGCCAGAAGCCGGTCAGCAGAGCGCCGAAGAGGCAAAGCCAGTGCTTGATGCAGCCTTTTATGTATCCCTGGATCAGAAGGTCGATAAGATTTTAAAGGCTATGGATGAAAAGACTATGACAGAGAAAAACGAAGAAAAGGATCCTATGGATGAAGCTATTAAGGCTTTAGAAGGGACCAAGGACGAAGATCTGGAAGAGGATGAAAAACAGGAAGAGGCCAAGGTAGTTCCGGCAGAGGAAATGGATGATACATCATCTGAAGGTATGGATAAGGCGGTTGCTGCAAGCATCTTAAAGGCAATGCGTCCAACTGTTGCGGCTATCCAGGATGCAGCTCAGAGAAAGGCTGTTTCTGATGCCCTGATCAAGGCAGTGACTGCAAAAGATATTGCCAATGACATTGATGCGATCTTAAAAGCTTCCAGAGCAAATGCTAAGAAAGCAGCAGATGTCAACCCAGTAATGACCGTTGAGCAGTGCCAGGCTGCTTATGATGCCAGAAACCCTCACAAGAGAAAGGAGAATCAGTAATGAAAGGACAGGTAATTGGTAAGACAATGCCTCATGGATATGCAGGCAGCTATTCCAGACAGGCAGATATGATTGTGGATACACATCCATGTGAAGCAGGGATCGCTTTTGGCGCTCCGGTAGTTTTAGGAACAGCTGGTGCAGTAAAAGCATGGGAAGCTGCTTCTACTGCAGCAAAGTTTGTTGGTGTGGCAGTCCGTGAAGTAAAATCAGCATTTGATTATATGAACCAGAACGTAGGAAGTTATCGGACAGGAGATGCAGTCCCAGTCCTGAAGCGTGGCTGCGTTAATGTAATCTGCCAGAATGGTACACCGGTTGCGGGCGGAAAGGTTTATGTAAGAACTGTTAAGAATGAATCCTATCCGAATGCTGCAGTTGGTGGTTTTGAAGCAGCAGAGGACACCGGAAAGAATGTGGAATTAACTAACGCACAGTGGAAGGGCAGCGCAGATGCCAATGGAGTGGCAGAAATGCGTATCCTGACCATTTTAAATGCATAGGAGGGATAAATATATGTCTTATAAGAATATGGGAACATTTGATTTAGGAAGATCTGTAAGTGGATCTGCTGGGGCAGGAAAAGCAGCAACATATGCTATGGATGCAGCCGGTATTGCTTCCGGACAGGCATTTTTAACATCTGAGCTTGAAAAGCGTGATACCATGATCCGTACTCCCCTTACAAGCTTTACTTATGCCAGAGATCTCCCAATCCGTGTAGGCGGTGGTTGGGATGAATTTGTATCTGCTATGCAGGTGGGTTACGGAGTTACCGGTGGTTCTGGTGACGGATTGATGCATTCCGGCGGCGCTAATGGCATCCCTATGGTCCAGGCAGATTTTTCCAAAGGTCTGTATAAAGCCCACATGGTAGCTGCAGGAACCCGTGTTATGTGGATCGACATGCAGAGAGGAAACATGACTGGCCGTAATATGGACAGCCTGCTCCGTGACGGTCTGCGTATGGCTTATGATAAGCATCTGGATGAAAATGCTTATGTTGGCTTTTCAAGATATGGAACTACCGGTCTTGTTAATAATCCAGATGTGACGATTACCAATGCAGCTTCTAACGGCGCTACAGTGGCCAGTACTAAATTTAAGGATAAGACACCAGATCAGATCTTAAAGGATATCAATGATGCTATCCTTATTGCATGGTCTCAGGCTGAAAATGATCTGGATGCAATTCCAAACCATATCATCATGCCGTATGAACAGTATAATTACCTGGCTACTACCAAAGTAACAGAACTTGCAGAAAAGACGATCCTGACCTTCCTTCTGGAAAACAATGTTGCCAGGCATAATGGATCAGGCCTGGTAATCGCTGCAACCAAATGGTGCAAAGGTGCCGGTGATTCCAGTGCAGACCGTATGGTAGTTTACTGCAATAAGGAACGTTATGTTGCTGTGGATGAGCTTGCCCCTCTTACAAGAGCCATGACAAGTTCCAATACACAGGATTTTTGCTATGATACTGCATATGCAGGAAACCTGTCTGAAGTAGAAGTATTTTATGATCAGACCATGATCTATGTGGACGGTATTTAAGGAGGAAGAGCATGTTTATTGTATCAAAGAGAAACTACATGGTAAGGCGGGCAGATGATTCTGCCTACCTGATCCCTAAAGATTTTATCGGGGAGATCCCACAGGACGTGGCAGAGAGTGATCTGGTCCAGAGAGCAATAGAGGGCGGTAACATTGCCGTACCGGAAGGCAAGAAGGACAAAGAGCTTATTGAGGCGGATGAAACTGCAGAAGAGTTGGCTGCGGAAAATGATATCCGTCCGGATGCAGAGAAACCTGCAAAGCGTACCAGAAAAGAGTGATGAGCATGTGGCCTTATGGCAGTACAAATCCAATGGCAGGAAAATTCCAGGCAGCAAAAGCACTTGCAGCCAATGTTCCTCAGACGGGTGAACGGGGATCTTATACGGAAGCAATGTTTCAGGAAGATTTTCCACAGTTTACCAGGAATGTGATTACAGAAGAAGGGGAAGAACCAGAGGTTCAGAATCTTCTTCCGGCTGGAATTTTAAATATGTTCCTGGATCAGGTAAATGACAGCGTACTTCCTTCCCGATGGGGAAGTATGTGGCGATATGCCGCCGGGCTTTATCTGGCCCATTTTGCAGCTATGTATTTAAAAACATATTCCCAGGGATCTTCCGGTCCATCCCAGGCAGCTGCCAAAGCGCAGCCTGCAGGCGTTATCAAGTCGGCCACAATGGGTGATACAACGGTCAGCTATGATAATTCGGCGGTAACGATTGGAACGGAAAAGTGGGGCAGCTGGAACGCTACACAGTATGGACAGCAGCTTGCCACACTGGCCCGTCAGGTTGGAATGGGGGGTATGTATGTTATTTGATAATCCATTATTTGCTGACTGGTATACAGATACAATGGACGTGTACCGTGTTATTGCAGTAAAAGACGGAAGCATTACAAGACAAGAGCGAAAGAAAGTTGGTTCTGAAATTCCATGCCGTGTATACCATACCGGAACAGGAAGCCCGAATATGACAGATAACGCTGCCAGGACACGCGGGGAAGATAAGCTTTCCTGTGACCTGAAAGTGGATATACAGGCGGGAGATGAACTGCAGGTGATCCGGGGTGGAAACATCGGCAGAAATGATCGTTCAGAGCGTTATTTCGCCGGTCCTCCCCAGTCATATTATGATCCGGTTGGCGGAGCGCTTACCGGCCTGGAACATAAGGAAGTAACACTTCTTAGGGATAACATCATTGATTTAAAGGAGTGATGCCGGCATGTCAAGCTTTGGAAGTCAGATACGAAAGCGTTTGGATGAGTTAAGGCGGGCCGGTCAGGATATGCCTAAGATCCTGGCAGAGGTAGCGGAAGGTGCCACGATTGAGGCAGTACGTATCGCAACTGAGAAGACACCGCCTAATGATGGTACTTTGGCAGGCACTAATATGCGCAGCGGTCAAATGGCGCAGCACTGGGGAACAGACAGCATAACGAAGCCGGTTGTAATGGGTGGAAGTGTAAAGACAGAGCTTAATAACAATATGCAGTATGCTTCTTATGTAAATGACGGACACAGGGTGGATAAACACTTTGTTCCTGGACTTATCATCAATGGTAATCTCCTGGAACGCAGCCCGGATGGGTCTGGTGGCTTAGTTGTAGGTACAAAGACATCTTACGTGAAAGGCAAGTACATGAAAGAAGCTGCAATCAAAAAGTACAGATCAGTGGTCAGAACAGAACTGGATAAACGGGTAAAGGAGGCATTTAGATGATCTTTTCATTACAGAATGTGATAAACAGTCTGGCAGCATTGCTCACGAAGCAATACCCGGATTATCCTGTTTATGACAGCCCAAACCAGCAGGGGACGAAATTCCCTTGCTTTTTTATTTTCTTTATGCCTTCGACTACAGAAGAGCATGCAGGAAACCGCTACTACCGTGATCTGGGAGTGGATATTGTATTTGTGCAGCAGAGGAACCTTGTAAATGGAAACCAGAAGATCCAGGAGATTGCAGAATTCTTAGATCTGACCCTGGATACATTCTGGTATGCAGATAATAGTAATCTTCGCACACTTCTTCCTACCAGTGAACGGCAGTGGAACATTGAAGATGAAGAGCTGCATTACCAGTTTCATATACGTCAGAGAGTGGCGCTGCAGGTGGAAGAAAATCTCATGTCTGATATGGAGGAAAATGACATTGGAATCAAAGAAGACAGGTAAAATGTCTGAGAAGAAGTATAGTACAGAGAAGCTTTTAAAAAGCAGGCATTTGTCAGGATACCAGCCTGATTTTGCAAAGGTGATCCTGACAGAGTCGGAATACACTATTTCCGGAGCGATTAAAGCTTTGGAAAAAGCATTGAAAGGAGGCAGATGATATGGCAGGTGGAACATGGACAGGCCAGAATAAAGTCCAGCCAGGTGTTTATATCAATACAAAGTCGAAAGGGAACCTTGCGGCACAGATTGGAGAGAAAGGGACCGTTGCAATTGCAGAAGCCCTTTCCTGGGGACCTGGCGGTAAAATGCAGACAATCATTCCCGGAGAGGAGTTAATGCCTTATATCGGTTATGATGCAATGCATGAAAAGGCATTATTCCTTCAGGAGATGATGAAAGGAAGCGATACAACACCGGGGCCGATCAAGATCCTGTTATACAGGCTCAAGGGAACAGGTGGTGCAAAAGCTGCAGCAACTGTGGGAACGGTGACAGCAACAGCTCTTTATGAAGGAGTGCGTGGAAATGATATCACGGTTGTTATCCAGGAAGAGCCGGATACGGAAGGAACCTATACCGTTTCTACGGTAGTGGACGGAAAAGTCAGAGATGAACAGGTGGTATCGAAGGCATCGGAACTGTCAGCCAATAACTGGGTAACATTCTCCAGCAGTGCAGAGGATGTTACAGCAACGGTAGGAACAGCGCTTACAGGCGGAAAAGATCCAACGATCACAAACGCGGATCATGCTGAATTTCTTTCCCAGCTGGAAAAGTATGATTTTGATATCGTGGTTTATGACGGTACGGAGCAGACCGTTGTACAGGCCTATGCTTCTTTTGTGAAACGTATTTCCGAAAAGGTAGGTCATAAATGCCAGGCAGTTATGGCAGGAGCGGAAAGCTGCAACAGTGAGTGGGTCATTTCCTGCGGGAATGGAGTAAAGCTGTCTGACGGGACTGTTCTCAGCACACAGCAGGCAACCTGGTGGTTAGGCGGTGCAGAAGCAGGTGCCTCTTATAACCAGTCTCTTACTTATTCCAGGTATCTGGGGGCAGTCAGTGCAGCACCAAAGCTTTCCGATGCGGAGATCGAGACAGCTATTAAAGCAGGCAAGATCGTGTTCATTGACTCTTTTGATACCGTTAAGGTATGCACAGATATCAACACTTTTACCAGCATTACTGTGGATAAGCAGAAATACTTTTCCAAGAACCGTGTGATGCGTGTTTTAAACCAGTTCTGCAATGACGTGTATAAGCAGTTTTCCCTGTATTACATTGGAAAAATCAATAACAACGAGGACGGCAGAAATCTGTTGAAAGGCTGGATCGTTGGCTATCTGAATGAGATGCAGGCCAATGGCGGCATCCAGAATTTTGAAGCGGATGATATCCAGGTATCTGCAGGAACGGATGTTGATGCAGTCGTTGTAAATGCAGCAATCCAGCCGGTTGATAGTGTAGAAAAGATCTACATGACTGTAACGGTATCTGCCGATACAAGCGCTGAATAAGGAGGTGTAAAGCGTGAAAAATGAAGGTTATTTATTAGCCCAGGATTCTCTTCGTGGTACAGCCGGAACAGCGTTTATGGAGGTAGATGGGGAAAATGTCCTGCTGTTTGGTTTAAAGAAGTTTGAGTCAGATGCAGAGATTGAGACAGGTGAATTTAAAGTCTGCGGCGCTCTTGTAACACAGAATAAACCAAAGGGAGTGAAGTACTCGGGAACAGCAACGGTTTATTATGGTACTCCGGCATTTTTAAAGATTTTGACGGAGTATAAGAAGACTGGCCGTTTTCCAACGATCAAGTTTCAGATCACCAATGATGATCCGTCTTCTTCCATGGGAGCGCAGACCATAGGGGTTTATAATGTGCTACTTACAAAGATACCGATCATCCGCCTGGATGACTCCGCAGAGAGTTTACAGGAAGATATTTCATTTACATTTAATGACTTTGAAGTACTGAAATGGTTTAACGATCAGCCTTCTCAGTTAGGCAAATAACAGGAGGACAGAAAGAATGGGAAAATTAGGAGCTTATTTAAGGCCGGCACCAGCAGGAAAGACCAAGACCGTGTATCTGGAAAATTTTAAGGATGAGGAAGGAAAGCCGCTGCCTTTTGTGGTAAAGTCCATTTCTCCTAAGGAGAATGAGATCCTGGTGCGCAGATACTCAGATGAAAAAGGCAATCTTGATGCTATAACCTATGGAAACCAGCTGATCGCGATGTGTCTGGTAGAACCAAACCTGAAAGATACAGAGTTATGTACTTTTTATGGTGTAATGGATCCGGCAGATGTTCCAAGCATTATGTTTTCAGTTGGTGAAAAACAGATCATTCAGGATGCAATCTCAGAGATCAACGATATTAAAGCGGCCCAGAATGTCTTAAAGATGGCAAAAAACTCTTAGAGGGAGGAGACTGGGAGACAGAGGCGTCTTATTTTGCTTTTGTCTCTCTTGGAATCTTCCCGGAAGATTTTGAAAAACGGTCTCAAAGAGAAAAGCTTTTAATGTCAGCCATGATGGAACGGCTTTCTAAAGAAGTCAAAGATAAGTAAGGAGGCGGGTAAGTGGGACAGATACAGGAAAATCTTATTTTAACAGACAGTTTTACTGCTGCGTTTACCCGTTTCCTTAATTTGGGAGAGTCGGCAGTAAGGGAAACTTCAAAGGTAAGCAGTACCATCGAAATGATGGGAAAATCTTCCAATTACATCGCTGCAACTGGATTTAATGCCTTAGAGCAGAAACTCCAGGATATAAACGGTCAGATCAAGGCACAGGGAGAAGCTTTACAGGCAATTGGCAAAGCTTCTAATTATGTAAATGCGTCTGGTTTTGATCAGATGACCAAGGCAATCAAAGAGAGCAATGCCGCATTGGTTGAAACTATTAAAAACCAGGAACAGCTGGGAAGAAAAACGCAGGAGACAGACGGACATGCCAATAATCTTTTAAAGACAATGAGGAATATTGCGGCAACAGCCGGAGTAACTTCTCTTGTAAAAGGCTTTCTTGAATTATCAGACAGTCAGGCCCAGATCAATGCCAGGTTAAACCTGATGAAGGATGAAACACATTCCGTGGCACAGCTAAATGACCTGATCTATCAGTCCGCACTGCGTTCCAGAGCTGCGTATTATGATACTGCAGATGCAGTGGGTAAAATGGGCTTAAATGCCAAGAATGCGTTTTCTTCCAATGAAGAACTGATCGCATTTACAGAACAGGTCAATAAACAGTTTAAAATCGGCGGTGCATCAGCCCAGGAGCAGAGCAATGCCATGATCCAGCTTACCCAGGCAATGGCGGCTGGTGTTCTTCGTGGTCAGGATTTAAACTCTATCCTTGCAGCGGCTCCGGGAATTGCCAGAACCATTGAAGAAAGCATGGGTTGGGCTTCCGGATCAATCAAGCAGTATGCAGAAGACGGAAAAGTTACAGCCCAGGTAGTAAAAAATTCACTCTTAAATATGGCAGATGAAACGAATGAAAAATTTGCAAGCATGCCTATGACCTTATCCGATGCAATGACGCAAGGGAAAAATATTGTGCAGCATAGTGCCAAAGAAATGGCCCAGGCCTGGAATGATTTTATCCAGACGGATAAAGGTCAGGAGATATTAGGAGAGACCATTTCTTTATTTTCTGCTTTGACCCAGGTCGGAACAGATGCACTTGCGGCAATTGGTCAGGGTGCTTTATTTGTAGCTGATAATATGGATATGATCATTCCGATGCTGACAGCTGTTGGGGCTGTTTTTTTATTTGTAAAAGCCCAGGCAATACAAACGGCGCTTGCAAGTGCAGCAGCCGCAGGAACACATGCTGCAGCGTGGGCGGCGGCCAATTGGCCGGTTCTTTTAATGGCAGCATTATTTGCTGGAGCATTGATTGCAGCACAGCAGTTCGGTGTCGGTATGCAGGAAGTTGGTGGATGGGTCGGTCAGGTGTTCGGCATGATCTATGCAGTTGGATATAATGTATTTGCTATGCTGTGGAATGTGATCGCATCCTTTGCCGAGTTTTTTGCAAATGTGTTTAATGATCCTGTAGCGGCTATAGCCCATCTGTTTTCAGATGCTCTGGATGCAATACTCAGCATGGTTGAGACCGTTGCTGGTGCCATTGATGCATTGACCGGATCCCATCTGCAGGGAGCAGTCAGCGGTTTCCGTGGAAAAATGTCAAGCTGGGTAGATAGTACCTTCGGAGAGAATGCAATCCAGATCAAGCGTATGGCGAATCTGGATATAGGAACTACCGCCGCAGAGTGGGGAAACTACGGAGCTAATCTGGGTGCAAAACTGGATAATCTTAGCTTAAATATCGGAGATCTGGCAGGCAGTTTTGGAGATCTTCAGTTAGGTGATGGTATAGGCAAAGGAGATATTGCCAATGTTGGCAAAGTAGGAAAGGTCGGTAAAGTTGATGATATTAAACTGTCAGATGAAGATCTTAAGATATACCGGGATCTGGCAGAACGTCGTTACATGAATCGGATCGAACTGAAAACACTGGCACCACAGATCAATGTAACAGTACCAGAATCCGCAGGCGGAAACCTTACTGCCGGGGATGTCACAGATTACATCCAGAAGATGCTTATTGAGGAAATAAACTCTCAGACACCGGTACCACATGGTTAATGGAAGGAGGTATATTTAATGGCAGGACTTAAAAGTAAATATTCGGTCTATGTGGTATTTGCTGGAAAGAAAGTTAAGATGCCGGTCAATCCGGAAGAAGTGAATATTAAATATCCCACTGATCATAAAACCTATAACGTTATTGGAGTAGGAGAAATCGTAGTTCCTAGGAAACCTTCTTTAAAAGAGCTTTCCTGGGAATCCTTTTTTCCTGGAAATCGGAAGGCTCCATATGTGAACAGTGGAGCTAAGAATGTGTCTTTTTATGTTAAGAAATTTGAAAAAGCATTGAAAAGTAAAAAAATCTGCCGGGTGATCATATCTCGGTCAGGAATGCAGAACACAAATGTGCGGTGCATTATTTCCAACTTTGAGCTTATTGATAAGGGCGGAGAACCTGGAGACCAATATTATAAGGTTGACTTTAAAGAATATCGTTCTTATGATCCGGAGATCGTGTCGATCACTACAGTACCATCGGAAGACACTGGTCAAACAGAAAGTGGACAGACAACTGCTGAAACAGGAACAGACACCACCAGACCAGTGGATACGCCGGTACTTAGAGTAGGCGCTTCTGTAACGGTAAATGGAGAATACTGCTATGACAGCAACGGCGGAAAGCCCCATGGTTCGGCCAATAACCTGAATACGACTGTTACAAGGATCGTATCAGGAAAAGCTTATCCGGTGCATGTGGGAACATATGGCTGGGTACAGGAAAGCCAGCTGCAGATCACGGGGTAAAAGAAGATGGAAAGATCATTATTAGTACAGATGAAAGGAAAAGCCCCGGACGGATCTGATCAGATAACAGTAATGGACTATATCAATGCAACCCGTGAAATTGAATGGGCGACTAACCGTATGGATGCACCGGGGAAGCTTAAATTCTCCTGTGTGGAAATAGGAAGCAGCACAATACCGGAAGGAAGTTCCGTGGAATATACGATCAACGGAGAGAAAATGTTTAAGGGATATGTATTCACTCTGGAACAGAAAAGGGACGGAGAAAAGACCTATACCATTTATGATCAGCTGCGTTATCTGAAAGCCAAAGCCAGTTATGCATTTACCAACATGAGTCTAGAGCAGATCATTATGCGTATCGCAGGAGATTTTGGACTGAAGGTTGGTACATTAGATCCTACAGGATATGTGTTTCCAAGTCTGTTAAAGGAAAATGAAGAATGTATCGACATTATCTTTGACGCCCTTTCCCAGACTATCATACAGACAGGAAAAATATTTATTTTCTATGATAAAGCAGGTGAACTGACGCTTACAGAGGTAAACAAAATGTTTCTTACAAGTCGGATTGGGGATGGAAGCCTGGCAACTGATTATACCTATAAAAGAGACATTGATTCTGACACTTATAACCGTGTAAAACTGGTACGAAAAAATGAGAAGAGCGGCCGGACGGATGTGTATGTGCATGAAGATACGGAAACGATCAAGCAATGGGGGCTTCTCCAATACTATGATGAGGTGGATAAATCCTTGAATGAGGCTCAGATCGATCAGATGTGTGCGGCATATCTGCAGTATTACAACAGGGTATTACAGACTTTGAAACTGGAAGCAATAGGGCTTGTAGAGCTTCGTGCAGGAATGATCGTTCCAGTACAGCTGGGAGATATTGAAGATCTTGCCAGTACCAGATTGCTGCTTTGTGAAAAGGTAACCCATAAATGGTCTGGGGAAGACCATACCATGCAGTTTGAAGTCAAATCATTTGATCAGTTGGGAGGCATAAATATAGTATGACGGGACTTATAGGCGTGATCCAGACGGTGATAAAAAACTATCTGGATGCAGTTAAACTAACAGATAAAGCGACTGGAACGGTTGTATCAGTATCTCCGCTTACTATAAAGACAGATACATCACTGCCTCCTATATCAGGAGAAGCGTTGATCCTGACGTCCAATGTCTGCGAAAAGACAAAAGCAGTGCGGGGCGGGAGCGGTACAGTGACTGTAACGGAAGGTTTAAAGGTTGGGGATAAAGTGATCATGCTGCGGGTGCAAAAAGGGCAGCAATTTATTGTTTTATCCAAAGTTATGACATAGGAGGCAGCATGGCAACATTACCAGAAGGTGTAGGAATAGCAGTTCCTTTAAAAAAAGCAGAAAAGCCTACAAGAACGTTTCTGATCGACTGGTCTACGAAGCAGATAGCTGGTATGGATGAAGGCCTGGAGGCCATGAGACAGGCAGTGGAGATCTTACTGAATACAGAACGTTTCCGGTGGCAGATCTATTCTTCTGATTTTGGAGTAGAGCTGGAGAATCTGATCGGGGAAGAGTATGACTACGTGGTAAGCGACATGCCACGAAGGATAGAAGAAGCCTTATCCGTAGATAACAGGATATTATCTGTAGATGATTTTGTCTTTGAGCAGAAAGAAGACCGGATCAGCTGCAGCTTTTATGTAAATACGGTATATGGGGCTTTGAAAGAAGAGGTGAGCGTGTGATCGATTTTAGCAAATATACCAGGGAGGCGATCCAGAAAGAAATGCTGTCCCAGGTAGATACTCATATTGATACCAGGGAAGGAAGCTTGGTACAGACTGCAATCGGACCGGTGGCCTGGTACCTGGAAGGCATATATATGCTTTTGAAAAATCTTCAGGATAATGCGTATCCGGCCACGGCTGTTGGAGACTCGTTAGACCAGATCGTTCAGACGCGTGGCCTTATACGAAAAGCTGCTACAGCAGCCGTGAGAAAAGGAACCTTTGATGTTCCGGTGCCGTCAGGTAGTCTATTTAAGACGATCAACGGGGCTGACTCACAGGTTTTTATAGTAGGAGAAAAAATTTCTGAGAGCGAAAAAGTATTGGTGTACGAGATGACCTGCACAGATGCAGGCGTATCAGGAAATAATTATACAGGAGATCTGCTTCCGATTACGGCCGTAAATGGACTTACATCTGCAATCTTAGGTGAGATCATTACAGCAGGGACAGAAGAGGAAACAGATGATGCGCTCAGAAGTCGGTTCTATGAGACTTTTGAAGTAACATCCTTTGGCGGGAATATTTCTTCCTACAGAAATGAAATACTTTCCATTAAAGGTGTTGGCGCTGTACAGGTGTATCCGGCATGGAACGGTGGTGGAACCGTTCTCTGCAGTATTCTGGGGGATGATCTGCGGCCGGTATTGCCTGCAATCGTTCAGAAGGTACAAAAGATCATATGTCCCCTAGAAGATGACGGAGATGAACCAACAGCAGATGGGTATGGCATCGCTCCGATCGGTGCTGCAGTGACGATCACAACAGGAACAGAACTGGTATTAAACATCACCTGTGACATTGATTTTGTGGAAACTATGTTAAATGGCGTAGAGACATACAGAGACCAGATCAGGCAGAAGATACAGGAATACCTGGATACGATCTGTAAAAGCTGGGGAGATGCCCTGAAAGCGCATCAGATCACATATGCGGTTACTGTTTATGTGTCGAGGATCATTTATTCTATTTTGACAATCCAGGATGTGGTCAATGTATCTAATGTAAAGATTAATGGTGCAGCTGGTGATCTGCAGTTGACAGAAAGTGCAGCGCTGCAACAGGTACCAGTCCTGGGAACGGTGGTGATCAACGGTGAGTAATGCAGAGAATGAGTTAAAAGAGCAACTGCCCTTTTATTTTCGTCCCATAGTTGAATATGGAGAGATTTTAAAAGTTCAGGGCCATGTCTTGGATCAGCTTGAAAATAATATGGCAAAAGTAAGTGCAAACAATTATATCTCAAGCTGCGATGAAGCGACCATAGCGTATTATGAAAGACTGTTGGGAATTGTCTATCGTTTTGGAGACGCATTGGACTACCGCAGGACCCGCGTGCTTCAAAAATACAATACCATTGTTCCTTTTTCTATTGGATTTTTACGGGACAAGCTTACGGAGCTGTATGGTAAAGATGGTTATGAAATGGAAGTTGATTCTGCTGCCTGCAAGTTAAAAATAAAAGTCACATCGGACCGGTATGGAGCCATTGATCTTTTATATGACCTGTTATGGGATGTAGTTCCGGCACACATTCAGATCTTAGCAAATCAGCAGACCACAAACCGCGTACCAAATAGATTGTATGCAGTGGGTAACGTTTCAAGAGTATTCGTACAAACGATTTACAGACATACAGTATATGACATTCCTGGAACTGCTAATACAGCAGGAACCATTGCAGAAACCAGTATACAGACAATTTCAAATGAATAGGAGTGAAAAAACATGGGAGTATATAAAGCAGCTGTTGTTACAGAAGGCGGGCAGAGCCTTATTGCACAGGCTTTTACAAGTGAAAAGAAGCTTATCTTTACAAGTGCGAAAACATCCAGTCATTTTTATCCGGCAGGAACGAATATCTCAGCATTAACAGGTTTGCAGGATGTGGTGCAGAGCGTGATCCCTTCCGGAACAAAAACAATCGGTGGAAATGTAGCACAAGTAACCGTTCGTTTTGATAATGACAGCATTGATCAGGCATATCTGATCCAGACTATTGGACTGTATGCAAAGATTGAGGACGGAGAAGAAATTTTGTTTTCTGTTACTCAGGCAACGGTACCGGATGAGATGCCGGTCCATAGTGAGGTATCACCGTCAGCCTACATATACAATATCCAGTCCACGGTACAGAATGCATCACAGATCACGATTACTGTAAACCCTACAGGCGCAGCTTCTGTGCAGGATTTTTTGGATATACAGAATCCGACATTTGATGATTCAGGAACCTCAGAAGAAATCAGCAGCTTTCCAGAGTTTCTTGATACAGTGAAAAGCAAAATGAATTTTTTCCAGTTTTTCCGGAATTTAAAGTCCGGTTTGCAGTTTGTTTTGCATGTTGGATCTATCGTCAATAACTGTGTGACCGATAACCCAAATCTTCCACTTTCGGCCGCCCAGGGAAAGGCTCTGCAGGATCAGTTAGCGACGCTAAATAGTAATTTATCATCTCAAATCCACAATTATAAATTTCTTGCAATGACAACTGTACAAAGCTTAGATGGCTGTATTGTAAGCGGAGATAAATCTAATGCATATGTACTGTTGAATATAAAAGCAGCAAATGCAACACGTAAACCGGATGCGGTCTTTGTTATGCCAGAAAGTTTTCCTGGATATGCGGACTACTTATATGACGATAGTTCGAGTACCCAGTACAACATTAATATTCACCTTAAACATGCAACAGGTGTTTTTACTGGCGATAATGTGAGGTTTTCTGCTCTTTGTATTTGGACTTAGATTTCAGATTATTTCGCCATCCACTCTCCCCAAGTATTGTTTCCCTTTTGTCTAATATAGAATTTTTCGTTACCCGCCGATAATGCAAGTTGCGAATTATAAACGGAATTCGTGTTGTAGACGCTTAAAACGATGCCTGTTGTTGCTTGAGTTAATCCTTTTTTATACGGAGAGTTGGCTGAATTCGCGTCATAACGTCCTAATATAACATTAGGTACGGCTAAATTTAAAGGAAGAAGAAAAAATAAATTGAAAGGAGAAAAAATAAATGGAAAAAATCAAACTCACAGGATCGGAGCAGCTTTATGAGATCCAGAGTATCCGGCCAACATCGGAGCATGTGTTACAAATTATTTTTGCAGATGCTGTACCGGACTCCTGGGACGGTGATATCCAGTTGTATACGGCGGGAGCTGTTTTGGCAACCACATTGACCGGCTGGAACACCGTATATCGTGATGAGGGCCAGACAGTGTATCTGTCAGATGATGGCAGCGTGTACGTACCGCCAGCTGATCCGGAACCTGTCACTCCACCAGAACCATATGTACCAACCCTTGCAGAGTTGCATGCAAGCAAAAAACAGGAGATTAGCCGGGCATGCGAGCAGGCTATTTATTCCGGTGTTAGTGTGACTCTTGCAGATGGATCTACAGAGCATTTTGCATTGACAGAACACGATCAGCTTAATCTTTTTGGCAAGCAGGTCCAGCTTACAGCCGGAGCAAATCAGCTGGAGTATCACTCTGACGGACAGCCATGCCGGTACTACAGTGCTGCAGATATGACGACCATCATCACAAAAGCTATGTGGCATGTAAGTTACCATACTACATACTGTAATGCCCTCAATATGTGGATTGTTGGATGTGAGTCTGCGGAAGAGGTTCAGCAGATTTTTTATGGTGCAGATGTTCCAGAACAGTACCAGTCAGAGGTACTGAAAGCATATCTTGTAAAGATAGCAGCTATGGCGGGAGATGATGTGAAGGATGCACAGACTGCTTAATAAGTATCTGTTTTTGTTTAATGTGGGAGGTCTGCTCTATGTACTGATTGAACTGATCTGGCGTGGTTGGAGCCACTGGACAATGTTCATTTTGGGTGGTCTGTGCTTTATCTACTTGGGACTGTTCAATGAGGTATTGCGCTGGGACACACCACTGTGGCAGCAGATCCTAATAGGAGCAGTGGGAATTACAGCTTTAGAATTCTTGACCGGATGCATTGTTAATCTCTGCCTTGGTTGGAACATCTGGGATTATAGCGACATGCCATGTAACGTCCTGGGGCAGATTTGTCCGCAATATATGTTGCTATGGGTGCCGGTTAGTTTGGCCGGGATCATCCTGGATGACTGGATCCGGTACAGAGCTTTTGGAGAGCAGCGGCCACGATACAATGTAGGGCTGACACAGCAGAGCAAATTGATTATCTGGATGCCAGCATAAGAGAGGAGATGAAAGAAATGGATACATCACAGGTTGTCATTGCAGTGATCGGGTCAAATGCGCTTTTTACATTTATCCAGTTCTTGATCGGTCGGCATGACAAAAAGAAGGAAAAACAGTCAGATGAAACGAAGGGTATGAGGGATATGATCCTTGGACTTGGTCATGATAAACTGCTGTATTTGACTGATAAGTTTGCTGAGCGCGGCGGAATCACCCAGAAAGAGAGACGCAATCTTAAGTATTTGTATGATCCGTATGTACGTCTTGGCGGCAACGGAGATTGTGAAGTTGGATACGAGACATGCGAGAAGCTTCCGACTTTGACGGATGATGAAGCCATGCAGTTGGATGGCAGAATGAAACGGCGGGAATATGGTATAGAAGAAAGAGAGGTATAGATATGGATTTTGGAATTGGAAGCGTAACAGCAATCACAGCAATCTGTTACCTGGGCGGCATGGCCTGCAAGGCAACTACCAAGGTCAAGGATGAGGTTATCCCAGTAATTTGCGGAGTGACCGGTGGTATTCTGGGGGTGGCCGGTATGTACCTTATGCCAGATTTTCCAGCAACGGATGTGATCAACGCTGCAGCCATTGGCATTGTATCCGGTCTGGCAGCAACCGGAGCGCACCAGGTCATCAAACAGGCAAGCAAGAAGTAGAAGGAGGTGATCCGACTATCTCCCGCAGGCAGTCCGGGTCATGGCTGCCATTTGCGACGTCGCAATTTATGTAGAATATTGACATGAAATATGATATGATGTAGGAGCTGCCGAACCTCCAGCAGAAAGGAGGTGAAAGCCACATGGCAGATTTTATTCTCACTTTTCTTATCTCTGTTGTAGCAGGCGTAGTTAGCTACTACATATGCAAATGGCTGGACAGGGATAAATAGGTAGCAACAGCCTAAACGGAACAGTTCACCGTAACGAACAAGAAAACCCCAGAGGATTAGGGCCCTCTGGGGTTTTCGTTTTGCCACATGGAATTCTCACTTTCCTTAGCTGCCTACATCATATTCTATTTTTCTTCAAATGTCAATATGCCTAAATCAGTAGAATAAAAATCATGCATATGTTATAATGTCTAGGTTACCGCCCCTATACCGGTAAGGAAAGGGGGTGTCTTCAATATGGAATCAGTGCTTTCTTTTATTGTCGCTGTTGCGGCTGGTGTAGCCTGCCACTACATCATCAAATGGTTAGACGGTGACAAATAGTCGGTAACTAGCCTATGGTTTAAGCCACCATACAAAAACGGAATAGAAAAGCCCAGGGAATTGCGGTCCCTGGGCTTTTCGTTTTGCGTCTCCAATACTGGTGCTTTCTTTTTGCCTAACGGCATTATAGCATATGCAAAAAATCTTTTCAAGATACCAAGAGAAAGGAAATGCTATGAAAATATCAGATAATGGATTAAACCTCATTAAAAAGTTTGAAGGATGCCGCCTGACAGCCTATCAGGATGCAGTAGGTGTCTGGACTATCGGCTATGGTACCACTAATGCCGATAAAGCTATTACTGGCACAACTATCTGCCAGGGCCTGAAGATCACTCAGGAAACTGCGGATGAGTGGCTGAGACAGTCTGTGGACAAAAAGTATGGTCCTAAGGTGGATAAGTATAGTGCTTACAACTGGAACCAGAACGAGTATGATGCCTTAGTAAGTTTTGTATACAACATCGGAAGCATTGATGGATTGACGGCTAAAGGCACTCGTACCCGTTTTGAGATAGCAGCTAAGATCCTGGAATATAATAAGGCTGGTGGAAAGGTCCTTGCAGGCCTTACCAGAAGACGCCAGGAAGAACGAAAACTATTTTTAACACCCGTTACAATTAAGACTGGCTGGCAGCAGGAAAATGGCGGTTGGCGTTTCTATAAAGATGATGGCTCCG